>Ga0315909_10009388_pt1 | contig 10587 bp, 6 predicted proteins | sample LakEriMetagenome_11_FD_203527 | JGI IMG/M metagenome (GOLD analysis project Ga0315909, IMG submission 203527) | Freshwater fungal communities from buoy surface, Lake Erie, Ohio, United States - Buoy 2 MA125 | ecosystem: Environmental > Aquatic > Freshwater > Lake | place: USA: Lake Erie, Ohio...
ACGTTGTTGGTAAGAGCCTTGTTGTTGATAGAAAAGGCTGTATTAGCAGGAGCAGACATAAAGATGTAACCATCATTTTTGCCTGTAACTCCATAGATAGCAGAGTCGAAGTCACTGGAAGTAATACCCATGTCAATCCAGCCATGGTCATTATTTCCATTGTCAGCATAAGCCAAGAAGTCGGTAGATGCTTCAGTGCCAGCATTTGAGTTGTGAATAGAGAACTGTACGAATGCGTTTGAGTTTCCAACACCCACAGCAATTGTGTCTGTTAGAGTAGCAGTGTTCTCAAAAGTCTGAGCACCGCTTCCAACATACAAATCTCCAGTTACGCTAGCATCTCCAATTACAGTTAAGTTGGAACCTACAGTTGCACTTCCAGTAGTAGAAAGTACTCCTGTTACTGTTGCTGTTGCTCCAGTTACAGCAGCAGTTCCTACGTTTGCTCCAGCCTTAGTATATGTAAATGTTGTATTTGTTGGAGTTGTACCAATTGAGTAGACTCCATCAAAATCAGCACCCATACCAGCAACTACAACGCTATCTCCAGCATCAAAGTAGTGATTCTCGTCTGTAGTAAGAGTTGCTACGTTATTAGTCTTAATTTTGTTCACTACGTTCATAAGACGAGAAGAGACAGTCACATCTCCACGAGAAAAAATATCTCCCTTAACTTCAATACCATCATTTACAGTCAAAGACTCTAAAGTTCCACTATCAGCCCATAAAGGAGTAGTTCCATTTGTAGAAAGGAACTTGCCTTCATTGTTTAGTTGAGCAGGAAGTGTGTCAGCACCAAGTGAGAGCAAATCCCAGTCGGTGTCGTTATCAAAGTCAGCAGCATCTGAAGTAAAGTCAGCAGTAGCAATGTATGTGCTTACACCGTTGTAGACAAGGTCATCAACTAGATAAGCAGTAGCGGCTTGCCACTCACCTCTCCAGCGAATACCTGAGTTGTACTTCTCCCATTTATTTGCTGCTAAATCAGTAGCAAAAGAACCACCAGCAGCATGACGCTCCAAAGCACGATATGTTGAGCCACCACGGGTGACGATATCGTTGATGTAGTAAGTAGTAGCAGTTGTCCAAGCACCTCGTGGGTTTACACCCTCAAGGAATACTTGCCAATCTGAAGTTGCAGTATCTGGAGTATCGTTGATGGTCTCACGGAGAGCAACATAAGTGTTACCTCCATAAGTTACAAGGTCTCCTAAATAATAAGTTGTCGAACTAGACCATACTCCAGCGCTCTGCACTGAGGTAATAAACTCATCAAAATATGTAGTGTTAGTTGGAAGATTTCCTGTGCTCTCATCAGTACAAATATAAATATTTGCACCATACGCAACCAAATCTCCAGGTGTATAGGCAGTTCCAGCGTTATAAACACCCTCTGCGCTAACACCATCTACTAGTTGGTCCCAATAAGTTCCATCTGTAGGAAGATTTCCTGTTGTTACACCTTTGGCAACATAAAGTTTTGCGCCGTAGGTAACAAGTTCATTAATTTTGTATGCGGTTATTGCGCTGTATGCGCCAATGTATTTGATGCCAGAGTTGAGTAGGCTCCAGTATGTGCCGTTTGTTGGCAGGTTGCCTGTGCCAGTAAGAATGCTGATATATACGTTTCCACCGTAAGAAACGATATCGCCTGGAAGATAGGTAGTTCCACCAGCATAGTTGCCCATGCCACGAATACCTTCAGTAAGAATATCCCAGTAAGTTCCGTTTGTTGGTACGTTACCGCTTGTTAGTTGCTTAGCAATGTATGACTTAGCACCATAGGTAACAATGTCATTCATCTGATAGGAAGTAGCACCTGAGTAACTTCCTTCGTACTGAATACCATCTGCAAACTGTGACCAATAAGTTGCATTTGGTGGAGGGTTGCCAGTTGTATCAGCAATGGCAATATAGACAATACCGCCGTATGCAACGCCATCACCAACCTGATAGGTTGTGCCGTTTGCGTACTCGCCCTCAAACTTGAGGCCTGAAATCATCAGTGCCCAGTAATCGGTATCTGTTGGGGTGTGTCCTGCCTCAGATAGCGTGTAGGTGTAAACGTAGACGTTACCACCGTACTTGACTACATCGTTTACTTCGTAGACTGTTGCTGAGTTATATTCTCCCGCCCAATAGAAGCGGAGTTTTCCCAAGTCAATGACTTGTGTCATATTACACTACCTCCAAAAGTAGGCGGGTTAGGCTGTTCGAATTCCAATCAAATTTCAGTGTATTGCGTGTCCACAACCAGTGCTTGTAGTCGTCTTCTCGCAGGAGTTGCTCATCTGGCAGACGTACTGGGCTTCCATCGTTGATTTTTTCAACAGTTAAGCGACCAGTGTCAACATTGTACTTAAAACCATAAAAGGTTTTATTAGCAATGTCGTCGATTGTTGGAACGTCATCTGCCATACTAGTCTACACCTTCCTGGATAGATAGTACCACATCGAAAGCATTTTCAACTCCCGAAATAGCATACAAGCGGTCAGTTGCGACTATTGAGAAGGGGCTATCAATAATGCTGCTCTTGGCACCATTGTCAACTCGTAAATCTTTTACTAGATAAAAAGTGGCATCTGAGTTAGTAACAGTGCCGACAGGGCTTACTGCGGTATTTGCCACATTAGATGCGGTCTTAGCAAAACGGAAAGAGACGTTAGAAGGTACGGCTGTGATTGTATAAGTGCCGTTGAAGGTGGCATCTACACTTGAAACAGTAACGCTATCACCAACAAATAGGTTATGAGCGGCTGTAGTTGTCAAGGTTGCCACGTTTGAGGTCAAAGATTTGAGGTTGATTGATGCGGTAACAGTTCTTTTGGCATAGACAGAGATAGGCAAAATGCCACCAGTCTTGTTGGCTACATGGATTGAGGAGACCTCAGACTTCTTGGTAGCGGTATAAAGTAATTGCTCCGAATCTCCTACGTTTCTTACTGTAGTTGTAGCAATAATTCCACTGGTATCAGTGTTAGTTTGTCTAGCATATCCTGGCATTTTTACCTAACCTCACACATCCAACTGGTCAATACCAGCAACTATGAAAGAGACATTTGCGGTGCTTGCCTGAACACGAACAACATCTGTGTTGATGACTGGAAAACGGATAGTCTCGTAAGTATTAGAAACGCTAAGAGGTAGTTCATAAGCAACATAACCACGACCACCTTCTGAGTCAACTCCTAGAGGCGATATCCAGACAGAGATAAGGGCATTGTTTGTAGTTGACTTGTTTGTTGCGATAACAGAAATCAAAAAAGTGCTGTCGCTTGTGAAAGCAGCGTTGGCGGTATTAGCGGAAGGATTGACAATCGCTAGACGTTCAATTGCAGCCACGTTATGCTCCTAACCACCATGCAGTAGCAAGGCCAGCATCTGAAGCAGCGCCGGCGGGTCCTGTCGGACCAGTCTCGCCAGTGGCTCCCGTTGGCCCAGTCGGTCCCTCAATATTACCAACATCTACCCACTGTGATGTGTTCGCAGACCATACATATAAATCACCAGAGTCAACTAAATATGAATCTCCTGGACTTCCAGTTGGATGCGCTGCTTGTAGCGCTGCTAAGTCTGCGTACTCTCCAAGAATTGTGACGCTTGTTCCAGCCGCACCCGTTGCACCTGTAGCACCCGTTGGTCCCGTTGCGCCAGCAGTTCCCGCTGCACCCGTTGGACCCGTAGGACCAGTATCACCGATATCTCCTGTACGAGCAAAGGTTATGTAAATATCTTCTTCGTCAGCAAGTGAGAAACCTGTAGAAGAAGAAACAAAGGAAATTGGAACATTGAAATGGTCTGCATCATCTGTATGAGCGCCTACTATTTGGAAAAAGGCATAGTCATTAAGGTCAGCAGCATTTGTTATCTTGAAAGTGCCCTTGATTGAAGATGTAGAAGCGTCAATTGTTTGTAAAAAACTGTAGACGTTCTCAGAGTTAGAATCAACATAGGCAATATACATAACTGTTGCCGCATTGGCAGCACCATTGAGTCTTATAAGACCATTGCCTAAAGTTGGCGTTGGGTCTGAGGTAGCGGTATCAAAAAGGTATTCAAAGGTTTCTCCACCAAACCCACCAGCAGGACCCGTTGCACCCGTTGGACCAGTTGGCCCTGTAGGACCGACAACTGCGGTTCTTACAAGACGCCAAACTGTCCCATTCCACTCATAAACCTGTCCACCATAGGTGTATTGCTCATTGAGTACGGGGGTGGAGGGAAAGTCAATAGCCATTTACTATCTCGCTCTCGCATACTTGAATGGTGATTCAGCAAAAGCAGCATACACATAATTTCTAGTACCAAACGATATTTCACCAGAGGCTGCGTTTGTAGTTCTAATCTTAAATCCATTTGATAAAAAGTCAATAGTTGCTGTAGTAGCGTTATTTTGACCTTCTGAGTTTGCTGTGCTTGGTTGGAAATTTTTTCCGTCTGGAGGTATGACGTTTATAGTATGACGCTTACTGTCTAATATATACCACTGCTCAACATTGTCAGTGTTTTTTAGTAAAACCATTTTTGGTCTAAATCCTAAATGAACATATGTTCCATTAGTACTATTGTTGTTAGTCCATTTGCCAAAACGTGAATAACCAGGGACATCAGTAAAACAATAGGCAATATTGTTTCTATTTGTACCATACCAGTAATTATTTTGGTTATCTTGATATATAACAGTGCTTGACGGACGTTGGTCATCCCATGGACCACCTTGCGTCTCAAGAGCGTCCGATGAGTTAATTTTTAATCTTTGAGTAGGAGAATATTCGGCATGGTATATATCCCAGTTGTAGGTGTCTGTTGTGTAACCACCTTTTATCATAATAAATCTTGGAACTGCACCTAATCCATGACCAACAGTGTAAGTATTTAAGTTACTTCCAGTATTGTATTGAACAACTGAAAAACCAGCAGTTTGGTTTACTCTTACATAACTTGTTACAGAGCCATCTGTATTTGTAAGTGTTGATGAACCGCCGTCCCAAGCCCAAGCGGCATAATTATTTCCAGTTTCATTTGTTCGTGTTGAAGTTCCTGGTGTAAATCCATCTGAAGTAAACGCTGTTAAAAAGTTTGAACCAGACCCTTGTGTATCTGTAGAGTTAGTTTTTATAAAGTTTTGTGCGCCTCTTATTGTGTCAAATACCATATGGTCAGAGGAACCACTTCCACTTAAAGTTCTATTTTTTATCCACACAAAGTCTGGAGAAAAACTAAGTCCACTAACAGAGTAGGCAGCATTACTATTTCCAGAATAAAGAACAGTTTCAAACGCTGTCTCTGGTTTTATAATAGATGGAGTTGGAAGATTTGCAGTACATATAGTCTTGAATCCAGAAGGTGCAGTATAAGCAAAAGGACGTTGACCGCAGTTGAGGTCAAAAACATTTGAGCCACCACCAGAAGCAACTGCTGGAACAATAAAACTTCCAGTAACTGAACTTAAAGATGGATTAGCGCCTGTTGCTGGATTTCCACTAGCAAACCATGTTCCATTTTCACCAAACCAAAGTTTTCCAGCGTCAGCATCGTATGCAACCATAGTAATACTGCCGCTAGCACCAACATAACTTCCATATTCGGTTACAACTCCACCAACATATGTACGAGAAGAATTATTGAGAATGCACCAACTTCCTGCACTACCACCTAAGTCAGCAGGTGCTGAAACTCCCAAATCAAAAACACCAACTCTAGGATTTGCAGCAGTAGTTGTGGTAACTTCAAAATACCACTTACCTGTCTTCATTGATTGGGTACCAACCGTTGCTGTTCCAGTTGTAGTAGTTACTCTAAGGCCTCCCCTACTTAAAGTTCCCCCACCAACTGCAACCGCATTGAATGTACAATAATTTGAAGCAACTTGACCACCAAGACCAGTATCAGTTGTATTAATGTCTGTTGGACTGTCTAATAAAGCATCATTACCAACACCAGCAGCAACTGAAAAATTAAGTGGACTAAAGTAGTTTCCAGAATATGTTGGAATAGTTGTGGAATTATTAGAGCCATCTGCTGGTACAGCCAAAACTACAGAACTCCAATAAGGGTCTTCAGTTCCTATTGGAAGAGCAGATGTTGGTGGTGTAAATGTAGTTGTATACTTTCCAATTCCATTGTAGATTCTAAAATCATCGACATATTGAGGGTCACTTCCAGCACCACCACCAATTCTATTTAGCGTTGGGTTGGCATAACCAAGACTAGAGTTGTTTGTACTTTGCCACACTATGTTTCCATTGACAAATAATTTTAAGTTATTTGAGCCAGTACCTGACCTAGAAAGAGCAAAGTGGTACCACTGACTTGAAAATGTAAATGAAGGACTTGTGGGCCCTCCACTATTTAAGTAAAGATTGAAAACATTAGCAGTCATGCTGTAATTAAAAGCAAAATAAGTAGAGCCATCATGGCTTACATAAAACGACCTATCTGGTCCAGATACTGGATACACCCAGCCTTCAACTGTAAAATTTCCAGTAAACAAAAAATCTTGAGCAGCATCTATTCCAGTTCTAAAATTAACTGGACTTCCTGTTGCTGTTGGTTGATAAAGACTTGAGCCGCCAAACTTACTTTGTGCTGTTGATAAAACAGCAGAACCAGTTACTGAAGCATTACCTCTAGATTCTGTGGCTTTATTTGGGTCAAAACCAAGACTTGTTGTTGAAACGCTGCCATCAAGAGGTAAATAAAAACCATTATTTCCGTAAGCCCCTGTGTATTCTTTAGGCTCCCACATATTAGTTGTTGAGTTAGTTTGTCCAAATGAAGACGGGGTAAGTTGCTGACCATCAACAAAATTAAACTCTGCTAAGTATCCGTCAAGGTGTCCTGTTGGTGAACTCTGGCCCCAATAACGTCCTATAACAAAATAAGCACCACTTTTATTATATTCTGGGTCATAATTTTGACCTGGATAATCTGATATAGCAAAAGATGTTTCTTGAACTCCATTTACATATACTTTTACTCTATCACTTGCCGTAGATTGAGTTGTATCTACACCTACAACTATATGATACCAAGCAGAGGTATCTCTAAATGTTCTATTAGTTACAAGCCCATTTGATAAATTAGCAAAATAAACTCTAAGTTTGTCTTCTCCTACAAAAGCAAAAGAATCTTCAGAACTCCCTGTTTGAATATCTGAAGTTACAATTGATTGTAGATTTCCAATATTTGAACGCTTAATCCAAAAACTAAAAGTAAAAATTTTATTGTTTGTTGGAGTAGAAAGAACTCTTTGAAGATATGCAGAGTTTGAAGCATTAAATCTTAAACTTCTTTCAACAGTGTAAGCGCTGACAGCGCCGCTCGATGATATTACTCCAGGCAGCAGCCTTGTCATAGTTAAACCGCCAGATTTCCGATAGCCAGCCAGGTGTCAGTGCCAGTTTTTATCAACTGTGCCGAGGCGTACTGCCCCGTTAGTTTCTTCTTGGAACTTTCTGAGTTGATAGTAACTCCAGAACCTTGAGTCAAAGTTAATTGTCCGCTTCCAGTTTGTACAATTGTAATAACAGAGCCATTACTATAATTTACGCTAGACTCTGGTGGAACTGTTACTGTTCCAGCAGTGCTTCCATTACTTGCCAAAAGAACTTTGTCTTTATCTCCAATAACTAAAGTGTAGTTATTAGAAGAGAATGTAGGAGTTGATAAAGTCTGAAGATTATTTGCTTTAGCATCTAACTGGGTCTGAATAGCACTTGTTACGCCATCCAAATATCCAATTTCAGTATCAGACACGTTAGCAACGGTATTTTGCTTAGCATCTAATTGAGTTTGAATAGCGCTAGTTACACCATTTAGATAGCCAATTTCGGTGTCACTTACGTTTGCTACGTTGTTCTGTTTAGCATCTAACTGTGTTTGGATAGCACTTGTTACACCATTTAAGTATCCAATTTCAACATCTGAAACATCACCAATAGATGTATTACTTGAAAGGGTTACTGTTCCTGTAGCATCAATGCCAAGTACTTTTATACTTGCGTAAGCAAGACCTGCTTCAGAAAAGTTAATTGTTGAAGTAGGTTTTGTAGTAGCATCCTTGAAGAACTTTATAACTCCATCGCTAGCATCACGAGCAACACCAGAGAATTTACGTCGCGCTGATACAGCAGCAGTTCCGCTTTCTGGAGTTGATGTTACGTTAGCCGCTGTTTTAGCGTAAGTAAATGTATTTGTAGTTACGCCAGTAATTGAGTAGGTTCCGTTGAATGTAGCGTCTACTCCAGAAACTACTACAACATCCCCAACTAGGAAAGTATGTGCTGTAGTTGTAGTTAATGTGGCAATGTTGTTAGTAAGAGCCTTGTTGCTTACAGTTTTTGTAATTGTAGAAATTGCAGATGCATACTCGCCAATAAAAGCAAGGTCAACAGTATCTGCTTGATTGCCAGAACCGACAAATACAAACGGGTCAGTTACATTTAGGTTAGAGGTTTCAACGGTTGTTCCGCCTCCACCAAATACAATAGTTCCTTCAATATAAACATCGCCTTGAATACCTACACCGCCAACAACAGTAAGAGCACCAGTAGTTGGGCTAGTTGATGGGGTTGGAATTTCAATGTGAACATTTACATCTGGAGTAATCTCCATCTGAGTGTTATCGCTCTGCAAACCACCAGCAGCAAAAATAATTTTATTTTCTGTTCCATTACCGCCAGTAGCAAGAACTAAATTTCCAGTTCCACTTGCGTTAATAGGTGCTTCAACAAAAATGTATCCAGAATGAGCACCAGTAATAGTAAACGAAGGGTCATTGAAGTTAGATGATGTGATACCCATATCAATCCAACCAGAGGTATCGTCTCCATCATCTGTATAGGCAATATAATCAGACGAAGCGTTTGCCCCATTACTTGCGTTATGGACTGCTACTTGAGCATAGTCATTATCAGTAATATCAAAAACAATTACAGGATTTGTCAATACGGCTGAGTTAGCAAAACTTTCAGCATTAGCGCCATGAAAAGTAGTTGCTATAAAAGTTGAAGTCCCAGTAACACTAAGTTCACCAGTAGTATTTACATTTCCAGTTGCCCCATCTACAGTAAAAGCACTGTTAGCAGCAAAAAGACCTAAATCTGCAATTACATTTCCAGCAGTAGCAGCAACATTACCAACATTTGCTGTAAGTTCACTTACAGTAGTTGACCATGAGACGTTAGTTCCATCAGTAACTAAAAGTTTTCCAGCATTATTTGCTTGGGAAGGAAAAGCATCTACTTCGGCCCAAACGAGGCTGCTTCCATTTGTGCTTAAGAAGGAGCCAGAATTTGAGGCTTGAGAAGGAATATCAGCACCAAGGGCAAATAAAGTCCAGTTTGTATCATTATCAAAACTTGTAGAGTTTGAGGTAAAATCTACATCAGCAATATATGTATTTGTTCCATAATAAACTAAATCGTTTTTTAGGTATGCTGTAGAAGTAGCATATTCTCCACGCCAGCGAGTTCCACCAACAAAAAGTTCCCATTTTGAAGCAGATAAATCATCATTAAAAATACTTGTAGAGGTATGGCTTAGCAGGGCAATATATAATTGACCGCCACGAACTACGACATCATCTACATAATAAACAGTAGAGCCAGCCCATGCCCCGCGATAATCAATACCTGGAACCATTTTATCCCAGTAAGTGGCATTTGTAGGAGCATTGCCTGTGCTTGCGGTGGCGTATTTATATACATATACAGAATTTCCATAACGAACTACATCGTTAAGTTCATATTCTGTTGAGCCAGAATAAGCACCTTGATAAAAAAATCTTAGGCGTCCAAGGTCGACACGGGCCATGTATTATCCCTCCAGAGCAAGGTGGCTAGGCTTATTATTATTCCATACAAATGTTAAAGTGTTCTCAGACAACAGCCACTCTTCGTAGTCTTCACTATAAACATATCCACTATCATCTACAACATAATCATCTACATAAAGTCTGCCTTCAGCAGCATCAAAATCTAAACCATAAAAAATAGTTTGAACTACGCCTGAAGGACCAGTTGCACCTGTAGGTCCCATTGGACCAATAATCTGACCAACATCATTCCAAGAATCACCGTCCCAGACGTAAAGATTTCCGTCTGCTTCAACAATATAAGCATCGTTGACATCATTTCCAGAACCTGGAAGATTTCCAACAGTTGCTACTGTACCTTGGAAGGTAATAGAAACACCTTGCGGTCCTTGCGGTCCTGTTGGACCAGTATCTCCCGCAGGGCCAGTCGCTCCTGTTGCTCCCGTTGCACCCGCAGGACCAGTCGGACCAGTATCTCCTGTGCCAGTAGCACCAGTGGCTCCCGCAGGACCAGTTGGGCCAGTTGCACCTGCTTCTCCCGCAGGACCAGTTGGGCCTGTATCACCAGTACCTGCTGGGCCTGTAGGACCAGTCGGACCACCACTTGGACCAGTAGGACCAGTTGCTCCTGCTACACCAGCAGGGCCTGTAGGACCAGTTGCTCCACCAAATTCAGAGGTTCCAACTTCTACCCAGTAATCATCATAATAAATATAAACTGCTCCGTCTTCGGTGTTAAACCAAGCATCTCCAGCAAGTGGTGATGACG
>Ga0315909_10009390_pt1 | contig 10586 bp, 8 predicted proteins | sample LakEriMetagenome_11_FD_203527 | JGI IMG/M metagenome (GOLD analysis project Ga0315909, IMG submission 203527) | Freshwater fungal communities from buoy surface, Lake Erie, Ohio, United States - Buoy 2 MA125 | ecosystem: Environmental > Aquatic > Freshwater > Lake | place: USA: Lake Erie, Ohio...
TGCGGGTTCCGACGTGTCATCACTGCGCACTCGTGCTGTGTACGACGAAGCAAAAGATGAATGGGTACTCAACGGCACCAAGGCATGGATCACCAACGGCGGCATTGCAAACGTCCACGTTGTTGTTGCAGCAGTCGACCCAGCGCTCAAAGGTCGTGGTCAAGCTTCTTTCGTCGTTCCGCCAAATACAAAAGGGCTCAGCCAAGGGCAGAAGTACGCAAAGCACGGAATCAAGGCATCGCACACTGCAGAAGTAGTGCTTGACGATGTTCGTATTCCAGGAAGTTGCTTGCTCGGTGGCAAAGAAAAACTCGATGCCAAACTTGCTCGTTACCGTGAAGGTGGTGCATCAAGCGGCAAGCAGCCAGCAATGGCAACTTTCGAAGCAACACGTCCAGCAGTAGGCGCACAAGCACTTGGTGTTGCACGCGCTGCATATGAAATCGCACTCGACTACGCCAAAGAGCGCGTTGCTTTCGGCAAGCCCATCATCATGAACCAGGCCATTGCATTCAAGCTTGCCAACATGGCAACACAAATCGATGCAGCTCGTCTGCTCATTTGGCGTGCTGCATGGCTCTCGAAAAATGGTGGCTTCAAAAATGCAGAAGGCTCAATGAGCAAGTACTTCGCATCAGAGATGTCGGTGAAAGTAACCGAAGAAGCCATTCAAATTCTTGGTGGCTACGGCTACACCCGTGAGTACCACGTAGAGCGCATGCACCGCGACGCAAAGATTCACACCATCTTTGAGGGCACTTCTGAGATTCAGCAGTTGGTGATTGCTCGCGCAATCAGTGGCTTGCGCGTGGAGTAAAAGCCCAGCAAACCATGGATTCAGCAAACTCTTTCCTCGGTGTCGTACTTGCTGTTCTCTGTACAGCGTCGGCAATGGGAGACTTTCTCAAGCTACCGAGCGTCATGAAAGCGGCTGAAACAGTTCATTGTCCGCCGAACTTCTGCACTGTTCTCGGCCTAATCAAGATCGCAGCAGCGACTGGATTGATTGTCGGTCTCACTGTCGACAACATCGGAACTGCTGCCGCCGTGGGCTTGTCGATCTACTTTGTCCTTGCCGTTGGGGCTCACATCCGAGTAAAGGATCGCCTGAAGGGAGTCCTTCCAGCCATTGGCATGCTCGCAATCAGCGCTACAACTCTTGCAACTTCCCTCTAAGTCATCTGATCTGTGTCAATCAAGGAGAGACATCACGACAAAATGGCTCAAGTTATTTGCTCTGCGATGAGGGCACCTCAGAGATTCAGCAGTTGGTGATTGCTCGCGCAATCAGTGGCTTGCGCGTCGAATAAAAACTGGTATCAACTAGGCAAGAGAAGTTCGGCGTTACTAACGAAGAATGCCTCGATTGCCGCATCGCCGAGCGGTGTGATGTCGGCGGCCATACGGCCAATTGGGTCAGTGCCGCCTTCAGGGTGTGGAAAGTCTGTCGAAAACGCATATATCTCGGACATCCCGTATCGCTCAATTTGTCGAGCTGTGCGCTCCCAGAAAAATGGCGTCACGCGAATCTGGTCGATGAATACTTCGCGCGGACTTCGTTTCAAACTTTCACGCAAACGACGTGATAACGCGAGACGATCTTCCAGCAGATCGACAAACGGACCAACCCACATTGCGCCAAGTTCGATTACACCAACTCGCAGATTTGGATGGCGGTCGAAAACGCCGCCATAAATCATCGTTGCCAAATAGTTTTGTGCGGCAAGATGCATAGTGGCCAACGTGTGCGAGCCGATTGGTTCACCAGTCGAGAAGGTGCCAGGTCGCAACAAGTCGGTATCACCCCATGCGTTACTGGCAAAGAATCCGTCTTGGCCACCGATGTGCAAAGTGACGGGAAGTTCTGCTTCGGCGAGTAACGCCCATAGCGGGTCAAGTTCTGCCGCAGCTGGCGAGCGACCACCAGGTGCAATGCCGTCTTGGATGAAAACTGCTCGTGCACCACCAGCCGCAATTCGCTCGGCCTCAGCGATTGCGCCCTCGATTGTCGTCAAGTTGAGCAATGCGGTAGGGCGCAAGCGCCCGCGACCAGATTTTGTCCATTGGATTACCGTGTCGTTGTATTCGCGCAGCACGACACCAGCGTTCGGGTGATCAGACCACGCGGGCATCGCCAAAACTACTTGCGGAAAAATAAGTTGGCGTTCAATGCCCATTACATTCATTGCAGCCAAGCGGCCTTCGGGGCTAGACGCACCGGGTGCAGCGGTACCTTTGGTAGTCCATACCGACTCGGTTGTGAGATCGGGCTCGTCGGTGGCATCTAACAAGGGGATTCCAGCGAAACGTTTGCCAAAGCGCGCGGTTGCTTCACCAAATACCTCACCCCAACGGGAAACCGGCACTTGCAAATGACTGTCAAGGTCAAGGATGCGTCCGTGAACGGAGGTCAGCGTGGTTGTCATTTCCCAAATATATAACGCTTAGTCGAGGGTTGTTCTTTAAAAAGAAATGGCCGCGGATTAATCCGCGGCCATTTCGTTACGTGTTCTTGCTCTATCTCTAAGGAATAAGAACTACAACTACTCGGCGATTCTTCGCCTGGGATTCTTCTGTTTGTCCGCTACCTACTGGGTCACCTGCGCCCACTCCAGCAATTGCGAATGGACCACCAGCCTTCATGGCTCGCAAAGTAGCAACCGTTGCTAGAGCGCGACTCCGTGATAATGCAATGTTCTCTGGGGTGTTTCCATTGCGTGTGCCTGAATGGCCAACCACTAACACTGAACCTGCAGCAGTGATTTTCTTCTTCAATTTCTCGAGAGTCGCGCGACCTTTTTCTGTCACAGTGGAAGATCCATTTTCGAAATAAATGGGAGCCAGGGTCACAATTTCATTGCCGACGTTAAGCTCGCTCACATCAGATGCAACCACAGTTGTTCGCAGTGATCTGAGTACTTGACGAGTCTTTGTATTCACTACATCTGCAATGCAGCGCCCAGTGTCGATGAAAACAAGTTCATCATCATTGGGCAGACATACCGCAGGTGTACGCGTAGTGATATCTAACGTCTTGTTCTGCGTCCGAGAAAGCACAGTAATTGCAGATGATGAAGCAACACTCTCCGGTGGGCGTGAATAGACCTTCGTGTCTGTGACGGTGACTCCAGGAACAGATTCTGTTTGTGTGGGCACAGTTGTGGTGGTAGTGGCTGGGGCAGTTGTAGTTGTCGTTGTAGCTGGGGCAGTTGTGGTGGTAGTTGGGGCGACAAGTGCTCCAGAAGTCATCACGCGTGCACCCGACCCATTCGTTGCAATTGCCACATAGACGCCATTTCCATAGGTCACCGATGACCACCCACTCGCATCTGCAGCAGTATGACCTGTCCATGTAATACCGTCGGTGCTGGTCATCACGCGGCTACTGCCACTACTTGACACGGCTACAAATTTGCCGCCTCCGTACACCACTGCATTCCAGCCAACAGCAACTGCCGCCGTACGCGGTGTCCACGTAGTGCCATCGCTACTTGTCATCACATAGTCGAAACTTGATCCTCCACCTCCAAAACTCGTGGCGGTAGCTACGAAAAGATTGTTTCCGTACGCAATGCTGCTCCAGTTACCGTTGTGAATCGCTTGTGCGTACGTCCAGGTCACTCCGTCAGGACTGGTCATCACTCTGTCGTTGAATCCGGTATCAGAGATGGCGACAAATTTATTATTTCCCCATGTAACAGATTTCCACTGTTGAATTCCACCTGTCGGAACAGATCGATTCGTCCAAGTGATGCCATCGGTACTCGTCATCACACGGTTCGTACCGATAGAGGCGACAGCGACGAACGTATTGTTTCCGAAGGTGATGCCTGCCCAACTGTCGGTGCTTGAGCCCCGAGGGGTCCATGTAACACCGTCGGGACTTGTCATGATGCGGTCAGTACCGAATCCTGCGACCGCAACGAAGAGACCGTTTCCATATGTCACGGAAGTCCAAGTGCTTGCGGGCACATTGCGTGCTGTCCAAGTGATGCCATCGGTACTTGTCATTACACGGTTCGTTCCACTAGTGCTGACTGCAACAAAGGTGCCATTTCCGAACGTCACGCTGCTCCAAAAGTTTGCTTCAGTGGCGCTGCGTGCGGTCCATGTGGTTCCGTCGGCACGAACTTGCTGCGACATGATCGCGACCGAGCAAACTAACGCCAAGGCGAGCCCCAGGTTTTTCAAGATTTTTGACGATTTCATGCACAAATAATAATCGTAACTATGTTACAAAATCAATCTTTGAGGGCGAAAGTGGTGGCTAGAAATGGGAGCGGGAAGAGCACGGCGAAGAGGCAATCACGACACCGAGAACTGGACCGCGGAACGGCGGAACGCGGCAATTTCAAATGATGCTCCCCAGACAACTGAGCCCTAGCCCGTAGCATGTGAAGCCTTATGTCAATTCTCCCAAACGCCGCATTTTCCATTGCTCTCGATTGTCAACTCGACAATGTGCCGGGCACCCTTGGGAGGTTGTGCACTGCCATCGGTGAAGCAGGCGGAAACATTGGAGCTCTTGATGGTTTTGATGTTCGTGGCCCGGTTCTTCGCCGCAGCCTTGTTGTGCACTGTCGTGATGAAGCGCATCAGAAAGCAATTGTTGCAGCGGTGCAAAAACTTGATGGAGTGACAGTTCTCGATTGGTGGGACCGAACATTTCGTATGCATGAGGCTGGAAAAATTGAAGTCATTAGCACAGCCCCAGTGAATGACCGCGATGATTTGTCAATGGCGTACACACCGGGCGTTGCTCGCGTATGTACTGCAATTGAAAATGACCCATTGCTTTCACATAAGTACACCATTCGTAAAAACACTGTTGCCATTGTGAGCAATGGAACTGCGGTGCTCGGGCTTGGCGACATCGGCCCAGAGGGCGCAATGCCCGTCATGGAGGGCAAGGCACTCCTGTTCAAAGAATTTGGTGGAGTTAATGGCTTTCCCATTTGCATCAATGCTCGCACTGCCGATGAAGTAGTCGATTTTGTACAGCGCATCGCACCAACATTTGGTGGAATAAATTTGGAAGACATTAAAGCGCCAGAGTGTTTTGAAATTGAAGAACGGCTGCGTGCAAGTCTTGACATCCCCGTTTTTCACGACGACCAACACGGCACAGCAGTGGTCACATTGGCAGCGTTGTGGAACTCTTTGAAAATCACAGGCAAGAAAATGGAAGACCTCACCGTTGTCATCGCTGGCGTCGGCGCTGCAGGTGTTGCCATTGGCAAAATTCTTCTTAACGCTGGTATTGGCGATGTCATTGGTTGCGATCGCGTGGGCGCCATCTATACCGGTCGCGGTGAAATGAACTCTGCAAAAGAATGGTTTGCAGCGAACACAAATACTTCACGAAAAATGGGAACCATTAGTGACGTCATGAAAGGTGCAGACGTATTTGTTGGAGTGAGTGGGCCAGATCTCATCACTGCAGCCGATGTGCGTTCAATGGCAAAGAACCCCATTGTGTTTGCAATGGCAAACCCCAACCCGGAAATTCGTCCAGAGCAGGTCGACGGTCTTGCTGCTGTTATGGCAACGGGGCGCAGTGACTACCCGAACCAAATTAATAACGTGCTTGCGTTCCCTGGCATTTTCCGTGGCGCACTCGACGCAAATGCAACAGACATCACTGAAAGCATGAAGCTGGCAGCCGCAATTGCCATTGCCGAATCGGTTACCGATGCTCAACTCTCACCAGAATTTGTGGTGCCATCAGTGTTCGACCGAACAATTGTTGAACGTGTTGCCCCAGCGGTTGCTGCAGCAGCAGTAAAAGATGGTGTCATCCGCAAGTCGTAGATCAGTTATTGCTTGCGCAATATGGAGAAGTCGGGGGCTCTGAATCATGAAAATTGCATTAGTTGGTGGAGGAATCGGCGGGCTCACCGCTGCTCTTGCGCTCTCACAGAGTTCTCATGAAATAACCGTCTTTGAACGTTCCGCAGGAATCAGAGAAATTGGTGCAGGTGTTCAAATCAGCCCTAATGCTTCTCGTCTTTTGCACTCGCTAGGTCTTGGCCAGGCATATTCAGAAATTGCGGTATATCCGCAACGAGTTGTATTACGTCGTTGGGAGGATGACTCCATCCTTCGTGCAACAGATCTTGATGAAAGTTTTCTATCTCAACATCAAGTGCCATTAGCGAACGTTGCTCGCAATGAATTAGTTGAAATTCTTGGGAATGCAGTAGCGCAAACCAAAAATGTGACCTTGAAATTCTCCACTCATGTTGTTGGGGTTGAGCCAGGTGACTCATCGTCGGTCGTCCGATTTTCCGATGGCACAGCCCAATCCTTCGACATCGTCATTGGGGCTGATGGAATTCACTCCGTTGTTCGCCCCTGCGTTGGCGGTCTAGACAAACCACGCTTCAGTGGCTCTGCCGCATATCGCGCCTTGGTGCCACGCAAGTTTGTGGAAGATCTACCCATGGACGTCACCAACCGAATGGGTCCCGACCGGCATGTGGTGAGTTATTTCATTGGGCGCAATCGCAGTCATCTCAACCTTGTTTGTATATCGCCTGAAGATTCATGGGAAACCGAATCATGGACAGAGCAGGGAACAGTTGAAGATCTGTATGCGCGATTTGAAGGTTGGTCGCCTGAATTTCTCTCACTTCTTTCCCGAGTTGAAGAACCCGTTTTCCGCTGGGCCTTATATGACCGCGAACCATTAGACCAGTGGGGAATCGGAACAACCACATTGCTTGGTGATGCGTGCCATCCCATGCTTCCCTTTATGGCACAAGGTTCATGTCAAGCAATTGAAGACGCAGTGGTGCTAGCACGTTGTCTCAGTGATGCAGGCACGAGTGATGCGGCCCTTGCACTTCGTCGATATGAGAATGCACGCCAGGGCCGCACAGCTCAAGTGCAAACCTCGTCATTGGCCAATCGTGATCTATTCCATATGGTTGATGGTCAAGAACAAAAAGACCGAGATTTATTTTTCACTCTTATGCCACCAGGAATGTCAATTCTTGATTGGGTATACGAATACGACGCTCTGACCGTTCTTGTTTAAGGCACTTCATATAAGCAGGCTGGCTGTTTAACGTTTTTCGGTGCGCTGATACAACCGAGTTGCGATAGGCGCAAAAATAACAATTAAGAGAACTGCCCAGGCAAGGGAATACAACATTGCGTTTTGTAATGGCCACGCCGATGGTTCAGGAGTTTCGGCCGGCAGGTTTCCGAAACGAACACGAACAGCGTGCGTCAAGGTTGACACGGGGTTCCATTCAGCGACGGTTTTCAGTACCCCTGGCAAACTGTCGGACGGAACAAAAGTGTTTGCAATAAAAGTCAATGGGAAAAGGACAATGAAGGTGGCGTTGTTCACCACTTCTGGCGACGGAACAATTAATCCGAGGCACGCCATGACCCATGAAAATGAATACGAGAAGAAAAGCAACAACAAGTAGGCAACCACAGCATCGAGTATTGAGCCTCGTATGCGCCAACCCACAGCAAACCCGGCCAAAGACATGATGATGACCGATAGCAAGTTGTACACAACATCACTTGCGGTACGACCCGCTACTACTGCCGAGCGTGACATTGGAAGTGACCTGAATCTATTGATCAGACCTTTTTGAACGTCTTCGGCCAACCCCGACGCAGTAAACGTGGAACCAAAAACCACAGTTTGGGCAAAGATGCCAGCAATGAGGAACTCGCGATAGTTCCCTCCAGGAATATCTATTGAGCCGCCGAACACGTAGGCGAAAAGCAGAACGAACATCAGTGGCTGAATAATGACGAAGACCATTACTTCTGGCACTCGACTAATGCGGATGATGTTTCGTCGGGCGATGGTGATGGCATCACGAATCATTCTGATCACGATTCTTCCTCCTTCGTCTTTTTGCCGGTGAGTTCCATGAACACGTCATCGAGGGTTGGTCGTCGCAAACCGATGTCAAGAATCTCTACGTTTTGTGCGGTGAGTTCTACCATCACCAAACCGAGGGCCTCCACGCCTTTGGCGACGGGAATGGAAATGAGAGCATCTTGGTCTTCAGTGCGAATGGCCCCAATTGCAAACGGGCGAACAATGTCTTCCACACGCGAGAGGTCACTCAGTAATGCGAGGTGAATATCGAGATGCTCGCCTCCAATACGGCGTTTCAATTCTTGTGAGGTACCGCGTGCGATGGCTCGGCCGTGATCAATCACCACGATGTCGTGAGCTAACTGATCAGCTTCCTCAAGGTATTGCGTAGTGAGTATGACTGTGGTGCCGGCATCAACACGCTCGCGAATGACATCCCACAATTCACCCCGACTTCTCGGATCAAGACCTGTAGTTGGTTCGTCAAGAAAGAGAACAGGAGGGTCGGCAAGCAGTGCGCCAGCAAGGTCGATGCGCCGCCTCATTCCACCAGAGAAAGTTTTGAGTGGTCGGTTGGCTGCTTCGCTTAATCGAAATCGCTCAATGAGTTCACTCGCTTTCTTACGCGATGCCCGACGGCGCATCCCATACAAACACCCGATCATCTCGAGGTTCTCCATCGCGGTGAGATGTTCATCAACTGCGGCATATTGACCAGACAATCCAATTAACGATCTCACGCGTTGCGGTTCCGTTAATACATTGGCGCCGGCTACTCGAGCCGTTCCGGCATCGGGCGCGGTGAGAGTAGTGAGAATGGAAACTGCAGTTGTTTTCCCTGCACCATTCGGACCAAGAAGACCTAAGACTGAGCCAGCTGGAACCGAGAGGTCGAGACCGTCGAGTGCCACAACGTCTCCATAGTGTTTGGTCAGCCCGTGCGCCTCAACGGCGAACTCTTCCGTATGGGTGTTTCTCGCAACATCGCTCACGATGCAAGCCTATTGTGTTCGCCCATTGAAATCATTGAGGCATCGAAGCAGTTGCGAGACGCGCAACGTGCGCTATGAGCACGTTGACGTCGGCAATTCCCTCTAGTTTTTTCTCTAGAGGCCCATCGAGAAGCAGTGTGGCGAGCCCATGCCCAACTGACCATAAATAAGCCGTGTGTGCTTTGATTTCTTCGGTACTGGCATCTGCGCCAAGTTCTGCGGTGACATCTTCAAGCAAAAGATTGAATGCACGATCGGCTTGCAAAACTGCACTGGGGTAATTCTGTAAATCGCATAAGTCGTTGCGCATCATTACGCGGAAGTGCCCAGCGTGATCAAGTGCGAAGCGAACATATGCCTCGCACATTGCGCTCATTCCCTGAGAGCGGCTGAGAATGAGTGCTTCGGAGAGTTTGTAAAAACCTTCCTCGGCGATTGCGGCAAAGATTCCGGCTCGATCACCGAAGTGGTGGTACGGCGCTTGATGTGAAACGCCAGCATCGCGAGCGACTTTGCGCAGTGAAATCGCATCGGGGCCTTCATCGCGGGCAATGGCGACAGCTGCATCGAGAACCACCCTGCGCAATGGGTCGGTCGTTGCTACAGACATAACTTGACACTATCCAGTTTTCCTACTAGACACTGTCAAGTATGAATATTCACCCGAATCCCCAGGTCCAGGCCCGCCGTTGGCTCGTATTGCCGGTGCTCTGCATCAGTCTTTTTATGGTTGTGGTTGACAACCTCATCATCAACGTTGCATTGCCAACTCTGTCAACTGAACTTGGTGCTTCAACAAGTGGGCTGCAGTGGATTGTCGATTCGTACGCATTGGTGTTTGCGTGTCTACTTCTCGCTTTTGGTGCTCTTGGAGACAAGCTCGGGCGCAAGGGTCTCATTCAATTCGGCATGGTGGCATTTGTGGGTTGCTCGGTATGGGCGTCTTTCGCACAATCCACGTCGTCGCTCATCATTGCGCGTGGCGCAATGGGAATTGGTGCAGCAGCAATTTTCCCCGCAACACTCGCCATCATCATTGACATCTTTCGTGACCCAGTGGAACGGGCCAAGGCAATTGGTGTGTGGTCTGCAGTGTCGGGAATGGCCGTTGCCTTTGGGCCAATCTCGGGTGGGCTACTTCTCGAACACTTCTATTGGGGCTCAATTTTTCTCATCAACTTGCCCGTTGGAATTATTGCGTTGATTCTTGGTGCAATTCTCATTCCTTCATCAAAAGACCCCAACCCACGTGGAATTGATTTGCCGGGTTTCTTTTTGTCTATCGCAATGGTTGGGCTCTTGGTCTTTACGGTGATTGAGGGTCCGCACCGTGGGTGGTTGAGTGGTGAAACTCTGATCTCATTTGTGGCCGCGGCATTGTTATTTGCAGTGTTCATTAAATTTGAGTTGAAAGCGAAAGAGCCACTGCTTGATGTGCGTGTATTTCGTAATGCGCGAGTATCTGCAGCGACGGGGTCCATTGGCATTGCATTTTTCGTGCTGTTCGGATTCATCTTTTTGGTAACGCAGTATTTTCAATTCGTTCGTGGGTACAGCACGTTGTCCTCGGGAATCCATACATTGCCGTTTGCTTTTGGCGCGGGAATAACTGCGCCCATAGCGGCTCGATTAGCGCTGAAATTTGGAACAAAAAGAGTGGTTTCAATGGGCCTCACCAATATGAGCATTGGCCTCGTCATTATGGGTTTCAGCGGTGCTGATGCTGCCTATTGGGGTCCTGTTGT
>Ga0315909_10009391_pt1 | contig 10586 bp, 9 predicted proteins | sample LakEriMetagenome_11_FD_203527 | JGI IMG/M metagenome (GOLD analysis project Ga0315909, IMG submission 203527) | Freshwater fungal communities from buoy surface, Lake Erie, Ohio, United States - Buoy 2 MA125 | ecosystem: Environmental > Aquatic > Freshwater > Lake | place: USA: Lake Erie, Ohio...
TATATAGCTCTTTCTTCTTGTTTAAATTCTCCTGTTGGATGAACAAGACCATCATTAACACGAAAATCTGTAAAGATTTTTGTATTTAGCATGCCTATATTGCTATTTATCCATCCTGAGATATAATAAAACTGCGCATAACCACTATCATAATCAAATTCATTAGCAAAGATTTCATCAGCTATATCATGAACGCTATATTCTACCATATATATTACTTACACTTTTTTATTCATTTTTCGAACTATTTCATTATAGATCATTCTAGAATAATAATTAGTATTCTTGTGCTTGACTTCAAAATCGAACTTTGTCGGGGGTTCAAATAATTTATTAGTATCTTCGTATCGCGATTCTGAAATCGTATTAACAAAAATAGTATAGTCAGCATTGAATTCATCTCTTATTTTTTGCAATGGACACACAAAATCGCATATTACAATATCACTATATTGACCATGTAAATTCGCCAAGTCTTTCATTCTTTTGGCTTGGCGTTCTCTTCCTTGTTCAGAAAAATTCCAATCATTGAATTTTTCGCGAACTTTATCAGCGTTTAACCAATAAGTTTTATAATTTTGATTCAAAAAATATTGCAAATCAGCAGCTAAAGTAGTTTTACCAGATCCCGGCAAACCCATTATTAAAATCTTTAAATATCTTCTAAACTGCATATAATATGGTATGGTTGAAAAGATATTTTTTCAAAGTAGTATGCCTCGCGCTGGATCTACATTATTTCAAAATATTATGGCACAAAATCCAGATTTTTATGCAACTCCAACCAGTGGATTATGTGATGTTCTACTTAACTTAAAAAGTAATGTATGGAATGCTATTGAATTTAAAGCGCAAGATTCAGAATTGATGGAATCTGGATTTAAAGGTATGTGTAACGGACTATTAACTGGATTTTTCAATAGCGTTACAGATAAAAAATACGCAATTGATAAATGTAGAGGTTGGAGTGTGACTTATGATTATTTAAATTATTTTTATCCTGATCCAAAAATAGTTATTTTAGTAAGAGATTTAAGAGCAATCGTTTCTAGCTTAGAAAAAAAATTCAGAGATAATCAACATTTAGAAAACGGTATTCAAAATTGGAGTGAAATGAAAGGCACGACCACGGATAAGCGTGTTGATATGTATTTAAACTTGGCACCACCCCTAAACGCTCCAATGGATGTTATTTATGACGTTATTGTACGACGCATATCTAAGAAATGCCTATTTATTAAATTTGAAGATCTAACTCGTAATCCTGAAGTTGAAATTCGCAAAGTATATAACTATTTTGAACTGCCTTATTATAACAATCATAATTTTGACGATGTGCAACAAGTTACACATGAAAATGATGTTTTTTATAGACCATTTGGCGATCATATGATACGAGGTAAGATTAAACCAGTAGAAGATGATTATTTAAAAGTTCTCGGTAAACATAATTGTGATTATATAACAAATAAATACGCTTGGTATTTTAAAGCATTTAATTATCCAGTATGAATAAACCAATAAGAGTATTAGTCGCAGCGCCAGGATATGATGGTAGATACGATGTTCGCTTTTTAGAAAGCATAACTAATACCATACTATTATGTGCGCAAAATAACATTGAGGTTATACCTGTGTACCTTTGTTATGATAGTTTGGTACAAAGAGTGAGGAATAATTATTTTAGAATAGCCTATGAAAATAATTTTGATATACTCTTTTTTATAGATAGTGATATTGGTTGGAAACCCAAAGATTTTCTCAAATTGATATTCAGTGATAAAGATATGATCGGTGGTGGATATAGAAAAAAACATGACAATGAAGAATTGTACACTTTCAAAGTAAAAGGAGACACTGAAGATACATTTGAAATTGTGCCTGATGATAATGGTTTACTTGAAGTCAATGGTTTGGGTTGTGGATTTTTAAAATTAACAAGAAATTGCTTTAGTAAATTATTTGAAAATGAAATTAAAAGTTATACAGACGACGTAACTGTAACTAAAATGATTTGTGATTGTGTAGTAAATGAACAAGGGCATTTTATATCAGAAGATATTCTTCTTGGATTTAAATGGCAAAATCTCGGTGGAAAAGTTTATGTAGACACTAATATTGATTTGATTCATGTCGGCAATAAAGAATATAAAGGAAGCGTTAAACAGTGGTTAAAAGGATGGCAGGTTAAATTTGAAAAAACTAAAGAAGAAAATTTAAGTAAATATTTTAAAAAATCACAGCCAGATGACGACTTTAAAGTTTTATGATGAATTTATATGCCGATATTATATTATTTGATTCTACAGGTTCACCATATACAGGTGAAACAGTAATCACAAATGGCATGGGAGGCAGTGAATTCCAAGCTATTTTATTGCTTGAAGCGTTTGCCAAACTTAATAAAAAAGTAATTTGTTTAAATAATACAGATTCAGATAAACAAATAAATAATGTATTATATTTATCCAATAAAAATATATTTAAATATAATTTTAAATGTGAGCATTTAATAATACATCGAAACAGCAATATACCCAAAATACCACATAAATTTTGTTATCAATGGATAACTGACAATAACACATCTTCAAACTTAAATTATTATAATTATTTAGATAATAAAAAAATAAAGCTTATAACTTTAAGTGAATATAGCAGCAATCAATTTCCAAAAGACTGGGAAAAATATGTTATTAACTTCATAATACCAGACTGGGTTTATGAACATGAAATTCCAAAAAATAAAAAAAATTATATATATGCAAGCAGCATAATGAAAGGCTATCATCAAACATCAGACCATTGGAAATTTTTAAAAATAAACAATAAATTACAAAATGAAATATTAAATGTTTGTTTACCTGGATATGATAATCCAGAACAAGATATAAGCGAATCTCAATTTGATATAAAATATCATGGATCTTTGACTTTTAAAGATACTGTAGACTTAATGGCTAGTTGCAAAGGTCTTTTTTATGTAAATTCTATGACTGAAACTTTTTGTATAACTGCTGTTCTTGCAGAAATTCTAAAAACTACTCCTTATATTTATTGCTTAAATGGATATGGCGCTTTAAAAGAAGTGTTAAATTGCAACACGATAACCGATAACAGCAAAGATTTTTTTAAATCCCTAGAAAATAAAAATAAATTAGAATTAAACGCAAAAAATTATAAAAAAGATAGAATCATGAACGATTGGAAAAAGTTGATGAATCTATAATCATTAAATATGAATAAAAAATATAAAGTTATAATAGGCACACCGACTTACGATGGAAAAATAGATATACATTATATAGATTCTTTGCTTAATACATTAGAGCAGTCTGATAAAGAAAATATTGAAATATATCCATTGTTTATATGTTATGACAGTTTAATACAAAGAGCGCGAAATGACTTATTTGCAACAGCATATAATTCTAGTGTCGATGCATTAGTTTTTATTGATGCAGATATCGGCTGGAATCCACAAGATTTTTTTAAACTTGTAAAAAATGATAAAGATTTGATTGGCGGTAGTTATCGTAAAAAAACTGACAATGAAGAATTGTATGTTGTTAAAGCTCTTGACAATAAAGATCCATCATTAAAATTAGAAATTGATAAAAATGATATTATGGAAGTTGCTGGATTAGGATGTGGATTTATGAAAGTATCTCGTAATGCAATAAAAAATATTTGGAACGTCTCTAAACCATATGATAGTGAAAAAGGAAATAATAGAATGGTTTTTGAAGTAGTTTGTGAAAATAATGACTTAATCAGTGAAGATATTTATTTTTGCAAAAAATGGAGAGACTTAGGTAATAAAGTTTATTTAGATACTAGTATTACTTGTGTTCATTCTGGAACTAAAATATTCACTGGAAACGTTAGAAATTGGATCGAAAGATTTAAAAACAAAGTCTCAGAAATCAATGGCGAATCTACAATAAATACTTTTAATAAATTCACCGAACCAACACAAAATATTGATGATGATTTTAAGGTTTTATAAACAGTAAATTCTCATAAACAATTTTTGATCGGTCATAATTTAAAACGCCTTCAATTGTGCTAACATAATCAAATTTAAAATTTTTGACCAAAATTTCAAAAATATCTTCTTTTTTACATCCACCAATATTGATATCCGTTAATGCGACTTCACAAATTACAACTTTAGCTCTACTAAATGTATTTATACCACCTAGCATAATATCCAATTCACTACCTTGTGTGTCTATTTTAATTAAATCATATATATCTTCAACTATATCATCTAATTTATAGATAGGTAAATTTTCTATTAAAAGCATATCACCATCATAAAAAACATTTTTTTCTTTGTAAATGCTATTACCACTACAAAATTCACTCCATTTAGTTTTATAAAAATTTACAGTACCATTTTCTTTGCCTAATAATTTTATTTTATAATCGTAGTTCTTTTCTTTAAAAAAAGATTCACAACTATCATTACCTTCTATTAAAAGCATTTCTGATTTAGGCCAACATTTTCTCATAATGTCGGCGGTTTCACAAGCGTTAGCTCCTATATCTAAAATTCTTTTTGGATTAAAACCATTATTTTTCAAATTATTACATACATTTTTATAAAAAACATAAGAATAATTGTCTAAAGTATTTATATGCATATATTTAATATCAAAAAAATAATGCTATTTCAATAATTATATTTATTAAACTTTGCTTTCTAAAATTTCGACCCTTGTATTGAGAGCTACTATTTTATCTGCTATTTCTTGAACAGATTTAATAAGGGGTATAAATAAATTACCAGGAGTAGCTTCAAGTTTTTCAGGATTACTTTCATATACTAGTTTTAAATATTGAGTATTAGTTTCTTCTTGAAGCTGTTTTAATTCTTGCGCTATAAATCCTACTTGTGTAGCAGAATCTTTTTTAGTGCCATCTGGAATTCCTGATTCATACCATTCACGTTTATCCCATTTAAATGTTACAGGTCTCAATTTTTTTATAAAATCTAAACCGATTGGAATATTTGTAATATCAGCTTTATCTCTAACATCTGATAGCGCAGTAATTGTAGTAACTTGACAACGTAATGTTGCTATAAAACCATTGCCTAATGTAATTTCATTCTGTGCTGTAGTACTACTAGCCGCTGCTCCATTGCCAAAACCTGAACAATTTATTAACGATGTTCCATATCGAAGCGCATCATTTCCAAAAGCTGAATTGCTATTACCTGTTGTATTATTAGCCATTGAGTATGCGCCAAATGAACAGTTGTTATAACCAGTAGTAGCACTAAATAACGCACGTCTTCCAAAAGCATTATTATGATAAGCTGTTGTAAGACTACTTAATGCTTGTGTTCCTACCGCTATATTTTGATATCCAGTTGAAATAGCTCCACCAGCTGAAGCACCAATTCCAATGTTATTACCACCAGTCGATATATTTGACAAAGCTAAATTACCAAATCCATTATTATCATATCCAAAAGTACAACTATTTAATACTCTATAACCAAATGCATTGTTTTTACTTCCTGATGTATTAGATGCTAATGCTCTATAACCAAATGCATTATTTCTTGCTCCAGTTGTGTTTGATGTTAAAGCTTGAGAACCAAATGCGCTATTTCTGTAACCAAATGTATTTCTTGCTAATGCTATATGACCAAATGCGCTATTACCAGAGCCAGTTGTGTTACTTGCTAATGCGTAATGACCAAACGCATTGTTATTGTTTGTGGTATTAAGTCTTAATGCTTCATGACCAAAAGCATTATTACTGTTACTAAAAATAGCACTTGTTAGAGCAAAAGAGCCAAATGCATTATTAGTAGTACCAGTAAGGTTAGCAATTAAAGTTCTATAACCAAATGCATTATTATTAGAACCAGTAGTATTAGTTCTTAATGCATAATATCCAAATGCACTATTATTAGTACCAATTGTATTATTTCTTAATGCTTCATTACCAAAGCCACTATTTCTAATGCCAGTTGTATTATAATTCAAACATCTATTACCGAAAGCAGAATTAGATCCGCCAATCGTATTACTTGATAATGCAAAATGGCCAAATGCACTATTTCGAGAACCTGTTGTATTGGTTGCTAACGCAAAATAACCAAATGCATTATTATAATTACCAAAAGTATTAACCCCTAAAGCAGTACGACCAAATGCATTATTTCCAGCACCAGTACTATTAACACTTAAAGCGTTGTAACCAAATGCACTATTACCTGAAACCACATTATTTGTTAAAGTTCCACGACCAAAACCGCTATTACGAGTTCCACTAATATTTACCAATAAACTATGATGACCAAATGCAGAATTACCAAATCCAGTAGTATTAAAATTTAATGATCTATAACCAAATGCACTATTTTCAGTACCTACTGTATTACTTGCTGATGCTTGATAACCAAATGCACTATTTCGATAACCAGTTGTATTTTCTTTTAACGCTTTACTGCCAAATGCACTATTAAAATTTGTAATATTATTTTTCAAAGCGTAATATCCGAATGCACTATTATCACTTCCTAAGACATTAGTAAATAAAGCATAATGACCAAATGCACTATTTCTATTTCCTGATGAATTATTATTTAATGTTCTATGTCCAAACGCACTATTACGAAAACCTGTTGTATTTGCAAGTAATGCTCTATAACCAAATGCATTATTATTACTAGTTTTATTATCTCTCAAAGCATACATTCCAAATGCATTATTATTATTACCAACATTGTTATTCTGTAAAGCTCTACTGCCCACTGCGCAATTTTTAACTCCATTAGTAATAGCATACATTGCAGATTCACCAAATGCACTATTTTGAGCAGAACTAATACTTTGTTGCATTGTTCTCCAACCAAATGCAGAATTATAATTTCCTGTTAAATTGGATGCCAATGAATAAAAACCAAATGCAGAATTATAATTTGATGTATTTCTATATAAAGATCTATAACCAAATGCACAATTACCATCACCAGCTAAACCAGTTGATAAAGCTCTTTGACCCATCGCTACATTAGCGAAACCAGTTCTATTATTGAATAATGTAAAACTACCTACAGCAATATTTGCTGATCCAGTTGTATTTGAAAATATTGCTTTATAACCAAATGCACTATTATTGTTACCAATTGTATTGCTCGCTAATGCTTGAAAACCAACCGCTGTATTATTAGTGCCAGTTGTATTTACAGTTAATGCTCCTGAACCTATTGATGTTTCAAAAGGACTTACAGTATCTGTTTGACCAATTAATGATGCACCACCGCTTGTACCGCTTGATCCACTTGAACCGCTAGATCCACTAGATCCACTAGATCCACTAGATCCACTTGAACCGCTAGATCCAGAAGATCCGCTAGTGCCACTTGTGCTTGCTCTAAACGTTGAACTTGACATAAGATTATCTATTATTGATTACACTTGGATTTGTAGGCCAATTTGGATTATCTAAATCTTGAATTAATTGAGGAAAATCTCTTAAATTTTGACGATATATTTTCCATGCGTCTTTTTTTTCTTGGGAATAGCTTTCCCATTTATCTATAGTAACATCAATATCAGAAGCTGTTAATAAACGATTGCGAGTATCTCTTATTTTCATTAATTTATATTGTCTAATCTCTTCGTCGGTTTTAGGAATAACCATTACTGTATAAACAATATTATCTTGTACTATAGGAGTGGGCAACAAATTATAATTTTCAGTTTCCTCATTGTGAGGCATAAATTCTATAACCTTACATAAATTATTTTCTTGTAAAAATGAATCTGGCACCCCAGTATCTGGAAAAGATACATGAGGATACATTTCATAAATATTTTGTATTGTAATATTATCGTTGATTATTGTTGCTACTTTCATAATTTTAACTATAAGTTATTCTGACTTGGCCTCTTCCACCATCACCACCAGTTCCTGCGGTATTTGTATTTGTACCTCCTGCACAAACTGCATTTTGACTTGACCATCCCATACCACCAGCTCCTCCAGGAACTCCACCATTACCTCCTGCATTATTATATGATCCACCTCCTCCACCTCCTCCATTGACATTACTCTGTCCATTTCCGCCTGAATTGGTACCTCCACCTCCACACCCTCCCGCTGCACCGCTTCCAGAAGCGCCACCTGGTGTACCACTTCCACCAGTTCCATTGACTCCATTTGCAGTTGTTCCTGCTGATCCTCCTCCACCACCTTCTGGAGGACCACCTCCTGATCCGCCAATATATATTATTGTGCCAATAGAATTAGCTAATTGAGTTGTATTATTTGGTATTGCAGTTGGATATGTTGCTCCACCAACCGCTTTACAGCCAGTAGTTGAAGACGTAGGTACAGAGTTAGAATTATAATTTACCCAACTATCACCACCTGCTGTTGCACTTGATGAACCAGTACCAACTCCTCCAGCTCCAACAGTATAATAAAAAATATTCCCACCACTTATTCCTGTAATAGTAGATCTTGCATAAGCTCCTCCCGCGCCACTTCCACCGGTTAAGTCTCCTCCAGTGCTTCCTCCTCCTCCACCCCAAGCTTCTACAACTGCGCTTGTGGCTCCAGATGGAACGGTACTTGAACCAGAACCTACACTTAGTACTAAAACTTCTACTGGTGTAAAACCACCGCCACCTTTACTTCTTATTAATGGTCCTCTACCTGTTCCCTTTGTTGCCATAAATATTAGAAGTTTTGTCCTCCATTAAATCCATACCAATTTGATCCATCATATATAAAAGTAAATACATCAAATTTAGCATTTGTTGTTGTTAATGTTGGAGCAGTGCCTCCAGGCCATTTAACCGCGACACCTCCAAATGTCCAAGTTATAGTAAATACAGAACCATTTGGTATAGTAATAAGTGTAAAGCCACTTGCTTTACCAGCGGTTAAATTATTTATTGTCCAACTTGTTACGCTTGCATTTAATGTTAATCTTACAACAGTTTCGTTATTCATATCAACAGTAACGACACCAGCAGAAGGAGAAACTGAACTAAATGTTTCTCTTATTCCTTCCAACTGAAATGCATTAGTAGTTGTTACTACAGTTCCATCATCAGTCATTGATGATGTAGTTAAAGAGCTTGCTCCAGAATATTTTGCAACTACGTTTGTTGTTCCACCGGAAACTCCAGATCCAGAAACACCAGAACTTCCGCTTGAACCACTACTTCCACTAGTACCACTACTACCACTACTACCACTACTACCCGAAGTGCCGCTAGAACTTACTCCTGAAACTTCAGAACCTCTATAATTTATAAAATTAGCGGTTGTAGTTGATGTAGCTAAATAAACTGGTTTTGAAATTTGTCCAGAAGCTGTTGGTTCAGTTACAGTAGCTGCACCAGCAGTAGATGGAGATAAGAAATATATTTCTCCAGTTGTTAATCCAGATAATCCTGTTACTCTACCTCTTGTTACTAAATTAAAAGTATTTATTCCGCCTACAGATTCAACTATACCTATTACTTCGGCAGCTGTTCCAGAAGTAGCGATAGCTTTAGTATAAGTACTACCATTTAAATATAAAAGATCACCAACAATAAAACCATGTGAAGCTTGTGTTATAGTTTCAACTAAAGTGGTTCCACTTCCACCACCGCTTGGACTAGTTCCTGAAGAGCCAGATGTTCCACTACTTCCAGATGAACCGCTTGTGCCAGAAGATCCGCTTGAACCGCTTGAACCAGAACTTCCAGATGAACCGCTTGTGCCAGAAGATCCGCTAGAACCACTTAAACCAGAACTTCCAGATGAACCGCTTGTACCAGAAGATCCACTTGAACCAGAACTTCCAGATGAACCGCTTGTACCAGAAGATCCACTTGAACCAGAACTTCCAGATGAACCGCTTGTGCCAGAAGATCCTGAACTACCAGAAGCACCAACTAATCCACCAGGAGATATCTTTCTAGAACTTGAGATAACTGTCGTTGGTGCAGCATTTCCTGTATATCCTAGATTTGTTAAAGTAACAGAAGTGGCGCTGCCAATTGTATTTACAGAAAAATATCCAGCAGTTTCAACATATACTACTTCGCCAACCGCCATCCAACTAGTATTTACTACACTAACCACAACAGTTGATGAAACTGATGGCATAGCGAATAATCCAGTATTTGTGGTAGTTGCGCTTATGCCACTAGATCCGCTACTTCCAGATGAACCGCTTGTGCCAGAAGATCCGCTTGAACCGCTTGAACCAGAACTTCCAGATGAACCGCTTGTGCCAGAAGATCCGCTTGAACCGCTTGAACCAGAACTTCCAGATGAACCACTTGTGCCAGAAGATCCGCTTGAACCGCTTGAACCAGAACTTCCAGATGAACCGCTTGTGCCAGAAGATCCGCTTGAACCGCTTGAACCAGAACTTCCAGATGAACCGCTTGTGCCAGAAGATCCGCTAGAACCACTTAAACCAGAACTTCCAGATGAACCACTTGTGCCAGAAGATCCGCTTGAACCGCTTGAACCAGAACTTCCAGATGAACCGCTTGTGCCAGAAGATCCGCTAGAACCACTTGTGCCAGAAGATCCGCTTGAACCGCTTGAAC
>Ga0315909_10009393_pt1 | contig 10585 bp, 12 predicted proteins | sample LakEriMetagenome_11_FD_203527 | JGI IMG/M metagenome (GOLD analysis project Ga0315909, IMG submission 203527) | Freshwater fungal communities from buoy surface, Lake Erie, Ohio, United States - Buoy 2 MA125 | ecosystem: Environmental > Aquatic > Freshwater > Lake | place: USA: Lake Erie, Ohio...
ATCGACATCGAACCGCCGCGACCATACATCGTCGGGCAGGTAATGACGGGCGGCGTGATGCGCCACGATGTCGCCTATGGTGCTACGCTCAAGAAGGTGCCTAACCCCTTCCGCTGGCAGGTGCGCGTCCTATCTGGCGTCGGGCCTATTCAGGGCATCGTGGGCGAGTATTTCGATTTCGCCCTTATCGATAACGGCTATTTCGGCGGGTTCTTTAACAGCGTCCAGAACCTCGGCACGCGCCCGCAGACAACCGCGCTGGTTCCGCCTTTCGGTGCCGCGCCGGGATGGACGACCTCAAGCCGCCTGTCGGGCTGCGCCCATGTCGGGCTGAACTTCAAGTTTGACCGCGAGGGCAAGGTGTTTGCCTCGGGCCTGCCGATCTATACGGCGCTGTGCGAAGGCGAAAAGGTCTATGACCCCCGGCAAGACAGCACCTATCCGGGCGGCTCCGGTGCTTGCCGCGCTGGTGTCGAAAGCACCTACGTCTACAGCCGCAATCCCGCTTGCCATGCCGTGACCTATGCCCTCGGGCGGTTTCAGAACGGCCTGCGCGTGTTCGGCCTCGGCCAGCCTGTCGATACGCTCGACATGGCAGCAATCGTCGATTGGGCGAATGACTGCGATGCGAACGAATGGACGGTCAACATGATCTTGACCGAGGGCGGCACGGGCGCGAACCTGCGCGAGCAGCGGGTGCGCAACCTTGACGACCTTTGTGCAGCAGGCGGCGCGCGCTGGTATCAGGCGGGCGGCTTGCTGTCGTTCGATTGGCACCGTCCGCGCCTTGCGCTTGCCACGCTGACCGATGACGATATTCTTGATGCTGGGGGCGGCACTGATGCGGTGCAGACCGTGCGCGACCGGATGAACGGGGTTCGCCCGCAATACGTCTCGCCGGATCATAACTGGCAGCAGATCACCGCAGCGGAAATTGTCGGATCCACCTATCGCACCGAAGACGGCGGCGCAAAGCTGACACAGGTTTACCCTTTGAACGGCGTGACGAATGCGGCGCAGGCGGGCGAGTTGGCCGCTTATGCGATGACGGACAGCCGCGAAATCGGCCCGATGGACTTGCAGGCAAAGGCGAGTTGGCGCTTTTACCGTCCTGGCGACTGCATCGAGATTGACAGCAGCCTTGTCGCCTATGACGGGCTGGCGGTGATTAACCAGCGCAGCCTCAATCCGCAGAGCCTTGCGGTGTCGCTGTCGCTCAAGTCGGAAACTCCCGGCAAGCATGACTTCGCTTTGGGCAAGGTTGCCTCTCCCCCGCCGACCCCGACGTTGTTGCAGACCACCGAGGAGCGCGACCTACTGGCGGCTGCGGCGATCACCCCGCGCGCGGTCGATGTCGAGTTCGATGACAATACCGACCTTGAGAGCCTGAAGCCCGGTGAGGCTGGTTCAACCCGCAACGTCCCGCGCGGCACCTATGCAGCAGGCACCACCTATGTGCGCGGCGATAGCGTGCTGTTTTCGGGTTCGTCCTATCAGTTGATTGTGGCGAGCAGCACCGGCAATGCGCCGCCTGATGTGGCGCGGTGGGCCTTGCTGGCGAATGCGGGCAGCGGGCCGGCGGGTGCGGACGGGTTGCCCGGTCTGACCGTGATCGTGAGCAACGAAGCGCACGTTGTCGCCACGGCTGCGGACGGCAGCGGCGGCGATTATACTGGCGCGGGCGGACAGATGCGCGTCCTGCGCGGCGAAACAGTGCTGACCCCGACCTTTTCGATTGCGGCCAAGACGCCAAACACGAGCTGGATCAGCATTGACAGCAGCGGGAACTACACCGTCACCGATCCCGGCGTTGACCTCGCGACGGCCACGCTGCGGGCGGTGAATGTTGGCGTGAACTACGACCGCACCTATACGCTGGCACGGTCGAAGCAGGGCGTGACCGGGCCGAGGCTGCAACTGACCGTTGACGCGCAGGCATTCACCTTCACCGATGGCGCGGCCAATCCCAGTTCGCAGACCATCACGCTTGAGGCGCTGCTGAATAACCTGAGCGGCACAGCCACATGGTCAACCTCGCCTTCGGTGACGCTGGGCGGCTCGGGCAACACGCGCACGCTTTCGGTCGCGGACTTCGGCGCGAACCGGCAGGTGACGGTTACGGCCACGCTGGGCGGGATCACCGACAAGATCACGCTGGTTCGAGTGGATCGCGATGTCAGCGCGGGCAACTCCAACCGCGTGCCGTTTTCGCGCTTTGAGGGTGGGCGGGGCTGGGGCGTCCTGCAGAGCACCTTCGCATCGGTATCCTCGGTCTTCAGCGCCACCGATGATGGTCTGATCTTCGTCGCGGTTGACGCCACGGCATCCGCCGTCGACCAGAATGTGTTCTTCGGCAACAATCCGCGCTTCCCGGTCATTCCGAATGAACGGTTGTCGGTCTCTTCTACCTTTCGCATTTCAGCCGAGAGCGGGCCTGCCCCTAATTTTTGGCGGTTCGACATCGAATGGTTCAATGGTGCCGGATCGAGCCTTGGCATCAGCGAGATCGCCACTGGCAGCGGTGCGGCGGTCAACCTGTTTCGCGCTGCCTTCGTCACTGCGCCATCGACCGCGCAAAGCGCCAGGCTTTCGCTTCGCGCAGAGTCCGCAGGCGCGGGCAGCCTGACCCTTCGCATCGCCTCTCCGATGGTCACTTCGGCGGCAACAGGCCAGACTACGCATCCGCCGTTCACTCCGGGCCCGAATGCCAGCGACGGGGCTGACCCTAACAACATCATCACCATCGACGGCAATGGCGTCATCAACGGCATTGGGACGGCGAGTATCAGCGTCGATAACCGCCGCAGCGCGCTTCAGGGGCTGCTTTCTGCGCGGCCTGCCTCGGGCCAGTTCATCGGGCAGGAATACCACGCAACCGACACGCGCGAGATTTACCAATGGGACGGCTCCAACTGGCGCACCTCGGCTGACATCACCGCCACCGCCCAGCGCAGCATCGAGCCGCAGTTTCCGAGCATCGAGATCAAGCAGGGCGAGGCGGGACACACCGGCAACCGCACCGTGACGCACACCGCCAAGCGCGGCACCGCTACGCTGACGGGCGGCACATGGTCGCTGCCATCGTCCAACCTTGGCGCAGGTTCGGCAAGCATCAGTTCCAGCACCGGCACGGTGACGCTTTCGGGCATCGTTCAGTCTGGTGCCTATGCCGTGCGCTACACGCACACAGATAGCCTCGCGACCGATCTGGCGGTGAATGTCACCTACGTCCCGACGCCGCCTTCGGGTGGCACGGGCGGCGCTAAGGCAGGGGCCACTACATCGAACACAGGTGTTGGGAACGACAACAACTGGAACCAAGTCATAAGTCTGACGCTTACGGGCACTCCTAATCCGGGGCGCGTGTTCCTGAACGACTTCGAGTGCTCTCTCAGCGTGCAAAACGGCACAGGGACTTGCTCGCACGAAGCAAGACTGCTGGTGAACGGGACTGTGGTTAGAAATGAAGGCCCGCAAAGCACTGTGACCGGCGGCGCTTCCGACTTCATTGACTTCAGCACTCTTTTCATCGGCGGGGTCTACGCTGTCAGCGCGGCAAACACCACTGTGTCGGTGGAGATGAGAAGGACGTTGGGCACCGGCACGATCACCCAGATGTCCAACTCCCTTGGCGCAACCGTCATCGCAACCTGAGACGATAAGCATGACAAAAGAACAGGCAATTACCGCCGTCGAGAACGGCGCGGCGGAGCGCATCTGCGCGCCCGGTGAATGGGTGGTCTGGCGCGAGAACGAAATCGTGATGAGCAAGGATTTGCCAGCATGAACGACCCATTCCACGACCTGCCCGAAACCGCAAAAATCGCAGGGGATGTCTTGTCGATAGCAACTTTGCTCGGTTCGCTTGCCAGCATCCTGCCCGCTGTCGCCGCGCTGCTCACCATCATTTGGACTTTAATTCGGATACTCGAGACCGACACCATTCAAGGGCTGCTTGGCAAGGAAAGGGACGACTGATGGCAACGCAGCCTAGCCCGGACATTTCGCCCAAGAGCGCGCTTGTCACACTGGTCGGGGCAACCGCCGCCGTTGCCTTGGCCGTGATGCTCCCGCATGACGAAAGCGGCCGCAAGGTGGATGCGAGCGTCACCGATGACGGCGCGCTTGTCGTCAAGCATGTCAGCGGCCCGCAATATCTGCGCGCCTATGCCGACATCGTGGGCGTGTGGACGATCTGCGACGGCGACACCAAGAATGTTCGCCTTGGCATGGTGGAAACCGAAGCGGGCTGCACCCGGCGGCTCGAACAGCAGCTTGTCGCACACGCCAAGCCCGTCCTCGCTTGCGTGCCTGCGCTGGCCCGACCGGAGCGCCAGAACCAGTTAGTCGCCTCTGTGAGCCTTGCTTACAATATTGGCACCACTGGCTTTTGCCGCTCGACCGCTGCCCGCCGGTTCAACGCGGGCGATTGGCGCGGCGGGTGCGATGCTTTCTTGCGCTGGAATAAGGCGGGCGGGCGCGAGGTGCGCGGCCTGACCCTGCGCCGCCAGCGCGAGCGCGATCTGTGCTTGAAGGGGCTGTGACGATGCTCCCCAGCCCCGACGACGAGCGCAAGGCCATCGTGGCCTTCACCGCGTTCGCTGTGCTGTCGCTGCTTGGCGCAGGGGCGGCGCTGTTCGCCATCGCAACCGTGCTGGTAAAAGCCGTGCAATGGGTTTGGAGTTTCTGATGTTGCCACCTCTCCCGCCGTGGCTTGCGCCGCGATACGCGCTGACCGGCATCAAGCTGGGGCTGTCGGCCCTGTTGCTGCTTGTCGCCGTTGTCGGCTGCAGCACCCAGACCGTGCGGCTTGAAGGGTTTCAGGTGAAGCTTCCGGTCATCGGCACCATCGGGCCCAAGGGATGGAAGCCCTACGCCAAGGAACTGGAAGGTGAGGTGCGCTCGATCCGCATTGACCTGGAGCTAGCCGAAGCCCGCCACGTCGCCACCAAGCGCGCTTACGAGGACGCGCAGGCCGAAGCCGCCCGCATGGAAGCCGAACGATTGGCCCGCGTTGTCGCCCGCCAGCAGGAGATCACCGATGAAGTCCGCCAAGATTACAGCCGCCGCATTGCTGACCTTCGCGCTCGCGCTGCCCGCCTGCAAGCCCAAGCCCGAGCCGGTGCTGGAGGTGCGTCCGGTGGTTTGCAACTGCCCGAAACCGGCGACCCCGCCGCCCGAACTGATGCAGCGCCCGATTGTCGAGCACTTCCTGCCCCAGACCTGACCACCGAAATCCGCTGCCGCGAGATCGCAGAACAGCAGGCGACCCAACTGGGCGCGCTGATCGAATGGGTCGAACGGCAGCTTCACATCCAGCCCTGATTATCACGAAAGGAATTACCTCATGGGAACTTTTGCTTCTGCTTCGCGCACCACTGGCGCGAATGCTGCCCGCGATGCGGCGCTCAATGCCATCACCGCTACCGTCAACAACGGAAGCCTGCGCATTTACTCGGGCACCGCTCCGGCCAATGCTGACGGCGCGCTTTCGGGCAACACGCTTCTGGCGCAGTTGACCCTCGGCGCAACCGCGTTTGGCGCGGCGGCTTCGGGTGTTGCCACCGCTAACGCTATCTCGGCTGACACCAGCGCGGACGCGACCGGCACGCCGACCTTCTTCCGGCTGCTGGCATCGAATGGCACGACCGTTGTCTATCAGGGCACGGCGGGCGCTTCGGGTCAGGAACTGAACCTGTCGAACCTGTCTGGCGGTCAGATCGTGGCGGGCGGCTCGGTTTCCGTCACCTCGCTCACCGTCACCCAGACCGCCTCTTACGCCTGATAGGAGGCTTCGATGCCCGACGCAAAAATCAGCGAACTGCCAGCGGCGACCCTGCCGCTGGCGGGGACTGAGCCCACTATCGTGGTGCAGGGTGGTGAGACGCGGCGAGCCCCGTCTTCGGCCTTCGATACTCATGGGTTGAGCGGTTTCTGCTCGGGCAAGCCTGCTGCGAGTGAGGTGGTCGCTGGTGGGGTTTCCCCCTACGCTTTCAGCATCGCGGAAGCTAACTGCTTCGCTAAGGCACTGGTCGCTGCCACCGGCTCTACAACCTTTGTGATAAATAAAAACGGAACGCAGATCGGGACGGTTGTGTTCGCTGCCGCTGCGACTCTCGGGACGGTGGATATCACCACGGCGGCTGTCGTTGTGGGCGACTACATCACCATCGTAGCGCCAGCGACGGCAGACGCCACACTCGCCAACATTTCATTCCTGCTGGTGGAGTAGGCGATGCCGGTGAGCCTCAACTTCACAGGCGGCTCGCTTCCCAGCGGCGTCACCTTCGCACGATCCACGGGGGCTACACGGTTCGATTCAAGCGGCAATCTCGAAACGGTCGCGGTTGACGCGCCGCGCTTTGATTACAATCCGGTCGGTTTGGCCCCCTTGGGTATCATTGTCGAGCCTTCGGGTTCAAACTCTATGGAGGATGGCACGAGCCTGCCATACACCCTCTTTCAGGGCACGAGGACAGCCAACGCCGCCGCTTCACCCGCCGGAACAACCACGGCGACCCTGTTTCGGACTAACAGCACCTCGTTGGCGTCATTTTACTGGACTGGGCATACTTCAGTTTCCGGCAATCAGGTCTGGTCCTTTTCTGTCTACCTGAAGGCCGAACTCCGAAGCGTTTGCCAGCTGCACTGGTCAACCGCGTCGGATGGTGATGGATCCAATATCACTATCGACCTCGCAGCTGGGACGATCACCGGGAACACGGTTTTCGGGAACGGCTCTTACGTCTCATCCTCAATCCTCAGCGTTGGCAATGGGTGGTATCGGGTCACTATCACCGGCATTCTTTCGTGGGCAACGGTCACTCCGTTCCCGTCAATTGTATTGCCTGCCGGGGCCACAAATCAGGGCATCTACTGCTACGGCGCGCAGTCTGAAAACCGCAACCCCGCATCCACCTTTATCCCGACCGGATCCGCTGGGACAACCCGCGCTGCTGACCAACTTACGTTTACGATCCCCTCCGGCACGACCACGCTGATTTACACTTTTGACGACAACAGCACTCAAGAGGTCGCCGTTTCGGCGGGTGCCTACACGGTGCCGACCAACCTCAACCGGGCTCGCATCAAAACGATCACCGAACCGGGGGCTGCGCGCAAAGCCCCGAGACACACATTCTGGCTCTAAGGAAAACTGGCATGAGCACGCTTTCAATCGTTCCGCTGACTCACGACATAGACTTCATCCTTGCGAAGATGGCGGCTGCGGGTGTGGCCAATCATTATGGCTATTCGGTCAAGGAGGACGGAATCTACCTTCGCTACCGCGCCGAGAATTTTGAAGTGACGCAGGCAGTGCTGAACGCTTACCCGACCCAATACGCCGACGAGGTGCTGCGCGGTCGCCTGAAGGTCAAGGTGACGGATATGCGCCGCGCCAAGCAGTCGCTGCCGGCCACGTTCATGGGTATGCCTGTCCCAACCGATGACGTGACAATCGGGCGGATCACCGCCGCCGCCTACCTGATGGATGCGAACCCCGCGTCTCCCCAGACCCGCCGATGGAAGGTCGCTGACGACCTATGGCTCACGCTCAACCGCGAAGCCCTCGTCGGGATGGGAACGGCAATCGCTGCGCATATCCAGCAGTGCTTCGAGCAAGAAGAGGCGCTTCACGCTGCACTTGACGGCGCTGCAACTGTTGACGATCTGCGTGCCGTTGACCTTGAGGCAGGGTGGCCGGTCTAATGATCGCCCGCTTCCGCCGTTGGCTTTACCTGTTCGCGGTGTCGCTCACGCAAGGCATCGTCAACACCACGCTCGCGGGGCTGTGGTGGGTGCTGACCGGACGCGGCAGCGAGCCTGACCCTGATGAGCCGTTTTCGTCTCGCGTCGGGCGCAATGCCATCGCGGGCAAGTGGTGGGCGCTTCAGGCTGAACGCATCGTCGATGGCATCTTTGGTGCCGGTCACTGCCGTGCCAGCGCGCTGGATCGGAATGACTGATGCGCCTCGTCGTCACACCCCTGCCCGATTGCTCGCATCTGGTGCGCGTCTGCGATGGCGACGGGCCGGAATATGGCCGCATGATCGTGGTGAGCGAGGACGGCGATTGCCTGCACCTTCAAGGCTGGATCGGCACCCCGCTGACCCCCTCGCAGTGGCGGGAAGGCGTTGCGGCACACTTCCCGAACGCCAAGCGCGTCCGGTTCGAGCGGCGCAAGGGCGATGCTGTCAGACAAGTGGAGTTGGCGCTGTGACCGGGTTGAATGATATTTTTATAAGAGGAGCGGCGAATGATCCTGCTTAATTCTACATCCGACAAGCTGCGGCTAGTCACGGCGCAGGCGGGCGACGTTCGCGTCCATTCGGCTTTTGCCGATCTCGCCAGCGGCGCGGTGACGGTGGGGCGGCTCAATACATCCATCTCGACCGCGACCACGACTGACATTGTGGCAAGCCCTGCCGCTTCGACCTCGCGTGCCGTGCAATTCGTCAACATCTGGAACGACAGCACGACGGATGCGAACAAGGTCACCATCCAGCACACCGATGGCACGACCACGGTTGACCTGTATTCGCTGTCGCTGCCCGCGCAGTCGGGGATTGTCTATGTTGAGGGCGAGGGCTGGACTGTAACGGGCAATTCGCGGCCCACGAATATCCAAATATTTGCCGCCAGTGGCACATGGAACAAGCCAACCAGCTTTACCCCGGCAGTGGTTATGGTTCGCGTCTGGGGTGCAGGCGGTGGCGGCGGTGGCGGATCGTCTCTGGCAACTGCGACCGTTACCAAAGGCGGTGGTGGCGGCGGTGGGGGCTGCTTTGTCGAGCGCATTTTCCGCGCCAGTGATCTTGGCGATACTGAAAGCGTGACCATTGGCGCAGGCGGTTCGGCGGGCACGGGCGCAACGGCGGGCGGTGCAGGCGGTGACGGCGGCGTTGGCGGTAACACGACATTCGGCGCGCTGCTGACCGGCTATGGTGGCGGCGGCGGGAGAGGCGGGCAAAACTCCGCGCTTGCAACTGGTGGTGGCGGCGGCGGGGGTGGTCACTCCGCAGGCACATCGGCGTCTGCTGCGATTGCCGGTAACGGTGGACAGCCAACAACCGCAGGTCCGGGGTTCGACATTCAAGGAGTCACCGGGACGATTGGCGCTGGTAGTAGCCACTATGCGCATTTGGGTGGCGGCGGTGGCGGCGGTTCGTCCGCAGCGGCGGCGGTGACGGCGGGCGGCGGGTCGCTGTTCGGTGGCGGTGGCGGCGGCTCGGGCGGCGGAACGTCCGCAGTTCCTGCTGTGATTGCCGGGTCTAGTGGCGGCGGCTTTACCTCTGTGGTTGGCGGTGGGGGGAGCGCGGGCGTTTCTGGCCCAGCACCACAGCCCGGAGATGCGGGCGGGCCGACTAACGGCAACAATGGCGGCGCTGGCGGCGGCGGTGGCGGATCGACTGTGCAGGCTTCTACAAGCGGCGCTGCGGGCGGCGCAGGCGGGCTTGGCGGAGGCGGAGGCGGCGGCGGTGGCCGTGGCAGCAATCCGGGCCTTGGCGGCGCGGGCGGCGTCGGCGGTGATGGCTACTGCATCGTGATTTCGTGGTGACGCGATGATCTATCTGGCATCCACCTCCGACAAATTGCAGGTCGTGACATCGAGCGCAAACCCGGTTCATGTTCACGCGACCTTCACGGACTTGTCTGGCACGACTGTAACGCCAGACCGGACAGACACCAGCATTGGGGCGGCAACCACGACGGATGTTGTGGCCAGTCCCGGTGCATCGACCACGCGCAAAATCAAGTTCCTGAGCGTGTTTAACGACCACGCCACGGCGGCGCAGACCATCGTTATCCGCCACACTGACGGCACGACTGTTGCCGATCTGTGGGCGGGGTCTGTGCCAGCGCAGACCGGCGTGACCTTCGACGAGAAATGCGGATGGCGAGTAGCATCGCCGTTCCCTTCGGCTAACATCCAGACTTTCGATTTTCCGGGCGGGACTTGGACTAAACCCGCAGGCCCGCGCACCGGCCTGACCCTGATCCGGCTGTGGGGTGCTGGCGGTGGGGGCGGCGGCGGTGCCTCACTCGCAACTGCCGTTGTAGCTAAGGGCGGTTCGGGCGGTGGCGGGGGCGTGTGCGTCAGCAAGCTTTATCTGACCGATGAACTGCCCGATCAATTTGGTGTGGTTATCGGCGCAGTTGGCGGCGGTGGCCCCGGCGGGTTAGCTGGTCAAGCTGGCACGGCTGGCACGGCTGGGGGAAACTCGTTTGCCCGCGCATCGACCTACACGTTGTTGATTGCTCGGGGAGGGGCTGCGGGAACTGGCGGTCAGACCAGTGCTGTTGCGACCGCAGGCGGCAACGGGGCTGGCACTCATGGCGTCGATCAAGGAAGCGTAACCAGCCCAGGAGCAGCGGGGCAGCCAGCAACCGCCAGCAGCACGGTCGTAACTGGCCCCATGTGGGAAGGCGGTTCGGGCGGCGGCGGGTCGAGCAACAGCGCAACCGTGCCTGTGATGGTGGCGGGCGGCAATGCCCGGTTTGGCGGCGGCGGTGGCGGCTCGGGCGGTTGTCACAGTAACGTCCCGGCGAACGTGGGCGCTACAGCAGGCGGCGGCACAGGCAA
>Ga0315909_10009395_pt1 | contig 10585 bp, 9 predicted proteins | sample LakEriMetagenome_11_FD_203527 | JGI IMG/M metagenome (GOLD analysis project Ga0315909, IMG submission 203527) | Freshwater fungal communities from buoy surface, Lake Erie, Ohio, United States - Buoy 2 MA125 | ecosystem: Environmental > Aquatic > Freshwater > Lake | place: USA: Lake Erie, Ohio...
ACTATGGAAATGGAAACGGATCTGCGGGCGAGGCGGCGCGTGGAGGAGGTGGCGGAGGTGGTGGATATCCAAATGAAAGTGCATATAATGGTGGATCAGGTATTGTAATTGTAAAATATTTATCTAATAGAACTTTAACAATTGGTGTGGGTTTGACTTCGACGACTGTTACTACTGGAAGTTATAAAATTACTACGTTTACAGCTGGTTCAGACACAATAACAATTTCTTAAAAATATGGCACATTACGCATTTTTAAACGAAGATTATGTAGTTACCGAAGTGATTGTCGGTAAAGATGAAAGACTTTTTGATTGGGAAAATTATTATACTGTTAAAAAAGGACAGATATGTAAGCGAACTAGCTATAACACCAAAGGTGGTGTTTATTATAATCCTTTGACAAATTTGCCTGATGACGATCAAAGTAAGGCATTTAGAAAAAATTTTGCTGGAATTGGATTTAAATATGATGTCAATCTAGACGCGTTTATTCCACCCAAACCATATCCAAGTTGGATTTTAAACGAAGAAACTTGCAACTGGGATGCTCCTGTTTTATATCCAGATGACGGAAAATTTTATGTTTGGGACGAAACAACACTATCTTGGAAATTAACTTCAGAATAATATGCCATTATTAAAAATATTACCATCTTTAATATCACAAGGATCATTTACTGGATCTTTTAGTGGTACATCTAGTTATGCGAGACGATCTTTAACTGCTAGTTATGTGATGGGAGGCGCAGCTGGTAGTAGCGGCACAAGTGGTGCAAATGGATCAGTCGGAAGCAGTGGAACTAGTGGCACAAGTGCTACTGCTGGTAGTAGTGGAACAAGTGGAGTTGGTTCACCTGGCACTAGTGGTACAGCAGGATCAAGTGGTACAAGCAGTACCGCAACACTGCAAACAGGCAGTTTAGCAAAACAAACCATATTGTACAATGTAACGTCAGGTAGCCAAAATGTTATAACTGGTTTAAATCTAAGTGGTAATAAGTGGGGTGTAGACATCAAAGAGGAGTGGGATGCTAAATCGATACCAGGCGATCAATATTATAACAGTTGTAGTTTGTTACTGCATTTTGATGGAAGCAATGGAAGCACCACATTCACTGATAATAGCCCGTCGCCAAAAACAGTAACATCGGTTAATGGCACCGCAATTAGTACTGTGCAAAGCAAATTTGGTGGGGCGAGTGCATTATTTGACGGTACAAATGATTATCTTTCTATACCAAATAATACAAATTTTAATTTATCAGGTGGGTCATATACAATAGAATGCTGGATTCGTCCAACAGGCAATTATTCTGGTTATAATCCTATTATTTCAAAGAGAATCGGAGTAAGTGCGTCATCCGCTTGGCAAATTTATTTGAGAATTAGTACGGGAGTTTTTAGTTTTTATGATGGAACAGAACGTGTTTCTTCAGTAACACCAACTGCAAATGTATGGAGTCACGTAGCCGCTGTTTATAATGGATCCACGATTAATTTATATTTAAATGGTGTTAGTGTTTTATCAACAGCTATAGTAAATACGGATTATGATGCACCAATTCTTATTGGATCTGTTCCGGCTGGTAACGAATATTTTAATGGTTATATAGATGAATTAAGAGTTACTAAAGGGGTTGCAAGATATACTACTAATTTTACAACATCAAGTGTTGCATTTGCAAATAATGCTAGTGTAACGCAATATGCTACAAAGTATGTTGGTTTAATCGGCGGGTTAAATGATAGAAGTGTAGATTATGGTGTGCAGAAATTGAGTGACAGTTCACTTAAAGTGGTGAAAATGACACAAACCACATCGCCACTGGTTGGTAGTGGATCATTGAGCGGCAGCGTGGATAGAGTGTATGTGAATGTATTGGATTACACAAAGGTAAGTGTGACTAGCAGTTATGCTACAAATGCTTTGACTGCGAGTTATGTGATGGGCGGTGCAGCTGGATCATCAGGCACAAGTGGTGCTTCTGGTACAAGTGGATCAAGTGGTGCTTCTGGTACATCAGGTACATCTGGAAACAGTGGAACAAGCGGAAGCAGTGGTGCTTCTGGAACTTCAGGTAGCAGTGGAGCAGCTGGTTCATCGGGATCTAGCGGTGCAACTGGTGCTTCTGGATCAAGTGGTACAAGCGGAGTAGGTAGTCCAGGCACCAGTGGTACTGCTGGATCAAGTGGCACAAGTAGTACTGCAACTCTGCAAACAGGTAGTATTGCTAGTCAGACATTATGGACTAATGTAAAATCAGGTAGTACAAACACTATTACAGACTTAAATTTGAGCAGTAATAAATGGGATGTTAGTGTTGTAGAGGAATGGGACGCTGCGGTATTGGACCAATATTACAATAGTTGTAGTTTACTATGTCACTTTGATAGTTTAAATCCAGCTGGTAGATTTATTGATAACAGCAGAAACAATTTTACAGTTACTTCTAATGGCGATGCTAGATTAAGTACTTCAGAATATAAATTTGGTGGTGCGAGTGCATATTTTGATGGTACGGCTGACAATCTTTTAATTAATTATAATGTCGCATTTCATTTGTCAGGTGATTTTACTATTGAAGTTTGGTTTTACCCAGTCACATTAAATGGTGGTATGATTTTAGCTTTTGCGGGTGGGTTAAATATAGCCTGGGCAAGTTATGAACTGGTTAATAACACAGATGGTATTAATTTCGCCGGTAGTTCTGCAAATACTGGATACGACATTGGTTCTGAAACAGGCGCTACTGGAAGAATAGGAACGGTTAGTGTAAACACTTGGAATCATATAGCAGTTACCAGACAAGGAAATGTATATAGAGGATTCGTGAACGGTGTTCAAGGTTACACGCAGACTTTGGCATTAACCCCATATAATCCGAATGCAAGAGGATTAGCAATAGGTAGTAATTATGCTAATACTTGGGGTGTTACGCCTGCAACTGTTATTAACGGATATCTAGATGAATTGAGAATTACAAAAGGTGTTGCTCGTTATACCAGTAATTTTACACCATCTTCATTGCCATTTCCAAATTCAAGAAATCAAGTGCTTACAAAGTACGTTGGTCTAGTAGGTGGTATTGACGATAAATATGTGGATTATGGTGTTGAGAAGTTAAGTAACAGTTCTCTTAAATTGACTAGATTAACTTATCCAAATCAACCTTTAATTGGCACCGGATCATTGAGCAGCAGTGTGGATAGAGTGTATGTGAATGTGATTGATTATACTAAGGTTAGTGTAACGAGCAGTTATTCATTATTATCTAAGACTGCTAGTTATGCTTTAAATGGTGGTTCTGGTGGTGGTAGTACATTAAGAACAGGAAGTACTTATCCTATAACGAGCAGTTTTTCAAGAAGAGCTATTACTGCTAGTTATGCGTTAAATGGTGGTACTGCGTTGGTTAATCAGACGATGAAGTATGTTAGTGGTAGTAATTTGTATGTATTGAGTAGAAGTGTAGTTTCCCCCAGTGATGTATTATTGAGTGTAAATGGTATTATACAAACTCCTATAACTGATTATACAGTAAGTGCTAGTAGTGTTACATTTACAGAAAGTTATCCGTCGGGTAGTAAAATTAATGCTAGATATTTAGTAGCTGCTACAAATAGTAGTGATGTTAATTTAGCTAATATAGTATTGACAGGCACAACCACAGGTGATGCTTATTATCCACAAGTTGCTGCATTGTTACATTTTGACGGTACAAATGGTAGCACCACTATAACAGACAATAGCAAAAATAATTTAACTGTTACCGCTACAAATGGTGCTGCAATTAGTACAGCACAAAGCAAATTTGGTGGTGCTAGTGCATTGTTTGACGGTACAAATGATTATTTAACTACTAATACAAATGCTAATTTAGCACTAGAAAGTGAAAATTTTACAATTGAGGGCTGGTTTTATTTTATTGACGGCGTGAATAATTCGTTGCGTCCTGTATTAGGTAATTATTCGGCATATTCGTCTAATAGTATTTATTTTGGAAAACACAATGCTTATGGTGGTAAAATGTCACTTTGGCTTGGTAACTATTCTAGCAATGCGGCATTATTGGCAGATCCAACTGCTCTTACAAATAATCAATGGATACATTTTGCTATAGTGAGAAATGGTTCAAATTGGACAATGTATAGAGATGGAGTAAGTGTTGCAACTGCTACTTATAGTGGTGTTACAAGTACAACAAATTTCTTTTATATAGGAACTAGTGGTGATGGATATTATTTTCAAGGTTATATTGATGAATTGCGAATTACAAAAGGTATAGCTAGGTATACTGGTAATTTTACGCCATCAACAACTGCGTTTTCTAATACAGGTGGTGATGTAGGTAAAGCGTTGGTGGTAAATAGTACTGCTACAGGTGTTAGTATTGGTACCGCTGGTTATTTTAGTTCACAATTAGCAAAAGCTTGGGTCAACTTTAACGGAACAGGCACTGTAGCTATAAGAGATAGTTACAATGTTAGTAGCATAACAGATAACGGAACTGGTGATTATACAGTTAATTACAGTACCGCATTAAATAATAGTAATTACTGCGCATTAGGTTCTTCTAGAGTAGTGATAGGAACCAGAACTTCGGTGGTTGGATTTAGCAATTATACAACTACAAGTATAAGACTTGAAACTATAAATTTAACAAATAATCTTCAAGATGAAGATACTAATTGTGTATCTATATTTAGTAATTAAAATTTTATGGCAACCAAACCTTTTTTATCACAAATCGCAGTACCTGTTGGAACCACAACAGGTGATGTTTATTATCCACAAACCAGCTTATTGATGCATTTTAATGGTACAAATGGTAGTACCACTATGACAGATAATAGCAAAAATAACTTTGTTTTAACCGCAATAAATGGTGCATCTCTTAGTTCGGTTCAAAGTAAATTTGGGGGTACAAGTCTAGCATTAGACGGCACAAATGATTATGTTAGTATTTCAGGAAATAATATACTTGATTTTGCTTCATCAGATTTTACAGTAGAATGTTGGGTCAGATTAAATGCAATGCCTACAAGCGATGCTTGGCCAACAAATTATAGTTCACACTTCATAGTAATTACAATAGGAACTCCAAATTTGGGAGATGGTATAGGATTTATGATTGGCCAAACCAAATTAATAATTCAAAATAATGATAGTCAATCGGTAAATGGTACACACGGTATGACAACCAATACTTGGTATCATTTAGCATTCGTAAGATATAGTAATAATTTATATCTATATGTAGACGGAGTTCAAAAAGGAACCGCAGCTTATTCAAGTGCAGTAGGCACAGGTGCAACTACTTATATTGGATGTGAAACTGGTCAAGGAGCTTTTTTAAACGGTTATATTGACGATTTAAGAGTTACAAAAGGTATAGCTAGGTATACCAGTAATTTTACGCCATCTACCACGCAATTTTTAGATAGTACAGGTGATGCAAATAGTAATGTAGTGGTTAATAGTACTGCAACAGGATTTGCAATAGGAACAGGTGGTATAAATGGCGCACAATTAGCAAAAGCTTGGGTCAACTTTAATGGTCAAGGCACCGTAGCAATACGAGATAGTTACAATGTTAGCAGCATAACAGATCTTGGTACGGGACAATACTTGGTTAATTTTAGTACCGCAAGGAGTAATGCTAATTATGTACATTTTATAAATGTGGCTGGTAATAGTGATTCTCCCGGCAATTCTTTTACTGGTCATACCGGCAATAATTCATATTCGCAAACAACAACATATGCCGTAGTAGCTTCTAGATTTAACGGAGCTTTATATGACAATTGGGAAATCAGTAGTATTGTATTTAGCAATTGAAATTAACTATATATAACTGTATGAATGAAAAACGAATAATATACCCAACGGAAAATGGTGGAGTTGCTATAATAATACCATCAAACAATGCAAAAAATGCAGATGAAACTTATGACGAATTTATCACAAGAATTGCTGCAAAAGATGTACCAGCAGGAACATCATATAAAATTGTGCCAGTAGACGATATACCAACAGATAGAACCTTCAGAAACGCCTGGGAATATCCTGTAGATCAACAACAATAATATCATATGATAACAATAAATCTTGATAAAGCCAAAGAAATACAAAAAAATAGATGGAGAACCGCAAGAAAATCTATACTAGAAAAATTAGATACAGAATTTATGCGTGCTGTTGAAACCGGAGACACAACCAAACAACAACAAATCGCAGCACAAAAACAAACACTACGAGATGTTACAACCACCGATTTATCCACTATAACCAATACACAAGAACTTAAAAATGTTTGGCCCAATATATTAAACGAATCATAATTTATGTACTATAGCCCACGAATAGTCACAAGCGGTTTGGTATTAGCATTAGATGCAGCTGAACGCCTAAGCTATCCTCGCACAGGTACCACTTGGCGTGATTTGAGCGGCAATAATAACACAGGCACATTAACCAATGGTCCCACTTTTAACGCGGGTAATCAAGGAAGCATTGTATTTGATGGTACCAATGATTATGTTAATATTGCAAATTCAACATCTTTACAAGTAGCTGATACTTTTACTGTATGTGCTTGGATTTATGCAACAACTCTTGCGGCTAGATATGCTATTTTTTCTACAAGAGTAAACAATCCAGCAGGCTGTTGGCAACTTGAAATAGGTTCTACTGGTGATGGTAGTCTTAGTACAAACAGAATTGCTTTTACAGGTGTGGGCACTTGGATATCGGAAACATTTGATAACGTTATTTCTACTAATAGATGGTTTCATATATGTCTTACAAAAGTTAATAATGCAACAACTGGGGGAACTTTTTATATAAATGGCGCTGCAGTTACGAATCGTCAAACAAATGCATATACAATATCAAATAATAGCGATTCAAAAAGAATAGGTACTAGTAACGGAGCTAGTGAATTATTTACGGGTAATATATCTCAAACATCAATATACAATAGGTCATTGTCCGCAACAGAAATACTTCAAAACTATAATGCTGTTAAAAGTAGATTTGGTTTATAATTATAGTATATATGTCAGGTATATCAGGACCCAAAATAATTACAAGCGGATGTGTTTTATCACTAGATGCAGCTGATAAACTTAGTTATAAAGGCAGTGGCACTACTTGGAAAGATTTAAGCGGTAATAATAACACAGGCACATTAACCAATGGACCCACTTTTAACGCTGGTAATATGGGTAGTATAGTATTTGATGGTACAAATGATTATGTTGATTTAGCAAATACAACTACTTTTAATTTTACTAACACTACTGGAACAATTAGTTTATGGTTTAAAACTTCAGCTTCAACCACTAATGGTCCAATTTTTATTTCAAAACAAATGGATGCTACAGGTGGTTGGGCAATTAGTATGGCGTCTGATGCTATTCCTTATTTTGAAGCTAAAAATAGCGGTGGTGGTGCTACTGCGTTTTATAGATACGTTAATAAAGTTTGTAATGATGGTGTATGGCATAATATTGTTGCTGTTTTTACTACAAGTACAACAGTAGTTGGTAATAATACTGTTTCTATGTATTTAGATGGAGTTTTAGCTAATGGAGCGCAAACTCAACTAACAGTATATGGTGGCAACACTGCTGGAACCGTTCAAATAGCTAGAAGATCTAGTGGTAATTATTACAACGGAAATATTTCAAGTTTGCAAATCTATAATATAGGATTAACTGCAACTGAAGTATTGCAGAACTATAATGCTACTAAAAGTAGATTTAATAGATAATTATACTGTATATGGGAATAGCCAGAGGTCCAAAAATTGTAACAAGCGGTTTGGTATTAGCACTAGATGCTGCTGATAAAAACAGTTATAAAGGCACAGGTACCACTTGGCGTGATTTAAGCGGCAATAATAACACAGGCACATTAACCAATGGTCCCACATTTAGTAGTGCAAATGGTGGTAGCATTTTATTTGATGGTACCAATGATTATACAATTACAACATTAAATGCAACACCATTACTCAATATTTCTTCACAATTAACTATAGATGTGTGGATTAAATCGACAACATTGGCAAATGCAAGTCATGGCGACGGTATAATTTCTAAAGGAACATCTTCGGATAATAATTCTTCTATATATGAATTATTATTGGTATCAGACTTAACAAAAAGTTATCCATTTTTTAGAATATATACATCCACTACTTATTCACATAATCCAAGTAATATTCCAATTGAGTTGAATAACATTTATAATGTAGTTTGTACTTACGATGGTGTAAATATGAAAATTTATATAAATGGTCAAATTAGTGGTACACAATCATCTGCATCAGGTACATTACAATCAAATACACAGCAATTATGTATTGGAGTAAGACACCCTTTATTATTTAATGTAAATTCTTTTGATAGTTGGTTTAACGGAAATGTTTATTCTACAAAAATTTATAATAGAGCATTATCCGCAACAGAAGCATTACAAAATTTTCAAGCAACAAGAACTAGATTTGGAGTATAAAAATTATGAGTGAAACAAATGTAACAATATATGAAACCCGTGAATTTATGATATTCAATGTAAGTGAATTGAATATTGTAGATTTCACTAAAGTAGAAGAAACTTCAATTGATACTGTGCGAAAAAGTGTTGATGGTACCAAAACATTTTGTAAATGGGATGGCGCAACACCTGAATTTTTCAGTCAAATGACCACCACAGAAGGTCCATACACATATCCAGAAATATTAGATATACTGGCTACACCTGAATGGACAGATCCTAATCCTCCATTCTAACATATTTATCCAATTGGTTTGTAATATGTATATAAACCAATGATATTTAGAGCTACAAATACGTCGTCGTTTCTATTTAATCCGATCTACCCTGTCTTTCTCACCAGAAAGTATTTGGGTACGCCTCTTTCATTAAATAGACGCAATCTCATTTTCCGAGTCAAAGTAGTTGAAAGCGCAAGTTTAAACCTCACACTAAACTCCGCTCTTACCAAATTAGATACAGAATCAGCTACCAACAATATAACATTACGTTCAGCTAATGTTATTCCACTATATAATCCAGCTACATTATACAGTTCTCTTAATAGCATTTCTATTCCAACATCAATAGGGGATAAAATTGATTATGCACAATCACTAAACAGTGTTGTATACACAAACGCATCTGTAGAATCAGCTACAATATCCCCCACCTTAAATAACGCAAGTTTAAAACTTGAAGGTGATCCTGTTTTTAATTCAATTAATGTTTCAAATGTTCAATTAGTTGATCCAAAAATAAATGTTGGTAATCAAAATATAGCACTAAATAGTACCGTATATGATACTCCAATATTAAATTCAAGTGTTATATACAATGCACTAAACAGTGTGGATCACTACAAAAATCTATCTGATCAAATAATAACAAATATAGCATTAAATGGTTCAAATTATTACACAGATATATTAGATGGTGGTAATACTAATACATCACTTAACAGTATCACAAATTATAAACCTGATATTGATAATTCAGTTAATAGTGTTAACTTATATAGCACATTACATTTACCATCTCAAGTTGATATTGGAAATAACAATTTACAGTTATTTGGATCATCTTATTACTCAGATATATCTGATGTATCACAAACCGCAGTATCTACAGTTGGTTCACAATATTATGTGGACTATACTGATTTATCGCAAACTGCTTTATCAACAGCTGGCTCAGAATACTATGTAGATTTTTATGATGCATCACAAAATGTTATATCCATAGTGGGTTCGCAATATTATATAGACTATAGGGGCCCTGATTTATCGCAAATAGATGTATCAGTAGCTGGTTCAGAATACTATGTAGATTTTTATGATGCATCACAAACCTTATTAACGGTATTGGGTTCACAATATTATGTTAACTTTTATGATGCATCTCAAAACGCAGTATCTACAGTGGGTTCACAGTACTATGTGGATTTTTATGATGCATCACAAAATGCTGTATCTACGTTAGGATCACAGTATTATGTTGACTATACTGATTCGTCTAATAACGCATTAACATTAAAATCTTCTGGATATTATATAAATTATGCTGATACATCTAATAATTCATTAGTACTAAAATCCTCTGGGTATTATGTAAATTATAATGATACATCAATTAATACAAGTAAAATAATTGGTTTAAACAATTACGCAAATTTTTCTGATATATCCAATAACTCTATAGCTTTAAATGGTTTAAGTAACTATATTAATTTTGGTGATAATTCAATTTCAAATAATGTTTTGGGTAATTTGAGTCATAATAATGTACAACTTGAAATTGTAAATGAAAATTTCACTATTAGTAGTTTAAATTACAATCAATATGAGATTGATTTGGTTGCGCAAACCAATGGTTTAAATGGTTTAATACTAAAACTCTCTGATTATGGTGATAATGTTTCATTTGCAACTTCTTTACATTCCATAACATTTGTACCCAACGAATATATCAAAACAGTTACGCAAAATAGCAGTGTATTGACCAATTTGAGTATGTTTCAAGGACCATATTCAAATAATA
>Ga0315909_10009397_pt1 | contig 10584 bp, 11 predicted proteins | sample LakEriMetagenome_11_FD_203527 | JGI IMG/M metagenome (GOLD analysis project Ga0315909, IMG submission 203527) | Freshwater fungal communities from buoy surface, Lake Erie, Ohio, United States - Buoy 2 MA125 | ecosystem: Environmental > Aquatic > Freshwater > Lake | place: USA: Lake Erie, Ohio...
AAGGCCAGTTGCAAGACCGCCCTCAAGCCAGCGCAGCCTTGTGGTGTTTGTGTACCCAGTTCCCGGCTGGTACTGCGTGAAGTAGAGGTCGTTGGTTGAACCGGATGTGTAGATGTAGCTTGCAGTAGTGTTGGTGGGAATACGAAGCGTGCCGACCGGCTTCATCTGGATGTAAGAATCGGTGCCGAAGGCTCCGGAGACGAAAGTGTCCCCACCGAAGATAGCTGAAGGAGCGTCTGCGCCCACAGCACTCTTATTACCGGAGACGAATAACTTGACCCCGGTAATAAGTGATGGAAACCTTGAGGGAGGCTCATCTGCAATTATCAGGGAACCTGATATCGACGTTGTCGAGGTCCCGTTGCTTCCGGATATTGTTCCAATCAGTGCCATCTTACCCTTCCTGAAAAGTAAATATCGCCCCCACCGAGAAGGTGGGGGCGACGTTCACATGATCGGACTTAAAGGCTCTAGAATCAGAGCTCTTCCATCACGAACTTGTACCTCTTTCCATTGAGGTTGTTCGTGATGGTGAGGAAGTCGGCCTCCTCGATGATGGTCCAGTTTCCACGCTCGTTCCTGAGATGGAGGTCGCCTGTGTATATGTTGGCCCATCTCCTTGTCGGATCACCGAGGTTGTAGCTCGAGTCCGCATTCGGGAAGAATCCACGTGTGCCACCGATGCTGCCTGCGTAGGCGACCAGAGTCGAATCCTGGTAGAGGTTGACTGAGCTTCCGACAAGGTTGACGGTGCTTCCACTGAGAGCCAGAGTTGTTGCACCAGTGCCTGCTGCAAGGGTTACGTTCTGGGTGGCTGAGCCTGAGATCGTTGTCGTGGAGCCTAGGGCATTGACATGAAGCTCTGGAACGCCATCTCTCTGGAAGACGAATCCACCAACACCAGCGTTTGCATTTATTGTGCTACCGCTGACGTTCATGATCCCGTTATTACCAACAGCACCAATTGCAACCTGCTGGTTGTTAGCTCCCTGGATGTTAGCGTTGTTGCCAGCAACTGTTATGGTGAGTGGGGTGCTTGATCCGCTTGTGAACTTTATGTCTCCGCCGTCGGCGCGAAGATTGATGTCAGCTGAAGCTCTGAATCTTGCATCGATTCCGTCTCCCTCAACTACCAGGTAAGCAGGAGATCCTGTGTCTCTGGCAAATGATGTTCCATTATTGCCATGTACTACGGTGACACCGTTCGTACCGCTGAGAGACAGAGCCACTCCAGTCGTTGTTCCGACCTGTAGAGTGTTAGCACCGTAACTGATCGATCCTCTTCCAACGTCTGCAAACTTGAGGGTCACTCCCTGGCTGTTGGCACCTAGCTCCAACGCAGATCCTGATAGGATGGCTGTTGTTGTTGCACCAGCAGCGTCCAAAGCTAGAACTCTGAAGTTATTACCAACACCTCCGACCAGCTGACCAATTCTTGCTCCGTGCTGCTGTATGTTGACTGATCCACCAGTATTCAGCTGGACAGTCGAACCGCTGACAGTTATCAGTCTACCCACGGCACCGAATTGGACGTTTGAGCTAGAGTCCTTGAGCTCAGCGTACTGTACTCCACCAATCTCGAATGAGGTTCCAAACCCTGCTGCACCGCTGAGAATAACCTTACCGGTGTTGGCCTGGACTGTAGCAGCACCATTTGCGAATACCGTGAGATCGCTTCCAACGGATGAGGTGACGTATGCTGAAGTACCACCAACTTCAAACTTGCTTGCCCTGAATGGGACAAGGTTAGTGAAGTTGAGTGATGATGGAGCAAGATTTCCTGCCTCAACGTCCTGCTGAGCTGCAGCAATGGTGTTTGCTGAACCGACCGAGCCAACAATCAGAGAGTTCGTACCACCGGAAGAACCGGAACCGAATGCAATTGCCGACTTAGCATCAGCGACGCCTGAACCCGAGCCGATCAGGACGACAGGATCCTTGATTCTGAGGTTCGTTGTGTCAATTGAGACCAGCGTTCCATTGACCGTGAGGTTTCCGGGGACGGTTACATCGTTTCCATTGAAGATTGTGCTTTCAATGATTGTGTTACCGCTGGTAGAACTGATGGTCAGGTTCTGGCCTGAAGCTCCGGTGTGTGTGATTGATGTGGCAGACGTCGATGTGAGGTTGACCGAAGTGCCGGTAATGGTGACGACATCACCATTTGCATCACCAAGGGTGGTATTTCCCTTGACAGTCAAATCACCGTTCACAAGTACGTTGGATCCTGTGACGTTGCCTGACATTGACAGCGTCGTTCCTGTGATTCCACCGGAGAATGCTGAACCGGTGAGTGTGGCAACGACACTGTTGTCGATTGCAACCGTAAAGTTGCCGCCAGCACCACCATCAGTTACTCCGATACCTGTACCTGCCGTGAAGACCCTCTCATCCGAGAGTGAGCCTGTTGCAGAGAGGACGAGGTACTGAGCAGCTGAATCACCACCACCTCCACCGCCTGATGCAGTCGAAGCAATCGTCACAGACCCGTTTGAACCGGTAGTAATTGTGATGTTGTCGCCGGCAACCATGAAACTGGTGCCATCAGCAAGCTTCGTAAGAGATCCTGAAAGAGCAGTCGCAACGACCGTGCTCCACTTCTTGCCTGAATTTCCAAGGGAGTAGGCATTATCGACTGCCGGCTCCATGGAACCTGAGATACCAATGAGTCCAAACGAACCCGATATACCACCAACTAATGCCATTTGATTCCCCTGAGTTTGGAAGTTTACAAAGTCTAAGTATTACGAAACGAACCCAATAGAAAGACTAAAGAAGTGTTTTTGGGTCCTCATCCAGCTCGGGCACAGGCTCAAGGAGGAACCTGTACCTCTTTCCTGTCTTATTGAACCTGATTGAAAGGAAGTCCTCCTCCTCAATCAGAGTGTAGTCTCCACGATCGTTTCGAAGGTGGAGGTCTCCGGTGTACACGTTTGCCCATCTCATTGATGGGCTTCCGAGATCCTGTGTCCTGTCAGCATCAGGCATAATGTTACCGGTGATTGCGATCGAACCTGTGACCGAGATTCCGGTGAGTATGTGTGCTGAACCAGAGATCACAAGGTCGCCGCCAAAGACACCGGCTCCCCTGTTCGAACCTCCTCGTGATCCAACTGTTCCACCCACGAAGAAGTTGGTGTCTGTTGAATTGACCGGATTTGCAGGACCTGCGTAGATGCTCGGAAGTATTGAGACCAGGGTTGAGACTGCCGCGCCGTTCGGTCTCACGGTCATGAAGTTGACAGCATTTCCTGCCGAAGTCTTCACTCCCAGTGTCATGTTTCCACCAAGCTTCGTGTTTCGAATCTCGAAATCACCTGCCGATGTCTCATTGAGAGTCGCCGAACCAGCAGAGGAACTTAATGTAAGGAGGGCAACAGATGTGAGGTCATCCTGAATGACAAGTGAACCGGTGATTCCGGAAGAACCAGAGAGCTGGAATCTCCTTGCATTGATGAGCCCACCTGTCGAAGCCGAGAACACCGAGTTGCCTGAGCCGTCCTTGACCGAGAGTGAACCAGACGAGACGATTGATCCGGTTGTGAACACCTCACCGGCAGTCACGGACGAGAAGAATGTGTCGCCCCCTCCACCTCCTGTCGATGAGATAGTGATCTGCCCATCTGATGCGGAGACAATGGTGACATTGGTCCCGGCTACAAGGAAGGATCGACCATCCGCAAGGGTTGTATGGGAACCTGAGATGCCGTTCGTAACATACAAAGAACCAGTGACTTGAAGGCCAGAAGTTTCAACTCGAACAACATCTGACCTGTTTGCATTTGCATCACCTGCTCCATTTCCAATCACAAACAGAGAAGACGTATTACCACGAAGATTGTACTTGCCATAGACAGTCTGGCCCGAACCAGAAGCAATAGTAAAGATTCCACCTGCATGTGAATAAGTTCCTGATGCAATTGATTGATGGCCCTCAGCATGTGAGAAGTTACCCAATGCAATAGAACCCGAACCCTCAGCATGAGATGCAATGCCTGAACCTGTAGTAAAAAGTCCCTCAGAATGTGCTGCCGTCGCTGAAGCTAATGTGTATCTACCCTCAGTATGTGAATAAGTGGCTGCTGCTACTGTAAAGCCACCCTCTGCATGAGATCCGCTTCCTACAGCAGTTGCAAAGTAACCCTCAGCATGTGCATAATTTCCAAAAACTCTTGTGAAGTATCCTTCTGAGTGAGCTCCTTCAACGTTAATGTTGCCGTCTGTAAGCTGGAAAGGGTCTACGACATAGAATGGTGAAGATATAGTTTCAGAAGAAGCAGGCCATAGGTCAATGACTGTATTTGTTCCATCGAAAGAAGCATAATAGGCATCAACAACAGCAAGCATTCTTTGTAAGAAGAATCCGTCACCTTTTGCAATGATTAATCCACTTCCAAATGCCGTACTGACATCGCCATAGGAAGATGACAATCTAATTGTTCCTGTTGTCATGCTATCAGCAACAAAGAACTGAGCTCCTGCAGCAGTCGACACGCCTTCTGCGTGTGAGTAAGTTCCTGGAGAAAATGTGCTCGATCCCTCTATGTGTGATCCATATCCAAATGGAGCAGGCAGGGTGTACTTGTCTACATCACCATGCCCAAATGACCTGTTCCCTTCATTCCAGGAAAGATACTCACTACCTACGAAACCTCCGGAACCATTACTCCATTGAATGCTTCCGCTCAAACCAATGGATGATCCACCTCCACCTGTTGAAGAGATTGTGATCTGACCATCTGAGGCGGACGCAATTGTGACGTTCGAACCGGCTACGAGGAAGGATCTTCCATCAGCCAGAGAGGTGTGAGAGCCTGAAATTCTCGGTGAGATGAAACTACCAGTTACCTCAACGATTCCACTGTTGATTGAAGAACCTGACAGAACCCTAAAGACATCGCTTCTGTTTGCATTTGCATCACCTGCTCCATTTCCAATCACAAACAGAGATGAATCATCACCTCTTTTATTGTACTTTCCAATTACAAGCTGTCCTGAACCTGAAGCTATCGTGCCAATACCCTCAGCATGAGAATAAGTGCCAGAAGCTACCGTAGAAAGACCTTCCGCGTGTGAACCTTGCGCAAGGGCCACAGTTGATTGTCCTTGAGCATGTGCATAAACACTAGAAGCAGTGGTAAACAATCCCATTGCGACTGCGTAATTCGAAGTCGTAAGTGATTTGAAACCCTGCTCAATTGATCCTGACAGAAACACTTTATTGTTGCTAAGGACAAGGTCACTTCCCATTACACCGATGGTAGTTCCGCCTGTTGTTCCTGTGAGATAAGCAGTTGAACCACCGATTTCTAATTTTCCTGCTCTCATGCCTACAAGGGTCATATCAGCAAGTGTCGTGACTATTCCGTTAGTTACATCCTTGCGACCGGCTCCCCATGTGTCATTCGCTACCCTTCCGAAAACAAGAGAATTGTCTGTGACAGATGATCCTGATGCAAGAGCAATACCACCGTTCCTATTCGTTCCTACAGCACCTGATCCGATTAGTACTATTGGATCCTCAACAAGTAGATTTGTCGTATTGACTGTCGTGGTGGTGCCGTTAACGGTCAAATTGCCACCAATAGTTGTGTTACCTTCGACAGTCAGGTCGCCGTCTGCTTGAATCACTCCTGCTGATGACAGGGTGATGCCAGAAGACCCGTAACCTCCTCCGACAGTCATGTTTCCACTAATAGAAGCATTGGAACCTGTGATTCCTGCTACAACAATTCCTGTCGATTGTAATGTGATATTTCCACCAGCAGAACCTGATATCTGGTTGCTTCTAATAACAACCGAACCTGATATCACGGTGTCACCACCGAACACTGCCTTCTTCGAAGATGCTGCTGCTCCACCTACCGTTCCACTCACGTAGAAGAAGACGTCCGCTCCCTTGTCACTCGCCGCATCTACAGAGCTTTCACCTCCTCGAACGGCAAGGCTACCAGTCGTGAATATTGCTCCTGTCGTAGTAGATGAGAAGAAATTTGTGCCTGCCGTACCACCACCAATGGCGCTGATTGAACCAGAGATGATAACATCGCCACCGAATACGACCTTACCAGAAGATGAGCCAATCGCTCCAGAAACGAACATCCAGGCGTCTGAGCCTGTTCCTGGGAGGTCGACTCCACCGTACTGATTTGTGGCAGACGCAGAAGGATACATGAGAAGTTGTGGGGAACTTCCTGATCCGATGATTGCGTGGGTTCGGACCTGTGTGGCCCTGAAGTCTCTTGTGTTTGACATTACGGCTTACTCACTGCATAAAATTTGAACTTCACATCAGGAACAGAGGACTCCACCATGAATACGTCCTTGTTCACCAACACTATGCTCAAGTTTGCGCTGGATCCTGACGGTGTGAGGACCACCACAGGAGAAAATTTGTGGCTACCTGACAGGGCAACTGATGCTGAACCGGAGACCCCGGTTGCGTAGGTCCCCCATTCATAGACTGAACCGTCGATGAGCTGTCGGTAGGAACTCACGGAAGGTCCTCAGGCAACAGTTCATCAGTGGCGCTCAGGACCTCAATGACTTCAATGTCCACAGTAGAATTACATTCTGTAGAGGATCGAATAACAACCTGTGTCGTTGACGTCGTTTCAACCCACACATTCAATGAATCCAGCGGTGTCACAATAACGTGTGGAGTAACTGTGTAGCTTCTAGAGAATGTGTACGTCACTGTGTCCGAACCAGCAAAGGAAACAGTGGACCTCTCATTGTTCGGTGGGTTGATGTACACGCTTCCTGCGTCTTCAACCGGCAAACGATAGTAATTCTTTACAGACTTTCTGAGGTATGCGTAGTTCTTTGAGAATCTTGTGGTGTCCCTTTTGAAACTGACATCCTCAATAACAAGGTCCTCCCCATCTCCTGCATCACTTGATATCACGTGAACATGAATCGCACTAGTCCCCTCGGCTGAGGATCCGATGAGTGCTGATGCTGTGTCCTTGCTTTCAACATGTGAGGAAGCACCGTCTTCACCTGTGGTAAAGACCAAGGGAGTGGAAGAATAGACCTTGTCGAATGAGAAGGTCACCGATCCACCCCCTTCAAGGGACAGTCTCTTTACTTCAATGCTGTCTTTGTCCGCAATCGTTTCATCTATGACTGTCTCATCAATTTGATACTCGTAGCGAGGCTGTTGCCTCACGTACCTGTACGTCTTTGAGAAACGATTGACGTCACGCTTGCTGTAGGCTGTCGCCATTCGCAACTCCTCCAGCTAAATATCACACTCTACAAAGCCTGGCTTGCCAGGGTCGCAAGTGGCGATCTTTCTCCCTTGTCGAGGTGGACATGTCCGAATAGTTCATGGCCCTTCAGTCTCTCGATGGCAATCGAAAGTCCATTGGAGTACCTGTCCATGTAGGGTGTGTCAACCTGGTCGGTGTCTCCAAGAAGAACCATTTTCGTGCCTTCACCGGTTCTCGTGATGATTGTCTTCAGCTCGTGGATGGTGAGGTTCTGGCACTCATCGACAATGATGAAGCACTTTGAGAAGCTTCTTCCTCGAATGTGTGAGATGGGACTCACCTCGATCACTCCCTTCTTCTGCATCATCTCAAAGTATGTGTGATCGTGGAAGGCATTCCTGAAGTTATCGACGATTGGCATGATCCAGGGAGCCATCTTCTCATCGATTGTGCCTGGGAGGAAACCGATGTCTCGACCGACAGGCTCAATCGACCTTGTGATGATGATCCTCTCAAACTTCTTCTCATTGAGGCCAGAGATTGCGGCCACCAGTGCGAGGAACGTCTTGCCTGATCCTGCGAGACCTGTGAGCGAGATGAGTGGTACATCAGGGTCTGTGAGGAGGTGAAGGGCAGCCTTCTGCTCCTTTGACCTCGGCTCAATGCCTGTGCTGGTCATGTTGATCTTGGGCTTCACAATCTTATTCCCCTTCACGATTCCAATCAGGGACTGGTTGGTGAGGGGTGAGGTCCCGATCACAAGCTGGTTCTGGTAAATGTTGTCACCAGAGACATTCAGAGACACCCAGCCATCGCGGTAATATGAATCTATATCTTCAGGCTCCAGGGTCAACTGAGTGACACCAGAGTAAACGTGACCACCTTCCCGTAAGGACTTGGGGAGGTCCTTGTAATAGTCCTCGGCAGGAACTCCGACGGCATCACACTTGATTCGAAGGTTGATGTCCTTTGTGACCACCTTCACGATACGGTCAGGATTCTGAGCCCTCACCTGGAGAGCGGCTCCAATGATCTTGTTGTCACCCTTTGTGTCATCAAACTCGTGACTGTACTGACCGAGGTCACCGCCTGAGACGACCCTCACAGTGATGTCATACTCGGGGATCTCAACACCCTTCGCAAGGGAGCCCTTTAGCCGCAGTTCATCGAGGTATCGATTGACCCGCCTTGCATTACTGCCAGTGAGAGCCTGTTTCTCCTTGAACCTATCGAGTTCCTCTAGTACTATAAGAGGTAGGATAACATCGTTGCCAACGAATGAGTGGATGGATTCCGGGTCGTACAGAAGGACGCTTGTGTCTACAACTAACAGCTTTCTCGTGTTCAATGTACTTGGCCTCTATTGCATTCTATACATAGTCTTCCTGGTAAGTTATCCCTTAACACAAGGATGAATCACATGGACAAGGTTGTGACCGGGACAACGTGCTTTGAGGAGCACAAGAAGAGGGGACTTGAGTGTGGAAAAAAGGACTGCAGGATGTGGAATCCTGATCCAAAGTGCATGAACTGTACGCTCATACGCTCCGACTCAGGAGAACACACCCTGCAGGAAATTGGTGACATCTTTGGAGTCACCAGAATGAGGATATGCCAGATCGAGAAGACGATCCTTGCAAAGATCGGCTTTCACAGGAAGGTGACAATGATCAAGAGCGGAAGGAACTAGCGCTTCTTCTTAGCTGTTGACTTTGTCTCAGTTGTAACAGGAGTAGAAACCTGCTCCTCTACGACTTCGGAGACCTCAGTGGTCGATGTCTCTTCGGCCACAGTGACACTCTCCTCAAGAACCGGCTCAGTGACAACTTCCGGAGACGGCTTGACCTCCTCGACAGGAGCCTTCACAACAGGAGGCTCTGCAGCAACAGGTGCCTCAGCGATGTTCTCGACCTGAATTACACCTGACTTCAATAGGTCATCAAGGACCTGCTGGTACTTGTGACTACGTGAGTAGGATGCAAGCTTGCTCATTGCCTTGTTGAACTCTGGGACTCCAGCCGATGGTCCCGGAGATAACTTCGTAAGTTGTGCCAATACAGCGGCCATTGAGATTCTCCTCGAGGATTAACTATCGGTCTTACGAGTCTTTTCAGCCTCGATGGTAACCTTCGTGAGCTCAGCAGCCTTGAGCTTCAGGGTGCGAAGTCCCTTGCGAGCACGAACTCCTGCCGAAGCATTTCCATTTGCATTCTTGTTCACATCAACCTCGATCTGCTCAACCAGGGTCCTGATCTCACTCCAAGCACTAACGATTGCATCATTTGCCATGACTTTTCTCCTATGGTAGAATTAGACTGTTCTCTGGCTTTGATTCTGTGTCTCCGTCAAGGAGACTGCGGGCCAGACCAGAAACTGACCTCATTTCCTCGGCACTCTCAAGTTCAAGGCCGAGCAACTCAACTATCTTAAGGATCCTAAACCTGTCGATCCCAAAGTCACGAATCCTGTCAACGATTTCACGACAGACAAGGGTCTCCCTTGCCCACTTTGCTTTTTCAACGTCTGTGATTTCCATCAAAAGTCCTCCGTGAATTCGTAGGGCTCGATCCTGTGACGAGACTCTCCAACTGTCAACAGCTTGCCAACAATCTTGTCTCCCTCTCTTTCTCTGGAGATAATGACCTTTGTGCCCCAAAGTTGATTCGAGATACAGAAGTCGATATGTTCCCAGGTGGCAAGGTCACACTCATATGACCTGAGGATATCAACAACCCCTTGCGGTAAATTGCTTTCAATGTCCTTGATAGTCATCACAGACCTTGAGTCATCCTTTCCGAGGAATTCGCTCTTACACAGGTCGACTATCTTGTGAATTGATCCGCAATTGTTGCATTGGGCATTCTTTGAAAGCAGCTCACCATCATCGTTTATGATCGAAAAGACCACGAACGAATGAAATACAGGATTCGATTGATTCTTGTATTGTGGCAGTATACACTGACACTGAATGAGATGCTTTACTCCTTCCATCAGCTTTTGATGTCCCTCTTACCAGAGACCTCCGCAGCCGACTGAGCAGCCTTGAAAACGCTTGTGAATCCATTGATACCGACCGTGTCCACTGTAGACTGGGCCGCATAGATCAGCTGCCGAGTCGTCTCAGTGTCAAGCCCCTTCTTACGAGCCTGCTCGCTGATGTTGGTTGCCAACTGATCCTTGACGGCAGCAAGCACATTGACGTACGCTGCGCTTATCTTTCTCTCATCCATGTTTGCCTCTCTCCTTATTACCTTCATCTGTTAGAAACTGTAAACTATCGGGCCTTCTTGTCCGCGATGGAAGTAGATGCCCATGCATCAGGCTTGGTCACACACTCGAAACCCATGCCTCTCACGTAGGAAATCGCTGA
>Ga0315909_10009399_pt1 | contig 10583 bp, 11 predicted proteins | sample LakEriMetagenome_11_FD_203527 | JGI IMG/M metagenome (GOLD analysis project Ga0315909, IMG submission 203527) | Freshwater fungal communities from buoy surface, Lake Erie, Ohio, United States - Buoy 2 MA125 | ecosystem: Environmental > Aquatic > Freshwater > Lake | place: USA: Lake Erie, Ohio...
AGACGCTAATGTTAAACTTGTTGAATGTGTGATTTTATAATGATTCATGATAACTCAACCAATCGTCTTTCATAAGACAAATGTATCTCTTTCAGATATACTAATCCCAAAAGATTTAGTGGTCTATTTAAAGACCACTGAAACTTGTCAACTTAATTGCCAGCACTGTTTTACAAATGGTGTCAATGGTAAGAAAATATACTTTAATCCCCAAAGCACAGTAGAGTGGTTCGAACGACTGCATGAAGAATGTCCATCTTTTAATGGTGGAAATATTACATTCCACGGAGGAGAACCATTTCTTGCTCCACTAGATGATATGTACTATGTTTGGGATAAGGTTTCTAAACTATTCCCCAATCTTAACTGGTCATGTTCGACTAATCTATGCTTTAATCTAACTGAAGACCATATGCAGTTTTTCAAAACTGTTTTAAAGAATGGATTCTGCACCTCATGGGATAAAGGTATTCGTTTCGAGAATGATAAACAAGAAAAACTTTGGCGAAAGAATCTTCAAACTGTAGTAGATGCTGGTCATAATATTACACTGAATATTAGTCTGAACAAAGAGTTAATGCAAATGGATACCACTGAGTTAGTTCTCTGGCTCAATACTTTAGGTGTTAATTGGGTGCAGTTTGAAAGATTAACTCACGATGGTTCGGCACTTGAAAATACTCATATTTTTCCTAGAAATAAAGATCAAGATGATTGGTTTATTAGGATGCATGAAACCTATCAGACAATAAAACCTAAATATAAAGATGTCCTACTGGAAGGTGTCTATTCCTCTATAACTAAAGGAATACATGGTGGAGTTCGTTGTAGAGATTGTGAACAGAAGATCTTTACAATCAATGCCGATGGAACTGTGGCTGGCTGTCCAAATGCTGCAGTGGGTAATGGATTTGGAGATATATTTCAATCTATTAGAAGTCTACTCTCTGCCAGAGGAAGAATAAATAACATTACATGCGAGATAGAAAGAGACCCTCGTTGCTATACCTGTGATGTATTTGATATCTGTAATAGCGACTGTCACCAATTAAAATGGCAGGAAGATGTCTGTGCAGCACCGAAAACATTAATGCAAAGGTTAAAGAATGACAACAGCTGGCGATAATATAACAAAAGCGAATATTGTTGCTTCAATGGAAGCTATTAGAAATACCTATAATGCAGGTATTGTGTGGCACAGTGGCAACCAACCCTTTCAAACAGACATTACTGGTGGTGATGATACTGGATATGCAACAGGCTCTTTTAGTTCTGATATTTCTGACGCTAATGTTACTGCTTCTACAATAGTGACTAACTTTAGAGGATATGCTACTTTACTATCTAGAATTAGAAGTGTTAATCTAAAAAAATGGTATCAGATACAAGGTGATGTGAGAGCACAGTTAAACAGCGACGAAACTAACATAACTAATTTAAACGCTGATTATGCTGCTGATATGAGTGCAACTGGTTCCAGCATTCCTTCTTCTGGAACTAATGTAGATGCTTCTGATTTAGATGATTTTGTAAATTCTTTATCCACCGCTATTAATAATCACAGAGGAGATACTGTTCTTATTGAAGAATTTTACTGCCATAGTAATTGCCATGGATCTTGCCACGGAAGTTTATAATGTATATTGTTCCATTTGATTCTGTTACCTTAAAAAACATTATTACAGGAGAATTAGATTCTCCTAAAATTGATTATGCAAATTCAACTATTAAAGGTAAAAACTTTATTACTTATTTTAGCAATTTAAAATATAGAACAGTTGATATTGATTTCACAAATGTTTCTATTGATGAGAAGAAAACTCTAGTACTTGAATATGTTAAACATAATTCTACTGCAAATATTGAACAATTATTAGCCACTGTTATTAAAAGTGTATTCTATCAAAAAGGATATAATCTATCTTTAGTTGATAATTTAAAATTAGATATTGAATTTTTACAAAAAAGTATTTTAACCAATTCTCAGGTAGAGCAATTCGTTAAAGAAAACGAAGAATTGATTAAAGCACTTTGTGATATCTTAGATGGAACTTTACTGTATGCAATTAAGAATTTAAATGCGTATAAAGAAGAACTTGGAGATTTTATAACAAATAACATAGTAGAAGAAAAACAGGAAATAGGAAAAACATTCGTTAATCTATTTCAAAACGAAACTTTCAATTCTCACTATTATGCATCGATTCCAAAATTTGATGAAATTAAATATTTTGATTTTTACTTTGATAGACCAATCTATTCAGGTAAGACACTCATGACTTATATAACAGGTGGTTGCATTATTTTCCCTCTGTTAAAAATGATATTAGATAATTCATTTACTCCACAACAATTACAAAATATTTACGAAGAGACAAATGTTACATCTCTATAACTCTTGTTATGCATATCCATATGCAATGTTCGATCCATCTTCTGCAGATTACATTGTAGTTGGAGATAAACACGCAATTTTAGGTGCTGGAGTTGAAAATAGTTTTTATTACAATAATGTATTCATACATCAATGCTATGCTCGTTTTAAAACATACGAAGACTTTGTTAATAGTAATCTACTACTACCTGCGTTTAACAATAAACAAAAATTTATTATCTATTGTGACAATGAAACTCTAATAAAATTATTTACAGCTAAACTTAAATCACATATTCAGTTTTTTGATACTAGTTTGTATTTTGACCTTGCTAAACTATTTGGTGTTCGTTTAAAAACTAAATCAAAACTAATTGATTCTTCCAATAAAGAAATTATTAACGATCTTGGTGATACATTTATAGAACTAAATTCAATACCAGATGTTAATAAATTTCCGATAGATCCTTATTGGGTTTGGGAGAATGCTGAGATTGAATGGAAAATTGCAAATAGAAATTGTGGTGTTCCAAATAGCCATATTAACATATTAAACGATCTTGTGAATCGTTATGTTTATTCGTTTTTTGATGAGGCACGAGAAAGTTATCTCTCAAGAAAAACTGATGGTTGGGCAGTAGATGCAAATAATCAGCAATTTAGTACAGTAGTTTCCATGAAAGAATTATACATGGAAATGCGAAAAGAAATAGCGTTATTTACAGATCCATTAATTTTACAATTTTTTGAAACTGGTGTTACCGAAGAATTATTAAATGATCCAAAATTTTTATTATTGTTATCTAGTGACAAAGTAGATACTTGGTTGATTAGATGGTTAATGAAATTACCACAATCAAAAATTACACAGTTAGGTCTAATAGCATGATATATCTTTTCGATAATTGTTATCTATCAACTACAAATAGTATTGTTGAAAAGGCTAAACAGATTTGGATTGGATCTCATCCAAAATTGGATCAAGATCCAATGCTTAATCTTACATATGATATTTTACATTCATATAAAGAAATCACTGATGAACAGTTAGAAGATTTATTTAACGAAATACATGAAGAACATTTAAATACAAAAACTGTAATTTATTGTGATGTTAAAAACTTTATGTATGTATACTCATACTTCTTCAATGGTATTTTAGAAGAATCTGCTGTTAAAGAATTATACTCATTCGATAGACTTAAAGAAAATTATAGAATTGGAGTATTCGCAACTAGAGATGTAGAGTTTGTTGACTTGCCAGAAACATTAAATGTAGCAGATGCTGCATCTATCTTTTCTTCTCTGTTGACTACAACAAGAATAGAAATCGCATTTGCAAATGCTATGAGAGGTAATGAAGATGCATTACAATTCTGCGTAGATCGTGCAGTTGAAATGTATGATGGATCTCCTGGATTTTGGTCTAAAGACGCAGAGCAAAATTTACCAGCATTATTAACTGATGCTCAGTTCACTATTTCAAACTTAACTAATGAAGAATTTATTAATTCTTTTGTGGCGCAGTTTGAGATTGATGAAGTATTCCCAAATAAAATTGTTACAAAAATTAAAGAACATTTTGATTTTGATTATCTAGAGCATTACTTTACTGTAATGAATAACACTCCAGAATGGAAACCACTATGGGATCAAGATGCAAATATCTCTAAACAAAACTTTGTTGAGACTTACCTTTTAAATAAAGAGTTTGCGTCTGGTAATCAATTATTATTTCCTAATTATTCTAATTTTGATTCAATTAATCCAATTTTCTGGAACAATATTCTCCATAAAAATACAGCATGGCTTGACAAGTATAAAGTGAAAAATGGAACTTATAATCAAACCAACTGAGTTATGTAATTTTAAGTGCACCTTTTGTTCATCAACCAAACTCGTAGAAGACAAAGCAAGCACTCTTGATCATCAACACATTTTTGATTTTTTAAAAAGATTTCCAAACACCAATAGTATTATCGTCAATGGCGGAGATCCGCTAATGATGAAACCAGAATACTACTTCACTATACTTGACTATATTGAAGAACACAATCTCCCAACAAACATAAGTCTAACTACAAATCTCTGGGCATTCTATAAGAAACCAGAGATGTGGACACCACTATTCAAACACCCAAGAGTTGCAGTTACTACAAGTTTTCAATATGGCTTTGGTCGTATAATATCAGGAACCAGAGTCTATACTGAAAAAGATTTTTGGAAAGTTAGCGATTTATTTCTAAAAGAAGTTGGTTACCGTCCAGGGTTTATTGCAGTTATCTCTGAGGAAAACGAGAAACATGCAATCCGTCATGTGGAGTTGGCTAAAAAGATGGATGTTCAATGTAAACTAAATTATGCCATGGCTTCTGGAGAACAGTCGTCACCATATCGCCTAAGTAAAATATACGAAATGTATATTGAAGTTTACGAGCGAGGACTTCATCCGTGGGAGTTTAATACTAAACAGATGATGACTCGTCTGAATAACATTGCCAATGTTTGTCCTCAGGCAAGAAATTGTGACGACCACATTAGAGCAATGAATCCAGAAGGTGATTACTACTCTTGTGGAGCGATGGGTGATGATAAAGAATATCCAATTAACTTTGTAAAAGAAATTAAAGAGGGTGGATTTATAACTCCACTGCAAGATGCTCCAGAGTTATTCTCGTTAAAGGATGAGTGTGTTACTTGTCCGATGTTTAATATTTGCAATGGTTGTAAGAAAACAATTAAAGATTTAAAACAACATGATATGGTTGAAGAGCACTGTTCTCATATGAAACAGTTGGCTCCAAGAATTATACAAATTAACAGTGAAACAGATTATGTCGAAGCAACTCAAAGAATCCATAAGAATCTCGTTTCTTAATATTGATTTAAGAGTTCCTATTGTAAGGTTGCCAATCAACTGGCTTAACTTTAAGAACTACTATAACAAACATGGTAAACATAGTTCCAATGTAGATTGGCAAGAACCTATCCTTAATTTAGAAGGATGGTCGTTTGAAGACATAGTAGACTACTACGATAAACAGGATTCAGACATATATGCTTTCTCCAGCTACCTTTGGAGTCACATGGCTATTATGGCTGTGGCAAAAGAACTAAAGGAAAGAAACCCGAAACGAATTATTGTTCTTGGTGGTCCACACCTTAATATTACACATAACAAAATTGATTGGTTCTTTAAACACAGATTTGTAGATGCAATCTGTGAACCTACCAGTTATGGTGAGTGGTTCATTACTGATATTCTTGATCAATTTGTTGAGGGTGATATAAACTGGAAAGAAGTTTCATTTGCGATTTACAAAACTGGTCGTGGTAAATTTCCAAGTAAGATTGACTTTGAATTTCCTGGAAGTTTAATTGCTGGGAATGAAGACATTTTATTTAAATGTAAAGATATCGCACTAGAGCGAGGTGTCCCATTAGTTCTACCGATTGAGTTAACTCGTGGTTGCCCATATGAATGTGTGTTCTGCGAATGGGGTGGTGGTATCGGTGGTAAGGTTATCCGTAAATCTATAAATTTTATTAAAGAAGATCTAAATTGGATACCTCAGGTTGGTATTGATCAGATTCAAATTCTTGATGCAAACTATGGTATTTACAAAGAAGATGAAGATGTCTCAAAGTATATTGAAGAACTAAAATCATTCTCTGGTCTTCCAACTCATGTTGAGATTTACGGTATGACCAAGTCTAAACAAGAACGAAGATGGGCAACGATTGAACCACTTGCCAGAGCAGGTGTTGTTGAACGATATAAATTAAGTTTGCAAACTTTAAACAATGAAGTTCTTCGTAATATTAAACGAACAGATATTCCTCGTGAAAAAGACTTTGAGTTTGCAAAGTATCTATTTACTGAGTACGGAATTCGTTCAGATTTTGAATTTATGATGGGTCTTCCAGGATATACTCGAGAGGACTTTTATGATGAAGTTGATATTCAGTATGAATATGGTTATGGTTTGGAAAGATATCTTTGGTTATTCTTACCAGACTCTCCTGCCTATGATCCAGAATATGTAAAAAAGTTTAACATTAAAACAGAAAAGATTTGCATTGGTAAATCTAAAATGAATTCATATACATATGATGATGTGGATATATTTAAAGATTATCATATATCAGCAGATCCTAAATTTTTATCAGATATCGAGTTTGTGGTTGAGGCAGACGGATATACCAGAAAAGACTTTACCGAGTTTTTCTTTATGAATTTTTGGATTGTTGAAAATGTATCAATGATTGATTTTACAGATGCCATAGTTAAACATAATATAGAAATAGGTAAACTTAAAAAACCCTCATTAATTTTTAAAAAGATATATGAAGATATAGTTTCACCTAGCGAAAATAAATATGTTTTAGCCATGCAAAATCTTAATGATCAGATATATGAATTAATATCTGGTAATAGAAAGGAAATTGTTGACTATAAAGAATTCAATTTACCGTTCACTGATGTTTCTGTTGACTTTTCTTACATTTATAAAGTCTGTGTTTTAGTGTTTGAAGATTCCTACATAGAGTTTTTAATTAATATTGCAAAAGAACTAGATCTTGAAATCCCAGAAGATATTGTTGCACAATTTAAAACTAAACTGAATAACTATAGAGATACATTTTCTCCAAAATATGATAAATTCTATCAGATAAGAACATACTATGAACAAGTTGTTAGAGAAAGTTAAAACTATACCTCATCTTCCTCTACCGTTCTTATTTGATGCTAAACGAATAGAGGATGAGATTAGAGCGATGCCGTTTCCTCTAATGAGTTATAATGCAAATATACAAAAGGGTTACAATCACAACCCAGATGGGTGGAATAATCTTTCTTTGTATAGCTACGATGGAAGTATGTTTTGTGACACAAATGAGGGTGATGGCGGTAGTGCTCTACTAGAAAGATTCGGGCAGTTTAAAAAGACTGGATTAGTGGACTATCTTCCTTATACCTATGAAGTTTTATCGGTGTTGGGAGCAGGGAAGTCGCTTTGCAGGATTGAGGAAGTTATGCCTGATACTATTATCGGTTGGCATAGCCATGTGTTTGAATTTCACCAGCCCGAAACCTTACTAATTGCACAGTTACCTATTAGTATTCCAGAGGGATTTAAACATTCGGTAGTGGATTATAGACAGTATAGAGGATCAGATTTTACTTTAGAACCGATTGTTTCACACGACTCTAAATATATCGAAGGTGTTCCTTATATTTTTAACTCATATCATTATCATAATGTGTTTAATCATGGATCCACCCCAGCCCTTATGATAAGGTTTTTTGTAGATATAGATGATTTAAACCTAGTAGAACCTGCAATAAATTGTTATTCTGGAAACCTAATCGCAGGTTGACTAAATAATAAATAACAAGTATGCTAAGAAACCATATAGGAATATAAATGGCTGCGATTACAACTAGAGAGACAGGGACTACTGGGGTCGATGGAGTCACCAGAAAAAACCTGCCTTTAACGAATGTAGAGATTGATACAAATTTTATCAATCTTAATAACACAACTGGCACTACCAATATCACCACTTTAGGAACTATTGCTACTGGCACTTGGAGTGCCACGACTATTGCTGTAGATAAGGGTGGTACAGGACAGACCAGTTACACTAATGGTCAACTATTAATTGGTAATACTACTGGTAATACCCTAACTAAAGCAACCTTAACAGCTGGTACTGGTATAACAGTTACAAATGGCACTGGATCGATTACAATCGCTACAGGACAGGATATTACTACTAGTGCTGATGTTCAATTTGATTCACTTGGAATCGGCACTGCAGCATCAGGCACGACTGGAGAAATTCGTGCAACAAACGCTATTACATCGTTTTATTCCGATGAACGACTTAAAGAAAATATTGAATTAATACCAAATGCTCTTGATAAAGTATTATCATTAAGAGGTGTTACATATCAGCCTAATGATATTGCTGAGTCATTTGGATTTAAAAAGGATAAAATGGTAGGTGTTCTTGCTCAAGATGTTGAAAGAGTCCTACCTGAAGCAGTTAAACCTGCACCATTTGATATTTTAAAATTAAACGAAGGTATTGAAATTTCAATGTCTGGTGAAAATTACAAGACTGTTCAATACGAGAAGTTAGTTCCTCTATTGATCGAAGCAATCAAGGAACTAAATAATCAAATTATAGAATTAAAGGGGATTAAATAATGGCTGACGGAGCAAAATTAGGACAACAAGCAGTAACTATGCCTTCTGGTAATACTGCTGCACGACCAGGATCACCAGTTGTTGGCGATCTTCGCTACAATACACAAACTGATGCATTAGAAAATTACACTTCTACTTCGGGATGGTTAAAAGTTTCAGTGCCTGTTCCTACAATTAGTGCTGTTACAGGAACTATTTACGCTGGAATAGCAAACAATTTAACAATTACTGGTGCGTTTTTAGGTAATGGTATTCAGGGATCAGCAACCTTTACTCATAGTGGTGGAAGTTCTACTGCAAATGCCACACCAAACGCTAACGGAACCAGCGTCACAGTTGCTATTCCAGCAGGCATTTATGGATTATCTAGTGGAACCAGTGTTAATTTAACATGGACAAATAACGATGGTGGTATAAGTGCTGCATCTGTTCTGACAGTTCAGGCTATTCCATCTGGTGGTACTATTACTACTTCTGGATTAACTAGAACTCATATTTTTAATTCATCAAGTTCTTTTGTAGTTCCATCTGGTCTTACTCTTTCTGCCAGTGTACTTGTTGTTGCTGGTGGTGGAGCAGGTGGATATGGTGTTGGTGATACTGACACTGGTAAAGGTGGTGGTGGAGCAGGTGGTGTTCTTTTAGCAACATCATATTCTATTTCTCCAGCAACTTATACAATTACAGTTGGTAATGGTGGTGCTGGTCAAGCAGGTGGTGGTTCACATTCAGGTGCACCAAATGGACAAAACACTTCTGCGTTTGGTGTAACAGCCAATGGCGGTGGTGGTGGCGGATCTCCTGATGGACAAACACATAATGGTGGTAATACTGGTGGTTCTGGCGGTGGTGCAGCGTGTCGTGGTAATAACGAAACAGGTGGTGCATCTAATCAACCTGGATATTCTGGCTGGACTGCATACGGAAATTCTGGTGGACAGGCAATTACTGACGATCGTGGCGGTGGTGGCGGTGGTGGTGCAGGTGGTGCTGGAACAAATCAAAACGGAAATCCAATCGGTGGTGCTGGTGGTGCAGGAATTAATGTGGCATCCACATTCTCTGGAGTAACATTTGGCTCACCATCTGGTTTTGTCGGTGGCGGTGGTGGTGGTGGATCTTACTGTCAAAATTCATTAGTATCACAATCATCGGGTGGTCAAGGTGGTGGTGGTAATGGAACTTCTGCTCGTGAATCAAGCAATGTGGGTGGAGCAAACGGACAAGGGCAACAATATAATGTAAGTGATATTAATGGTATTGCTAATACTGGTGGCGGTGGTGGTGGTTCTAGTGAAGATGGGCAAGATACCAATGGTATCAATGCTCCAGGTGGATCAACTAGCGGATCTGGTGGATCTGGTGTTGTTATTATTCGTTATACATTATCATAATTAAAGGGTATAACAAATGGCACATTTCGCTAAAGTAGTTAATAACATTGTAGAAACAGTTATTGTTGGAGATGACGATTTGTTTACTACAGACAAACACATTTGGGTTGTGGGTGGAGGTGGTAATGCTCGATGGATTCAAACTTCTTATAATACAAGAAGAGGAGTTTATCTAGATCCAATTAGTATGTTACCTGCAGAAGATCAATCTAAAGCATTAAGAAAAAACTTTGCTGCTCCAGGATACACATATGATTCTGAAAGAGATGCTTTTTATCCTCCAAAACCTTATCCTTCATGGGTCTTAAATGAAGAAACTTGTTGGTGGACTGCACCAACACCATATCCATCTGATGGAAAATACTATGAATGGGATGAAGAAAATGGTGTTTGGGACGAACAGTTACAAGATAAGTATAGAAAAACTCCAATCGGTAATTAAAATAAAACCCTCTTAGGAGGGTTTTTTGTTGCAGTCTCTGATCTTATAAATAAGATGTATAGAATTTATCGGATTCCAGAATGGCAACTATTAGCAATCTTTATGTGGACGCTGGGGCAACTTACAGTAATATAATCACTGTAACTGCAGCCAAT
>Ga0315909_10009403_pt1 | contig 10580 bp, 10 predicted proteins | sample LakEriMetagenome_11_FD_203527 | JGI IMG/M metagenome (GOLD analysis project Ga0315909, IMG submission 203527) | Freshwater fungal communities from buoy surface, Lake Erie, Ohio, United States - Buoy 2 MA125 | ecosystem: Environmental > Aquatic > Freshwater > Lake | place: USA: Lake Erie, Ohio...
GGTGATGGCTGCCTCAAGAGCCGCCACGTCAAGCTGCCAGTCGGATCGCACCGGGACCGGGACGGGCACGCATCCAGCCATGCGCACGGCCATTTCCTGATTGAAGTAGAACGGACTGGGCAAAATGAATTCATCGCCCGGGTCGGCCACTGCCAGCACGGCATTCAGGAACGCCATATTGCTGCCTGCGGTCACCATGATCTGTGAGTTCGCCCCGCAGATCAGCCCGTTGTCGTGGGCCAGTTTGCGTTCCAGGGCGGCCACGAGCGGGCCGTACCCGTTCACCGCCTGATACTTGTTGAGCTGGATATCGGCCATCAGCCCAGGCAGTTCGGCTAAGGCATCGGCGGGCGGTCCGTAACTGACCACGCCCTGGCCAAGTGAGATCGTGCCGGGGTGGGCACGCACCAGAGCTGCAATGGTTGGGATGATCGGGGTGTCCACCCGGTCCATGCGCGAGGAGCTGCGTTTCATCGTTGTGCGGTGTATCCGGGGCGGCGGACCCCGAAGAGGGCCGATTGTCGGGATGCGCACGCGGGGCGTGCCGCTAAACGGATGGTGCCGGTGAGAGGAGTCGAACCCCCGACCTTCGCATTACGAATGCGCTGCTCTACCAACTGAGCTACACCGGCAGAATCACCGCGGCCCTTCCGGGACGGGCCGCGGTCAGACCACTGAGACCGTGAGAAACGCAGCCTCACAAGTGAGCCGGAAAGTGTAGCACGGGGGCTGCTGCAGGCGGCTTGAGCGTCCTGGCCTGAGCCGAGGGAGAAGCCGCGGGACTGCCACGCACAGACCGATTGCAACCCGGCGGCTCCTGCGGCCCTGGGGCCGGCTTGACCGTTTGGCTGATCAGAGGCGCCACTCACACGCAGCGAAGGCGATCACCCGAAAAAATTAAGCCTTTCGGTGGCAGCATGCTCCCCAAGACAGCGCTGAACGTGAAGTGCACCACCCAGTGCACGCCGTTTTCTGCGCCGTGTGTCGAGCGCCGTACCTCCACCCCGCTGACTCGATCTGGTTCCGCTATGCCTTCGTCCAATGTTTGCATCATCAGTCAGAACCCTGACAGTACATACATTCAGAACCTCACCAATGGGTTGCGAACGCGCGACCTGACGCCGACGATCCAATCCTTTGAGCAGGCGCTGGCGGCACCCGCGGGTCAGCCCGTTCCCGGCATCGTCGATCTGCGGCAGCTCGACGATGCGAGCTTTTATGCGTCGCTGGACCTCTTGCAGCGCTCGGGAACGCTCTGGATTGCGCTGACCGATGTGGATGCCAAACGCCTGAACCCGGCCCGCCGCCGATTGGTCTTCGAGCGTGCCTGGGCTTCGATCGAACCGTCTGATGACCTCGAACTGGTCTGCGAACTCGTCTTGCTTGCGCGCCGTCACATGGTCCTGTCAGGTCGTGCGGGCGCACACAGTACCGCCAGCTTCGGCGAGATGGTGGGTGGCAGCCCGGTCATGCTCAAGCTCTACGACAAGCTCAAGCGCAAGCCCTTTGTAGCCTTGAACTGCGCAGCGATTCCGGCAGAGCGGATCGGTTCCGAATTGTTCGGCCATGAGCTGGGCGATTTCACCGATGGTTCTACGACCCGGATCGGTCGACTCGAACAGGCCCAGGGCGGCACGCTGTTTCTGGACGAGATCGGTGACCTGCCTCTGGAAGCACAGACCTACCTGCTGCATGCATTGCAGGAAGGTGTGATCGAGCGGCTCGGGTCTACGGAGCCGATCGCTCGGCACTGCGGCTCCGGAGGCGATCGTCGCAAAAATGACCGAGCTCTATCGCGTTTCGGGACCTGCGTCCGCCGCACCGGTAGCAGGCAGCCTCGCGAGCGTCAGCCAGCGCTGAGTTCAGCGCTGACGAACACCCGGCCCATGCCCGGTCATGCGCTGGCGCCGGTCTTGACCTGTGCCAGCAGCGAACTGACCTGCGGATAGCGCAGCCTCACGCGCAGCTCGCGCTTGAGCCTGTGGTTGGTCAGTCTTCTGGACTCCGACATGAAGCTCCAGAGCATCGGCGAGACGGCCGCCTTCAGCGCTTCCCGTGGCAGGCGCGGCGGGCGTGACAAGCCGAACGCATCGGCGACCGCATCGAAATAATCGCCCATCTTCAGAACACTGTCGTCCACCGCGTGGATGACGCGCGAAGCTCCGCCGCGCCAGAGTGCAGCGAACGCGATGCGTGCCAGATCGTCGGCGTGGATATGGTTGGTGTATCCGTCGTCTTGCACACTCAGCGCAGGGGTGCCACGTTGCAGGCGCTCCAGCGGCAGGCGCTCTCGTGCATAGATACCGGGCACGCGCAGGACCACCACTTGCGTGCCACCCCGTGCGGCCTGCTTGCGCAGCCGTTGCTCCGCTGCCACCCTGCGAATGGCGCGATCATTGTGCGGCGCGACCGTGCGCGTCTCATCGATCCACGCCCCTGCGCAATCTCCATAGACCCCGGTCGTACTGAGGTACACCCATCGTCGCGCCTCAGGCAGGGCGGCCTGTGCATGGCGCGTGCGCGCATCATCCAGGCCCTGTGTCGGGGGCGGTGCACTGTGCAGTACGCGCGCTGCCAGTCCACGCAGCCTGCGGCATGCGCGGCGATCATCCAGATCGATGCGCAGGGGCACCCCACCGGCCTGTCGGATGTCCTGCATTGCTTCTGCGCGACGGGCGACACCGAACACACGCAGCCGCGCACCGAACGCGTTCAGAAACCGCAGGCCCACGTCACCGCACCCCAGCAGTACCACGCGCGGGCGCCGGAACGCACGCGGAAGTGCCCCTTGCGCAGTCCTCGTGCTCAAGGCAGGCGCCATCCACGGGTCGGGCTTGCGAGCGGCCTGCATGGGGCGAATGCCCGGGCGCGATACGACCTGTGGTCGGGCAGCGCCTCTGCGTGAGGGATAATGGCGGGCTTTTCTGATTTTTTGAGTCACCGTCCGATTCTACGAGATGAGTTATCAGGTCACGGTATTGCCCAGTGGGCGCAGCTTCGAGGTCGAGCCCGATGAGACCATCCTGGACGCAGGTCTGCGCCATGGCATCGTGCTGCCTTATGGCTGCAAAAATGGTGCGTGCGGATCGTGTCGCGCCAGAGTGACCCAAGGGCGCATCGATCAGGGCCCGCATCAGCCCCAAGCCTTGCGCAAGGAAGACGCCCTGCAGGGCCATGCGCTGCTCTGCTGTGCCACGGCGCTCACCGGCCTGTCAATTGAAGCGCGGGTCATTGCCGCTGCCGGCGATATACCGGTACGCAAGATGCCGTGTCGGATATCAGGCATCGAGCGGGTGGCGCCGGATGTGGCGGTCGTGCGTCTGCAACTGCCGGCCAATGAGCGCTTGCAATACCTCGCCGGCCAGTACATTGAGCTCATCCTGAAAGACGGCACGCGCCGCAGTTATTCCATGGCCGGCGCACCGCATGAAGCCGAGCAGCTCGAGCTGCATATTCGACACATGCCGGGCGGGCGCTTCACCGATGCGCTGTTCGAGGTGTCGCAGCCAAGCGTGAAAGTGCGGGACATCCTGCGCTTTGAAGGCCCGATGGGTACGTTCTTTCTGCGCGAAGACAGCGACAAGCCGATTGTGTTCGTGGCCAGCGGGACGGGTTTTGCGCCGATCAAGGCGATCGTCGAACATGCCATCCACAAGTCCATCCGCAGGCCCATGACGCTGTACTGGGGTGCCCGTCGCCCCGGTGACCTGTATCTGGATGCGCTGTGCCGACACTGGGCGCAGACCTTGCCCCAGTTCAGCTATGTGCCGGTCGTTTCCGATGCACTGCCCGAAGATGCCTGGACCGGGCGCACGGGCTTTGTTCATCGCGCGGTCATGCAGGACTACTCCGATCTGTCCGGGGTTCAGGTCTATGCATGCGGTGCGCCCGTCGTCGTTGATTCGGCTCGGGTCGAGTTCACGCAAACATGCGCTTTGCCACCGGACGAGTTTTTTGCAGATGCGTTCACATCTGCCGCAGATCAGTCCGGGACTTCACCCAGATAGGCTTCACGGACCCGCGGGTCGTGCAGCATGTCCTGAGCCGGCCCGGACATCGAGATCAAGCCCGAGTCCATGACATAGCAGCGGTGCGCGGCCTGCAGCGCCAGTTTGGCGTTCTGCTCGACCAGAAGCAGCGTAGTGCCTTGCGCCGACACGGATCGGATCACTTCGAAAATCTTCTCGACCATGATCGGCGACAGACCCATGCTGGGCTCATCGAGCAGCAGCAACTTCGGGTGAGCCATGAGGGCGCGGGCCATGGCGAGCATCTGCTGTTCGCCTCCCGACAAGGTGCCCGCGAGCTGTGCCGCCCGCTCGCGCAGTCTGGGAAAGAGCGCAAACATCCGCTCGATATCGTTGGCGATATCCGGCGCACTGCGCCGGCTGTAGGCGCCCATCATGAGGTTCTCGGTGATGGTCATGCGCCCAAAGACGCCACGACCCTCAGGCACCATCACCAGACCCTGGCCGACCAGCGCACTGGCTTGCTGGCCGCGCAGCGAGCGCCCCATGAAGGTGATCTCGCCCGCCAGAGTCGACACACCCGCAGTGATGGCTTTGAGTGTGGTGGTCTTGCCCGCACCATTGGCGCCGATCAGCGCAACCAGCTCGCCCTGGTCCACCTGCATGTCCACGCCCTTGACCGCCTGAATGCCGCCATAGGCCACTTTCAGGCCGCGCACCGACAGCACTGGCGTGGTGGATGCAAGCGTTGAAGCCTGTTCAGGCATGGGCCGTTCCCAGATAGGCCTCGATCACCGCCGGATCGCGTCGCACGTCGGCGGGCACGCCCTGGGCAATGACCTTGCCGTAATCCAGCACTGTGACCCGGTCACACAGACCCATGACGAGCTTGACGTCGTGTTCGATCAGCAAGATGGTGCGGCCCGATGCGCGAATACGCTCAAGCAGCGCGCGCAAGCTCAATTTTTCGGTGGCATTCATGCCCGCAGCAGGCTCGTCGAGCGCAAGCAACTTGGGCTCGGTGGCCAGCGCACGGGCAATTTCAAGCCGACGCTGATCGCCGTATGAAAGGGTGCGCGATGGGACATGCGCGTAATCGCTGATGCCGACTTCCTCCAGCAGACCCATGGCATGCTCGCGAATGAGTGCTTCTTCGCGGCGCTGCGATGCCGGTCTGAGCATGGCGGCCCAGGCGCCTGCATGGGTGCGTACATGACGTCCGACCATCACGTTTTCCAGGACAGTCATCTCGGCAAACAGGCGAATGTTCTGGAACGTGCGGGCGATCCCCGCTTTGGCGACCGTGTGCACCGCTGTCGGCTCGTATGCCTGACCGTCCAGCGCGAAACGGCCGCTGTCCGGCGTGTAAAGGCCCGTGATGACGTTGAAAAAGGTGGTCTTGCCTGCGCCGTTGGGTCCGATCAGGCCATAGATCTGGCCGCGCTCAATCTGCAGGCTCACGTCCGAGAGCGCTTGCAGGCCGCCGAATCGTTTGCTGACGCCATCCACGCTTAACAGCTGAGGCAGCGCGTCCTGAGTGAACGCAGGCGAAACCACGGACGAACCGGGCCGCACGGATGCGTCGCTCATGACTGTTCGCCTGCGGTTGAGCCTGAGGCTGCGCTGGATGTCCGTCCGCGTACGGGTGCCGGCCAGAGCCCGGAAGGTCTGTACAGCATGATCACTACCATCGCCAGGCCAAAGAGAAGCATGCGCAAGGCCTCCGGCGCCACGATCTCGTGTCCGAAGATCGACTCCTGCAATGGCTTGGCCACGTATCGCAGCACCTCGGGGATGGCGTACAGAATGACCGCGCCCAGAATGACACCGGGCACATGCCCCATGCCGCCGAGCACCACCATGGCCACGATCACGATCGACTCCATGAGCGTGAAGCTCTCGGGCGACACGAACCCCTGAAAGGCCGCGAACATGGCGCCGGCCACGCCACCAAAGGACGCGCCCATGGCAAAGGCCAGCAGCTTGATGTTGCGGGTGTGAATCCCCATGGCCTTGGCCGCGGTTTCATCTTCGCGAATGGCCATCCAGGCGCGCCCGATGCGTGAATCCTGCAGACGCACCGTCAGCACGATGATCACCAGGGCCAGCGCCAGGAACACGTAGTAGTACAGGTACACCGACGGCACTTCCATGCCGAACCACTCCTGTGTCTTGCCCAGTGACACGCCGCCCAGATGAATGGGTTCGATGTTGCTGATGCCCTGCGGACCGTTGGTGAGGTTCACAGGCGCATTCAGGTTGTTGAGGAAGATCCGCACGATTTCACCGAAACCGAGCGTCACGATCGCCAGATAGTCGCCACGCAGTCGCAGCGTTGGCGCGCCCAGCAGCACACCCAAAAATGCGGCCAGCGCCGCGGCCAGTGGCACAACGATCCAGACCGATGCATGCAGCCCCTCGGGAAACCACTGCTGGATGAATTCGAAGTTTTCAGCCAGATGCGGCGAGGCCAGCACCGCATACAGGTAGGCACCCATGGCATAGAAGGCCACGTAGCCTAAGTCGAGCAGACCTGCATAGCCCACCACAATGTTCAGACCGAGCGCCAGCATGACGTAGAGCAACGCGAAGTCCAGGATGCGCACCCAGGCGTTTCCCTGCAGCCCGACTACAAAAGGCAGCACCGCCAGCACCACGGCAATGACCGCCGCTGCGACCCAGGCTGCTGAGCGATGGCCCTGCAACCAGGGTATTAACGCGGTGTAGCGGGAATCTGGAGTCGACATGGATGAAAGAGTCGATCGGGTCTCGGTTGTGCTCAGGCGCGGTCGGCCACGCGTTCGCCCAGCAGACCGGATGGCCGAAAGACCAGCACGACGATCAGCACGATGAACGCAAAGATGTCCTGATAGTGGCTGCCCAGAAAACCGCCGGTGAGGTCGCCGATATAGCCCGCACCGAGACTTTCAATGACTCCGAGCAGCAGCCCTCCCAGCACGGCCCCGCCGAGATTCCCGATGCCCCCCAGCACGGCTGCCGTGAATGCCTTCAGACCCGGAATGAATCCCATGCTGAACTGGGCGATGTTGTAGTTCATTGCGACCAGGACCCCGGCGACCGCTGCAAGCGCCGCCCCGATCGAGAACGTGGCCGCGATCACCCGATTGGAATTGACCCCCATGAGACCCGCCACGCGGGGGTTTTCGGCTGTGGCGCGCATGGCGCGACCGAGCCAGGTGCGATTCACCAGCAGCAGCAGACCTGCCATGGTGAGCCCCGAGACCACCAGGATGAGCAGTTGCTTGGGTGCGAGCAGCGCGCCGCCGATGTGGATCGGGTCGGTGGGCAGCAGGTCGGGGAAGACGATCGGATTGGGCTTCCAGACGATCATGGCCAGGGTCTGGATGACGATCGACACGCCGATCGCCGTGATCAGTGGCGCCAGCCTGGGGGCATTGCGAAGCGGTCTGTAGGCGATGCGTTCAATGGCCAGGGACAGCACGATGCATGCGGGAATCGCTGCAGCCAGCGCAATCAGCAGGATGACCGGCCCGGGCAAGCCCGAGCCCGCCAGCAGACCGACCACCGTCACACCGACCATGGCGCCGATCATCAGCACATCACCGTGCGCAAAGTTGATCAGCTGCAGGATGCCGTAGACCATCGTGTAGCCCAGCGCCACCAGGGCATACACGCTACCCAGGACAAGTCCGTTGAGCACCTGCTGAAGCAGGATGTCGAAATGCATGGAAGGCCGCCAAGCCGCAAAAGGACAGGAGTGTAACGGCCAGGCCCGGCGATGTCCTCTTTCAAAAAAAAGCCCCGGCAAATGCCGGGGCCATGTTCAACGGGTGAGGGACAGACTTATTTCGTGCCAAGTATCCATTTCGCCAGAGACAGCGCTTCATCCGGATTGACCTGCGGATTGGCGGGCATGGGAATCTGGCCCCAGATGCCGACGCCACCTTCGCGAATTTTCTTGGCGAGTTTGGCGGGCGCATCCTTGTCTGAGGCGTATTTCGCTGCCACATCCTTGTAGGACGGGCCGATCAGCTTCTTGTCGGCAGCATGACAGGCCAGGCAATTCTTGGATTTGGCCAGATCAGCGCTGGCCTGTGCGGGCATCGCAGACATGAGAGCGAGGGCCGCCAGTGCGCAGCTCAACAGGTGTCGTTTCATGGATTCTCCGTCTGTGAAAGGGTAAAGCGCTTCTAACGGCCCTGGCCGCCGGGAGGTTGACTGTGTCCGCTGATCCGGTGGCCCTGACCACGAAGGGCGCCTCCCCGCATGGTGAGGCGTCTTTGGGGGGAGCCTGTCGACCATGCCTCTGTTGTGGACCGGCCTGTTGTTCGTGTTGCTCAAGCTGTGCCACATCGGCCCCGTGGCGCTGTGGCCGTGGTGGGGCGTGCTGTCGCCGCTGTTTGCCGCGGTGGTGTGGTTTGAATGGCTGGAGACGCCCCTGGGCCGTCATCGCGCCAGCCTGCGCGCTCAAAACAAGACAAGGCGTCGCGGGCTGGGACTGCCGGCCCGCTTCGGCGATCGCACCGGGCGCCACTGAGCGCCCTCGGCGATCCGATTCAACCCGCCAAGCGCTCGCTCAGTCTTCAAACCCGTCGGTGACCGCGCCTTTGCTGGCACTGGAGGCCAGCTTGGCGAACTTGGCCAGCACACCGCGCGTGTAGCGGGGGGCGGGCGCGCGCCAGGCCGCCTTGCGTTTGGCGATTTCAGCGTCCGCCACGTTCAGTTGCAGCAGCAGGGCATGCGCATCGACCGTGATCGAATCGCCTTCCTTGACCAATCCGATCAGACCGCCTGCGGCCGCTTCCGGCGCGACATGGCCGACCACCATGCCCCAGGTGCCGCCCGAAAAACGCCCATCGGTGATCAGCGCCACCGATTCGCCCAGCCCCGCACCGATGATGGCCGATGTGGGGGCGAGCATCTCGGGCATGCCGGGTGCGCCTTTGGGACCCAGGTAACGCAGCACCAGTACATCGCCTGCGTTGATCTTGTTGTCCATGATCGCGGTCATGGCCGACTGCTCGTCATCAAAGACACGTGCCGGCCCGGTAATGACCGGGCTCTTCAGGCCGGTGATCTTGGCCACGGCGCCTTCCGGCGACAGATTGCCCTTCAGAATGGCCAGATGGCCTTCCTTGTAGAGGGCTTTGCTGATCGGGAAGATGACATGCTGATCGGCCCGCGGCACTGATGGCACATTGGCGAGTTCCTCGGCCAGGGTGCGACCGGTAATGGTCATGCAGTCGCCGTGCATGAGGCCTGCATCCAGCAGGATCTTCATGACCTGCGGGATACCGCCTGCGCGATGCAGATCGGTGGCCACGTACTGACCCGAAGGCTTGAGGTCGCAGATCACGGGCACGCGCTTGCGCACGCGCTCGAAGTCATCGATGGTCCATTCAATGCCGGCGGAGTGTGCGATGGCCAGGTAGTGCAGCACGGCGTTGGTCGAACCGCCGGTGGCCATGATCAGCGTGACGGCATTTTCAATCGACTTGCGCGTCACGATATCGAGCGGGCGAAGATTGTTGCGGACTGCCTGCACCAGCACGCGGGCCGATGCCTGTGTGGAGTCGAGTTTTTCGTGGTCCGGGTTGGCCATGGTCGACGAGCCCAGCAGGCTCATGCCCAGCGCCTCGAAAGAGGAAGACATCGTGTTGGCGGTGTACATCCCGCCGCACGACCCGGTGCCGGGCACCGCATTCTGTTCGATGCCTTCAAAGTCTTCCTGGCTCATCCGTCCGCGCGAGAATTCACCGACAGCCTCGAAGATCGAGACGACGGTCAGATCCTTGCCCTTCCAGTGCCCGGGTTTGATCGTGCCGCCGTAGACGTAAATCGCCGGCACGTTGCAGCGCAGGATGCCCATCATGCCGCCCGGCATGTTCTTGTCACAGCCGCCCAGCACCAGCACGCCGTCCATCCACTGACCCTGCACCGCGGTTTCGATGCAATCGCCGATCACTTCACGCGAGATCAGCGAATACTTCATGCCCTCGGTGCCCATCGACATGCCGTCCGAGATGGTGGGCGTGCCGAAGGTCTGAGGATTACCGCCGGCCGCACGCACCGCTTCGACCGCCGCATCGGCCAGGGGCTGCAGGCCGGAATTGCAGGGGGTGATCGTGGAGTGCCCGTTGGCGATGCCGATCATCGGATTGGCGAAGTCGGACTTCTTGTAGCCCATCGCGTAATACATCGAGCGATTAGGTGCCCGTGCCACGCCTTCGGTGATGTTGCGGGAGCGTCGGTTCGCGGTCATCGCGGTGTCTCCGTGCGAAAGAGAAAAAAGGGAAAGGAGGCGATGGTAAGGCGGGTGGGATCGAACGCCAAATGGCCCCCGGCGTGGCCATGGGACAATGTGTGCTTTCTTCTGATCCGTCTGCTACACGGCAGATCGCGGCGACGATGTCGACTCATCCCGGTTTCGATCCGATTGCCCTGCAGTTGGGGCCACTGGCCATCCGCTGGTACGGCCTCATGTACCTGCTGGCCTTTCTCGCCTTTTACCTGCTTGGCCGATGGCGCATCCGGCACACCCATTACGGGTCACGCACGGGCCTCACGCCGGCCGATGTCGAGGATCTGCTCTTTTTCGGTGTGGTGGGCGTGGTGCTCGGTGGACGGCTG
>Ga0315909_10009405_pt1 | contig 10579 bp, 7 predicted proteins | sample LakEriMetagenome_11_FD_203527 | JGI IMG/M metagenome (GOLD analysis project Ga0315909, IMG submission 203527) | Freshwater fungal communities from buoy surface, Lake Erie, Ohio, United States - Buoy 2 MA125 | ecosystem: Environmental > Aquatic > Freshwater > Lake | place: USA: Lake Erie, Ohio...
GATGGTACATCAGGTACTTCAGGTGTGAGTACGGGTGTTACATCGGGTACTTCAGGTGCTTTCGGAACATCGGGAAGAAATGGTACATCTGGAACATCAGGTGTGAGTACAGGTGTTACATCGGGAACTTCTGGTGCGTTCGGAACTTCAGGAAGAGATGGTACATCTGGAACATCAGGTGTGAGTACAGGTGCTACATCAGGAACTTCTGGTTCCTTCGGAACTTCAGGAAGAAATGGCACATCTGGAACTTCTGGTGTGAGTGCCACATCTGGAACATCAGGTTCTTCAGGAACTTCTGGTACGACAGGAACTTCTGGTGTGAGTGGACTAAATGGTATATCAGCATTAAGCGGAACATCAGGAACTTCTGGTAGCGCTGGTACATCTGGTAATAGTGCTATCGGAACAAGTGGAACTTCAACGGGCTCAGGTTCTTCAGGAACATCTGGAACATCTGGTTCTTCAGGAACATCTGGAAGATCTGGTTCTTCAGGAACATCTGGAACATCTGGCACATCAGGAATTTCAGGTAATCTCGGTACCGCTGGAACGTATGTTTCGGTTATTTCGGGAGTTGGTTTGGCGGGTGGCGGCCAATTAGTCAGTGATGTGACATTAAGTTTTGATTTAAGTAACGTAACTGCGACAGCTATAAGCCAAAAAGCCCCATATCTCGTATGGAATGATCTTACAGCTTTAACTGATTGGGTGTACGTAGGGGCGGTAAGTGGGTTTAAAACCATACTTTCGGGGGGTAATGCTGGTAAAACTGAGGTCACTGCGCCAATTGATAATGCCGCAACTCACGTTTTAGCCGTAGACAACGTCACAAATAATTTTTTAACATTACGAGCCGTATCGACCATAGGTGGTGGTGGTGGTGGTGGTACATCAGGAACTTCTGGAACTTCTGGTACATCAGGGGCGAGAGGGACTTCGGGAACTTCTGGTTCTTCTGGAACTTCTGGTACATCAGGGGCGAGAGGGACTTCGGGAACTTCTGGTTCTTCTGGAACTTCTGGTACATCAGGTTCTTCAGGAACATCTGGAACATCTGGTTCTTCTGGAACTTCTGGTACATCAGGGGCGAGAGGGACTTCGGGAACTTCTGGTTCTTCTGGAACTTCTGGTACATCAGGGGCGAGAGGGACTTCGGGAACTTCTGGTTCTTCTGGTGTTTCGGGTGGTACGGGCGCAGCTGGATCTTCAGGTACATCAGGTGTATCAGCTGGTGGCGGTAATTATTTCCAAATTACATTAGCACAGAGTGATTTAAACCTACCCGCAAATACTGATACAACAGTTCAATTTGATACCACACAATACGATGTAACAGGTTATGTTTCGGCTAATGGTTATAGATTTGTTATACAACCAGGTCAAACCTGGGAAATTCAAGCTCAAATTGGTTTTGCCACTTGGACGGCATATTCAAGCGTTGCATTTTACAACGTAACAACAGCAACATATTTAAAAGTTGCAATTTACGATATAATCTCAACAGATTGTCCTGAAACAGTGAATATTGATACGGTAGTTTATAATGATGGTGGAACAGATCAAGAAATTGAGGTTAGGGTTCGCGGGACTGGTAATGGACTTATCGTAGGAACCTTCGCAAGTTGTGATGCTGATATTGTTGGTGGTGGTGGTACAGTAATGACTTATTTCTATGGACATAGAATTTCATAAGAAATTGTGCTTTGGCACAAAAGACAGTCTCAATCCGCGCATTGAGCTAACAGGCGATGAGGTAAGATTAATTTAAATCTAACTATTATCGAATTTAAACGCGAAAAAGCCTAGATATTCTAGGCTTTTTTGTTTATTTTTAAATAAATTTTACTTATTATTAAAAATAAAAAAAAGTATGAAAACAATATTGTATATTGCACCACATCTATCAACAGGTGGTTTACCCCAATATCTAACGAAAAAGATTGAGGAATTAAAAAACAATTATAATATATACGTTATTGAATATGATGATGTGACTGGTGGTGTTTTAGTGGTTCAAAAAAACAGAATAAAAAATTTAATCGGTGATAATTTATTAACCATTCCGTGGGGTGGGGATAAGCAATTTGTAATCGAAACCATACAAAGATTAAATCCCGATATAGTTCATTTAGAGGAGATGCCAGAATATTTTATGGCTGATAATATTGCGGAACAAATATACACAAAGGAAAGACAATACAAAATATTTGAAACGTCACATGACTCCTCGTTTGACGTTAATACAAAAAGATTTATGCCAGATAAATTTATTTTGGTGTCAAAATTTCAAAGTAAAATGTTGTCTGATCTAAAAATAGATTCTGAGGTTGTTGAATACCCGATTGAATATAAAGAAAGACCCGACCGTTATAATTCTTTAAAAGAGTTGGGATTGGATCCCGAATATAAACATGTATTGCATGTTGGTTTATTCACACCAAGAAAAAACCAAGCCGAATTTTTTGAATACGCCAGGATGTTTGAGGGTGAAAAAATAATTTTTCATTCTGTTGGAAACACCGCTGACAATTTTAAATATTATTGGGAGCCTTTATTAAATAATATCCCCAAAAATTTAATTGTCCACGGTGAAAGATCCGATGTTGATAAATTTTATTCCGCAATGGATTTATTTTTATTTACATCTAAAGGTACGGTAAACGATAAAGAAACAATGCCTTTGGTTATTCGTGAAGCAATTTCTTGGGAATTGCCAACACTAATTTATAATTTACCCGTTTACGAAAATTATTTTGATGAATTTTCTAAAGTAAAATATCTTAAATTTGATGACTTTGAATATAATTACACAACTATTAAAAATTTATTAAATAATAATAATAATAATGAGTATTTAAATGAAAGTGAAGAGGTAGTGGTTATTTCCACATACCCAAATACCCAAAGGGTTATTGAAGTAACCTTAAATTGTATATTATCCGCCCATAAATCGGGAAGGAAAGTTATATTAACTTCTCACATACCCGTGCCCAAGATTTTAGAAGAAACAGCAGATTATGTTGTGGTTGATAAAAATAATTTATTAACTAAACATACCTTTTATTCTTATTCGTATTGGAATTATTCTGAATACTACACACATGTAAATTTAAAGGCGTATGGGAATGATATTTACCACGGCCCCGCTTGCTATACAAATTATTACAATGGGGCTTGTTTAGCTAAAAATTTAGGATTTAAAAAAGTATTTTTTTTAAATTATGATTATGAAATTAAAGATAGGTATTTTTTAGACTACGTTTCTAAAAAATTAAATGATTATAAAATTTATTGTCAATTAAGGGAGGGGGATCAAGAGGGGCCAACCGTTACAACATGGTTTATGGGAATTGAACCTGATTTTTACATCAACCATTTTCCACTCATACTTAAAGAAGAACAATACACACAAGCTATGTATGATTGGGGATCTGAAACTAATTCTTTGGAAAATATGATGTTTCATGGTTTAAAACCCGTATCTAATAAAGTTTTTTATGAAAAGCAAAAAGATTTTGATGATTTGGTTAGTAAAACAATTTATTGGTATGATTTTTCTCGAGTAGAATATTTTACTTTACTATCGGTTAAAGATAACCCTAGTAAATTTGCCATTTGGTTTAGTGTTAATAACGCTACCGACAGTAGAGTATTGGATTTATACATGGATGATAACTTTATTGAAACTATCAACGTAAATGGTAATAATAGATGGTATAAAATTATAGATTTTCAAGATAAAACGTATAAAATAAAAGGTTTGTTTTTTGATAAAAAAGACGAAAAAAAAGAACAAATTATTGAGGTAAAAGAAATTATTTTAACACCAGATTATTTTTATAATAATTTAAATAAAAACGGATTTATAGAATTAAAATAAAAATTTACTAAATTAACTATTAAAAAAAATGATTGCAGTAACACTTTTAGGAACGGTAACCGACATAGCTTACATATTACCAATATGCTCACATTTATATAAATTAAAAAATAAAAAAATTATTTTTGTTTTTCCAGACAATATTGAAAAAGTAGACAGTATAGTTAGTTTATTAAAGCTACAAAAATTTACTCAAGATGTTGTTTTAATAAAATACCACGGTAACAATTATAAATTCAACCCAAATGATTATTTAGGTACTCCAGTTGACGAGTATTACAATTTTTTTACACCGATAAAACATTTTGAATACCCAACTAATTTTTATGAATCACAACATGATGATTTTAAAATTGATTATCATTTTGCTTTAAATCTAGATTTAGATTTTAAATACGATTTCAAAAAAATATCAGCAACGTTTGGTTTGTCTGATATATTTCCAAACTACGAAATTGTAAGAGATGATATGGATATGCTTTCCGTATTAAGGGAACTTGCATACTCAAAGGAACGTCATATTAATTTTGATAATATATCCGTTTATTTTAGTTTGTGTAAACTACCATTTTATCTTTATTTATTTAAAAAAGAAGGTGGTTATTATATTAATGAAACGAAAGAAAATTTTTGGTTAAAATTAAAAAATGCCCAGGTACTAGACATTAGATCTTTTGGCCAGGATAGAAAAATAGAATCAATTTATAACAAAATATATTTTAATCAATGAAAATTTGTCAAGTAACAGTTGGTTTGCTTCCAATACCACCTAACGGTTGGGGTGCGGTTGAAAAAATCATATGGGAATATCATTGTAACTCAAATGAATTTGGTCACAAAAGTGAAATAAAGTATTTAAATGATGTTGTTAAAGAAAATTATGATGTGGTACATCAACATGTTGCAAATTTAGCACTAGAAGGTAAACAAAGAGGTATTGATTATGTATTTACTTGTCATGATCACCATGTATATGTTTATGGAAAAGATTCTCATGTTTACAAAGAAAATTTAGAAGCTATTGACAAATCTTTAATTTCATTTGTACCAGCAAAATTTTTATTAGGTTATTTTAATAACCACCCAAAGTTAAGATATTTGGAACATGCGGTTAATACAGATTTTTTTAAACCAGACCCACAAAAAAGGACTTACGGGCATAAATTGTTATGTGTAGCAAATAATGGATTTGCCAATGACCAAGGGTTTGATAGAAAAGGATTTTCATATGCGATTAACGCAGCTAAAATTTTAGATTTACCAATAACAATTGTTGGCCCTTCCAATAACAAAAATTTTTTTAACAGTTTTAATCAAGAATATAATAAACTAACAATATTATATGATTTAAACGAAGAGCAACTTTTAGATACCTACCAAAAACATACAATATTTTTACATCCGTCAATACTAGAAGCTGGACACCCAAATTTAACACTACTTGAGGCAATGGCTTGTGGGTTACCCGTTATCGCGACATTTGAGCCAGGAAATGAATTACCTGGAATGTATCGAATAGAGCGTGATGTAAAACAAATTGTTGATGGGTTAAATTATGTCATTAACAACTATACAACTATGGCCGATATGAGTTTTAAGACAGCGAAAGCTCACTCATTTAAAAATTTAACAAAAAAACTAATAAAAATATACAATGAAATATTAAAAAATAAAAACGACATGAAAGATAATTTAATTAGGATTTACGAAGAAACGCCCATAAGACGATTAAATAAAGTTATAAATGAAAACAAAGTTATTTATACCTTTATAAATGGCCCAAAAGTTGAAATATTAGGTAATAATAAAGAAGAATATACGGTTGAATTTATTAATTCAGAAACAAATAAAGTCGAATACACCACAAAAATAGAAAATAATTGTTGGTGTAAAGCGAGTAAAGAATTTAACGTTAAATGGCATATAAAAGTATATCGGGATGGGTTTTTATTCTCAGAACACTTATTTGATTTAAAGGGTAAAAAAGTTTATGTAGCGCTAGAGTCCAGTGCAATTGGTGATACACTTGCTTGGTTTCCAATTGTCGAAGAATTTAGGAAAAAATATGAATGTGAAGTTGTTGTATCGACTTTTAAAAACGATTGGTTCGAAAAAACATACCCTAATTTAAAATTTGTAAAACCTGGTGAAGCAGTATACGATTTATATGCTATGTACACAATTGGTTGGTATTACGATGACTCAAAAATAAATTATAATAAAAATCCAATTAATTTTAGAGAAAAAAGTTTACAAGAAACTGCATCATCCATATTGGGGGTTGATCCTATTGAGGTTAAACCGATAATCGATGTTCTTAAAAAAGAGAGGAATATAAACGAAAAATACGCGGTGATAGCACCGCATGCGTCAGCTCACGCAAAATATTGGAATAAACCAGGCGGCTGGCAAGCTATAATTGATTATTTAAACTCTATTGGATATAAAGTGTTGATGTTGACTAACGAAAAATTAGGTGACGCTTGGCACGATTCTAAATTAGGTGGGACATTAACGGGTGTTATCGATAAAACTGGTGACTATCCAATACAAGATAGGTTTACCGACATATTAAACGCTGATTTATTCATTGGGGTTGGTAGTGGTTTAAGTTGGGTTTCTTGGGCCCTGGGTACTAAAACTATAATGATTTCTGGTTTTAGTTATCCTTATACAGAGTTTAGTGATTGTATTAGAGTCTTTAATGATTCACCTTCAATATGCTCTGGGTGTTTTAACAGACACTGGTTAAATCCTGGTGATTGGGAATGGTGTCCAGAACACAAAAACACAGAAAGGATGTTTGAATGTACTAAAACCATTGAAATTGGTACAGTAATTGATGCTGTAAATCAGGCGCTTAGTTAAAAATTTCCAGAAAAATTTGGTTATTTAAAATATTAACCTTACATTTGCGTTAGAGTTTGATTAAAAAAAGCTCTAACGTTTTTTGTTTAACTTAAAAAAAAATGAAAATGGAATTAAAAAACAAAATGGAAGAAGTAAAAGCGTACATTAGTAATGCTTTGAAGAAAATCGGGGCCGTATCAGTTATTTTGATGGCTATCGGGGCTGGGTTTGTAGTTGGTTATTACTACAACACCTTGTTTAAAAAAATGGAAGATAATAACCAATTCAAGCACATCAGAACTATGTCTGAAACCAGTATCGCGATCAACGAAAAGAATCAAATTCTAATTATGGATCGAAATAATGGGGTTTACAAGATATACGAAGATTCTGTTGGGATGGTTATCTTTAACATGTATGCTAGCAAATTATTTGTAAAGCAACATGATGGTATAACTAAATAATTTACTATGAAATTTTTAAGTAAACTTATTGTTTTGTTTGTATCTGTATTAATACTGACACTTTTTTTAGGTTGGTATGCGGAAACAAAGAAGATTGAAAAATCAATAGACAAATTGGGGGAGATATCACAAGATGCTCCCCCGTCTATTCAAATTTATTATTATATTGTAAAATATTCAAAACAATATAATGTACCAGCCGATATTGCATTTGGTGTTGCTAATCATGAAACGGGTTATAGAGGGCCTTTTCATTGGAGATATAATCCAAGGTTAACATCATCAGCAAATGCTTATGGCGCCATGCAAATCCAAGTGCCAACAGCAAATAGTTTTTCTGACTTCTCTGTAACAAAAACTGATTTGTTAAATAATTTAGAACTTAATGTTGAATTAAGTATGCGTATATTATCCCATCTTAAAAAGAAATATGGGTCATGGCAACTTGCATTGGGTGCGTATAATACGGGAAAACCAGTTGTTAACGGATATGCCAGTAGCATCGTTAATTTTGAAGCTGAAAACGAATTTTCTTATGATTAATATAAATAGACTAATTGAAACCTTGTCTAATCCAACTGTATATGGTGCTGAAGATAGAATGAGGGATTATATTGTAAATGCACTAAATGAACGCAATATTCCGAACTATGTTGATAAATATGGTAATATTTACGCTGTAAAGGGTAATGCTGAGTATTTTCCTTGTGTTGTTGCACATATTGACACCGTACATCCTTTGGAAGAGTTTACGGTTCATGAGGATAACTTTATACTAACAGCAATTAATAAATATGGTGAACAAACTGGTATTGGTGGGGATAATAAAGCTGGTGTATTCGTTTGTCTAGAATTATTAGATCGTATTGAAAATATTAAAGCAGCTTTTTTTGTTTCAGAAGAGGTTGGTTGTTTAGGTTCATATTTATCCGACTCAGAATTTTTTGAAAATGTGGGATATGCAATACAATTTGATGCACCATTTAATAACTGGGTGAGCCATTATTCTGATGGTATTAGATTATTTGCTGTCGATAGCGAATTTTTTGATAAAATTAATCCCATTTTTGAATCAAATTTACCTGGGTATGGTATAAAAAGTCTTGGTTATCATCCGTATACAGATGTTTCTGCGTTAAAATCGTTGTATGACTTTTCTTGTGTAAATTATTCTGTTGGTTACTATAATATGCACTCTAAACGTGAATATGTTTCTATACTTGATGTTGATATTTGTTTAACAACAGCTGTTAAACTAATTGAATCTCTAGGTCAAAAATATTATTTTTTACCAAAGGATAATAAAAAGTTGATAACGGAATCATTTAAACAAAACAAGGAACATCTCTTAAATTTTTATAAACAAAAATACCATCAATAAAAAAAGGGACTCAATTGAGTCCCTTTTCTATTTAAGGTTTATCCTATTCAGTTACGATTATCTGAAACCATCGATACCGAAGCTAACGATATTCTTAACTTTGATCACACCATAGAAACGGTTGTTAACCATTTTCTTAGCGTAACGAGTCATGATACCTTTAACTGGAGCGAAGGTAAACGGATTATACATTGTAGGGGTTAATTGCATTGGCACGTATGGTGCGTAAATGTAACCTGTGTCTAACAATGAAGTTCCTTTGTGTCCCATCAAGATTGTGTCAGCTGGGAAGTAAGGGTCACGGTAAACCTGGTAACGACCAGAAAGTGAACCTACTCTTTCAATACCCATGTTGAATTTATCTTGCTCAGGAGCAGCGTTAGATACGTGGAAATATTCCAAGTCATCAAAAATCGCAGAAACCTCAGCTGAACATACGATCCAGTTTGCACCACCACGAAGAGTTGCTTTGTGGATTTGAGCAGAAACTTGATTGATCGCAGTGATCAAGGTTTGGTTCCATTCTTTTTGAGTATAGAATGCACCTGCGTTGGTTGTGTCGATACCACGGCCAGTAACACCAGCGTAATCCCATGACAATCTCCAAGCAGCACCTCTACGTAAGTCTCTTAAGATCTCACGGTCGATCTCAGCAGCAACTTGCTCAGACAATAAAGCTGTTAATTCAGCTTCCGCGTCAATGTTATGGAACGCTGACACGTCTTGAGCTAATTCTGGAGACCATTGTGCTCTTAACTTTCTTTCGATAACCGATACGGTTACAGATTGAAGTTCGAAGCTTACTTCACCCATTGAGTCAGACAATTCTAATGAATCGTAAGTCTTGTAAGTTACAGTGATGTCAGACAAATCAACGTTGTCGTTATCTGGGGCAACAACTGCGATATAAGTTACACCTGAACCATCCATTAACTGTGTACCATATTTCTGAGATGGGAAATAATAATCCAAAGTACCACCAGTATAAGAAACTGCCATTGTGCTTAAGAATTCTTCAGCATTTTCGAAGTTTCCAGCACCAGTTAAAGTAACTTTAACGATTTCAGTTGTACCAGATGTAATTGTGGTACCAGCTTTTACCGCGAAACCAGATGTGCTGAACTTAAACAAGCTAGCGGTATGAGTTGTACCAGTAGCTGTTGTAGCCTCACCTTTTGATTTATCATACAAACCATCCTCTCCGTAGAAAGCATCGTATGTATTCTTGTTAGCACTGAAAGCTTCAGCCATCTGCATTTGGTTTCTTGGGTCATTGCTTTCTGGGCCACCTGATTTACCAAATTCTGATCTACCGATTTTCGGTACGAAGTAGAACAATTTACCGATAGGTAAGTTCAAAGCTTGTACAGAAACGATTTCGTTTGCTAATAATTTTGAGAATACTCTTCTCACGATAGGGAACACAACAGTTTCGAAAGAACCTTCAACACCTAATGATGTAGCTTCGTTCAACATGTATGAAGCTTGGTTTTCGAACAACTGAGCGATGTTCTCTTTACGATGTCCATTTAAGCCTTCTAAAAGACCTAAGCTGTCCCATCTGTTAATTACGTCAGTACGTACAGTTTTTAAATGATTTAAACTTACGTTACCAACTTTTCCTGATTCTAATAATGCACCCATTTTTAGTATTTTTTTAAGTTTTTAATTTTATTATTATTTAATTTTTCCAATGATATCCAACATTCTTTCGAGTTGTGGATTCTTGTAGGCTGTGGACTCATTTAAATTTGAAGCGCCACTGGCCTTAGGTGTTTCAAGAACTCTTTCTTCGATAGTTTTTTCAACCGTGTTTTTGCTTGTTTTAAATAACGATTCTAAACTATTGAAAACCTCTCTTGATTCTGTCAAAGTTTTAGCTGAATCAAATCTCTTAAGGATATCTAATTTTTCATCCTTAGTAGTTGAATTTTCAGTCATTAATTTAACAGCGTAAGTTAAGTTTGATGTGAACAATGCAACTTCTTGTAATTGACCTTT
>Ga0315909_10009408_pt1 | contig 10577 bp, 10 predicted proteins | sample LakEriMetagenome_11_FD_203527 | JGI IMG/M metagenome (GOLD analysis project Ga0315909, IMG submission 203527) | Freshwater fungal communities from buoy surface, Lake Erie, Ohio, United States - Buoy 2 MA125 | ecosystem: Environmental > Aquatic > Freshwater > Lake | place: USA: Lake Erie, Ohio...
GGCGTGAAGAGGCTGTTCTCCGCGTAATCACGGTAGAGGACGGAGGCGTATCTCATAGGTCGCGGGCGGAAGTGAGCTGGGCGCTGAAATGGCTGGCGGCGTAGAGTGGACGGGCAGCGGCCGCTGCGGCGCGCTTCTTCGCGGCGAGTTCGGCGGCGGGCATCTCCGCGAAGGCGCGGAGGGCGGCGGCGAGGGCCGGTACATCGCCGATCGGTTCGACCACGCGTCCGACCTGGCCTTCGGACCACGGCACGGAAGGCAGGCCGACCGGGTACGCGACGACAGGGACGCCGCAGACGAGCGCCTCGCCGACCATCATCGGGCCGTTGTCGTTCGTGGAAGGATTCACGAAGAAGTCGGCTGACTGATAGGCCGCCGCGATGGCCGCGTCGCCCCGGCGGACACCGAGCTCGGTGTGGGTGATATGCTTCCAGCCATCGCCCATGAGACCGGTCTCGCCGAGCACGGCGACGTGCAGGGTGACGCCTTGGGCGTCGAGCAAGCGCAAGGCCTGAAGGAGGATGCCGAAGCCCTTGTAGGTCAGCGCGGGGTCGATGCCGCGGACGAGCAGCACGCGAGCCTCGGCCGGCAGGCCTAGCTCGGCACGCGCAGCGCACGGATCGTCGACAGGACGTAGGACTTCAAGGTCGAGCGGAATCGGGAAGACCTTTGAAGGGAGGCCGCCAGTGATCGAACTCTCGCGCGCCTGCCGGGCGGACCATTCAGTCGGGGCAAGGAGCACTGCTCCGCCCTCCGTCCAGATGCGCCGCCGTTCCGCCGACTGACGGGAGGAGAGGTCGGCGGGGTCTGAGGAGCCGATTAGCGGGCAGGCCCCGCAGCCGGTCAGGTACTTGGGGCAACCCAGATTGGAATGGCAGCCTCCGGTGACGTGCGCCATGTCGACCTGCCAGAGCACGATGCGGGCGCCGAGGGCCTGGGAAATGTCCCGGATGACCGGGGCGGTCACGAACGCGCCGGCCCAATGGACGACGACGAGGTCCCACTTCTCCGAGCGGGCGCGGGCGTCGCGGATGATCGGCTCGGCCGGGAAATTGGCCTCGGCGTCGAAGTCGTAGACCCCGACGGGCTTGAGGTGAAGCCGGCGCAGCTTGGCCCAGACGCGGCCGAGGCCCCAGGCCAGTTTCTGGAAAGGAGTGAGCAGACGACGAGCGTCGACCATCGCCGGCACGTCCGGGCGCTTCTGCTTAATGACGTAGGCGACCGAGTCATGCCCTTGGCCGAGCAAGGCGCGATGGATCCGCACGAAGCCGTCGGCGGCGCCGCCGCCGCTATCCATCTTGGAGAGGTGCAGAATCTTCATCCCTGCGAAGGGGATAAGTCGGGCCCGCCCCGCTGACGAACCAAAAGCGCCGCCGCCAAACGCATTGAAAAATGCCGGGGAGCCCCAAGGATGCGGCGCGATGGCCCCGCTCATCTATGTGATCAACCTCGACCGCGACGCCGAGCGCATGGCCTCGATCCGCGCCAACCTCGAGACGCTGGGCCTGCCCTTCGAGCGCCTGCCGGCCGTGGTCGGCAAGGAGGTGCCGGACTGGGAGAAGCTCGTCGACCTGCCGGCCTACGCGTGGCGCAACCGGCTGGATACCCCGCGGGCGGGCGAAGTCGGATGCTACCTGAGCCACCTCAAGGCGATGGAGACCTTCCTCCGGACCGACGCCCCGTGGTGCGTGGTCCTCGAGGATGACGTCGAAGTCCTACCCGCCTGCGCCGAAGTCCTCCGGTCCCTGGCCGAAAAGGACGACTGGGACCTCGTGAAACTCTTCAACTTCCACTCCGGGATGCCCGTGACGAAGCGGTCCCTCGCCGGGGGCCACCGGCTCGTCGCGCACCTCACCCGCACGACCTCCTCCGCGGCCTACGTCGTCAACCGCCGAGCCGCCGCGACCTTGCTGAAGTCCATGCGGCCGATTTCGGAGCAGGTCGACCACGCCTTGGACCGCCCCTGGGAGACCGGCTTGCGCACCCGCGGCATCCGCCCCATGCCCGTGGTGCTCGCCCCCGTCGCGCACACGACCAGCACCATCGGCTATCAGGATCGCTCGAAGGCCCGGCGGACGCTCGGCAAGTCGGCGAAACTCTTCCTCGCCCGCGCGAAGAAGGAGATCAGCCGGTTCGGCTACGGCCTGTTCGATGCGGTGAGGTGAGCCGCTGGGCCTCTCGTTGGCGTGGCCTCCTTGCCGACTTGCCAACGGGCCAACTGGCGCGGCCCCTAATCGAACAAGACCGCGTCGGCCGGACGTCGACGGCGCGCCCAGAGGATGCGCCACTTGAGGACCTGCCGCATGAGCTTCGAAGAGCCGCGGTGCCCGGAAGTGAGGTAATGGCGGTCGTAACCGGCGTCCGGCGACACCGGCGGGACGTCGGCCCAGTCGTCGGACGGGTCGTAGGCGAAGGCCGGCGCGGCCCACGGACGTCCGCCTTTCCCGAAGTGGGTGCCCATCCCGTCGAAGCCGATGTTGAGGATCAGGTTGCGGGCCGGAAAGACGTTGAGCTGGCCGGCGCGAAGCACCTGAACCATGAACTGATAATCCCACGTCCGAGCCTTGCCCTCCGCGAAGCCGGCAAACTCGCGCCGCAGGAAAGCGGCCGCATTGGGATGCAGCTTGCGGAGCCAAGGTTCGTCCGCGCGGATCGGTTCGGGAAACAGGCGGTAGCCTTCCCAGGCCCGGCGCCACGTCGCCCAGCCCCAGCTGGCGGTGATGCGGCTGAAGCCGTGGGAGCCGGGGATCTCGGCCAACGGCGCCATGTTCGATCCCGTGATGGTCGCGACGCGGGGGTCGTGGCGGTGGCGTTCGAGCATCGTCGCGCAGAAACGGAAGAAGGCCGGCGTCGGCAGGCAGTCATCCTCCAGGATGATGCCCTCGCCGGCTTCGCCAAGGAACCAAGAGATCGCGGAACTCACACCCAGGCCGCAGCCGAGGTTCGCCTCCGGGAACTTCGTGCGGACCTCGCAAGGCCAGTCGACCGCCTCGACCAGTGCGCGGACTTCGGCGACCCGTTCGGCCTCCCCGGGCTTGCCGGGCCGGGGGGCATCGCAAGCCAGGAAGAGTTTGGCGGGGCGGGCAGCCCGTACGGCCGAAAAGACGCGGCGCGTGGAGTCGGGCCGATTGAAGGCGATGATCAGGACAGGGGGTACGGGCAGATCCACGGCGCAATTCCGGACGAAGGGCAAAGGGCTGTCAATTCGCCTCGCCGGCGTGCGGCCGCCGGACGTTCCGGAAATCCGTTTGCCTTGAAGGACGCCCGGCCTAGGGTTGCGCCCCTGCATGCGCTACCTCGTCACAGGCTCGGCCGGATTCTTGGGAGCCAACCTGTCGATGCGGCTGCTGGCGGACGGGCATGAGGTCGTCGGGCTCGACAATTACCATTCCGGGAGCCGCGCCAACACCGCCCTGCTCCTCCGGCGCCCCGGCTTCACCTTCGTCGAGCACGACGTCGTCGACGCCTACGACATCCCCTGCGACGTACTGTGCAACCTGGCCTGCCCGGCCTCGCCGCCGCATTACCAAAAGGACCCGGTCTACACGCTCCGCATTTCGGTGCTCGGCACGCTGAACGCCCTCGCGAACGCCGAGCGTCACAAGGCCCGCCTGCTGCACGCCTCGACCTCCGAGATCTACGGCGACCCGCTCGTCCATCCCCAGCCGGAGACGTATCTCGGCAACGTCAACACGACCGGCCCGCGGGCTTGCTACGACGAAGGCAAGCGGGCGGCCGAGACCCTCTGCGCCGACTTCACCCGGCTCGGACGCGTGGACGCCCGCTTGGTGCGCATCTTCAATACCTACGGGCCGCATATGCGCGGCGACGACGGACGCGTCGTCACCAACTTCCTGCTCCAGGCCATGTCGGGCAAACCGCTGACGGTCTATGGAGCGGGACAGCAGACCCGCTCCTTCTGTTACGTGGACGACCTGATCGAAGGCTTCGTCCGCGTCCTGTCACTCCCCGGGAACCAAGGCCCGATCAACCTCGGCAATCCCAACGAGTTCACGATGCTGCAGCTGGCCGAGGCCGTCCAAAAGCTGGTCGGCTCGACTTTGCCGCTCCGCTTCGAGCCCCTGCCGACCGACGACCCCAAGCAGCGCCGTCCGGACATCGGCAAAGCCCAAAGGCTCCTGGACGGTTGGGAGCCGAAGGTCCAGCTGGCCGAGGGCCTCGCGCGGACCTTGGCTTATTTCCGCGAACAATCCCAAGCTCCGACCCGATGAAGCGTCGCATCCTCAACATCGCCTGCATCGGCGCCGGATACGTGGGTGGTCCCACGATGGCCGTGATAGCCGATCGCTGCCCCGGCATCTCGGTGACGGTCATCGACCTCAACGAAGCCCGGATCGCGGCCTGGAACTCGGGGTCCCTGCCGGTCTACGAGCCCGGCCTCGACGAGGTCGTGCGCCGCACGCGCGGCCGCAACCTCCGCTTCATCTCCCAGCGCGAAGGGGCGGCGGCGGTCGCCGCGGCCGACGCCGTCTTCATCTCGGTCAACACGCCGACGAAGACCCAGGGTTCCGGCGCGGGCAAGGCCTCCGACCTCAGTTACGTCGAAGCCTGCGCCCGCTACATCGCCGAACATGCCGACGGCCATACCATCGTGGTCGAGAAGTCCACGATGCCGGTCCGGGCCGCCGATACCATCAAGCGCATCCTGGCGACCAGCCCACGCGGTGGGACGTTCGACGTGCTTTCCAACCCGGAGTTCCTCGCCGAAGGCACGGCGATCCGCGACCTCGAGCAACCGGACCGCGTCCTGATCGGCGGCGAAGCCCCGGAGGCCGTGGAGGCGCTCGCCGAGGTGTATGCGCACTGGGTCCCGGACCAGGCCATCCTCCGGACCGGGCTCTGGTCAGCGGAGCTTTCCAAGCTCGCGGCCAACGCATTCCTCGCCCAGCGCGTCTCTTCGATCAACGCCATCTCCGCCTTGTGCGAGGTCACCGGCGCGCAGGTGGGGGAAGTCGCGAAAGTCCTGGGGACCGACTCCCGGATCGGGCCCAAGTTCCTGAAGGCTTCGGTCGGCTTCGGCGGATCCTGCTTCAAGAAGGACCTGCTTTCCCTGGTCTACCTCTGCGAATTCTACGGCCTGACGGAACCCGCCGCCTACTGGCAATCCGTCCAAGACCTGAACGAATGGCAGAAACGCCGCTTCGCGCAGATGGCCGCCGCCCATGCCAAGAAGCACGGCGGCGTCGTCGCCGTCCTTGGCTTGGCGTTCAAGAAGAACACCAACGACTTCCGCGAATCGCCCGCCATCGACATCTGCAACCATCTGCTCGCGGAAGGCGTGAAGCTGCGGCTGCAGGACGAGCGCGTCGACCCCGCTTCGTTCGGAGCCGCGCTGGTCGACGAATACCGGGCCGGCTTCGCCTTCTTCCCGAAGGTGGAGGACGCCGCGCAAGGCGCGGACGCCATCCTCGTGCTCACGGAATGGGACCAATACGCGACCCTCGATTGGAGGAAACTCTCCGCCGGCGCGGCGCCGGGGGCCATGATCTTCGACGGCCGGACCGTCGTGGACCAGGTCGCCGCCCGCGAGGCCGGCTGGCCCGTCTTCACCGTGGGCATCGGGTCGTCCGGACAGCCGTAAGCCCGTCGCGGGCGAGTCCACCGACGAGCGGTGGCCGCGGCTAGATGGCGGCGATGACCGCGGCCACCTGCTCGTCCGTCATCACCGGACTGATCGGCAGGGAGACGACTTCGCGGTGGATGGCTTCGGAGAGCGGGAACTGCAGATGACCGAGCTCCTTCGCGTAGGCCTGCTGCTGGTGCGGGGCGATCGGGTAATGGATCGCGGTGTGCACGCCACGGTCGAGCAGGCGCTGTTGGAAGGCGGCGCGATCCGGCACGCGGACCACGAAGAGGTGCCAGACGTGGGAGTCTTCGCCGGCTCGGACGGAAGGCAGGCGGACGGACGTAGCCTTGATCTCGCGGCGGTAGCGGGCGGCGATCTCACGGCGACGGGCGTTGTCGGCGTCGATGTGCTTCAGCTTCACGCGGAGCAGGGCGGCCTGCAGCTCGTCGAGACGGTCGTTGGGACCCTGCACCAGGTTCTGGTACTTCACGTGCGAACCGTAGTTGCGGAGCGCGCGAACCATCTCGGCCAGCTTGGCGTCCTTGCAGGTGAGCGCGCCGGCGTCGCCGAGGGCGCCGAGGTTCTTGCCGGGGTAGAAACTGAAGGCGGCCGCGTCGCCCCAGGCGCCGGCCTTGACGCCACCGAGGTGGGCGCCGTGGGCCTGTGCGGCGTCCTCCAACAGGAGCAGGCCTCGCTCGCGGCACAGCTTCGCGATCGCCGGCATGTCGGCGAGCTGGCCGTAAAGATGGACCGCCAGGACCGCCTTCACGTCCGGCGTGAGCGCGGCGGTAAGCTTGGCGGCGCCCAGGTTGAAGGTGTCCTCATCCGGCTCGACGAGCACCGGGCGGAGGCGGTTCTCGGTGATGGCCAGGATCGAGGCGATGTAGGTGTTGGCGGGGACAGCAACCGCATCGCCGTCCTTGAGGAGGCCCAGCTCCTTCCAGCCGCGCAGGGCGAGGATGAGGGCCGACAGGCCGTCGGAGGTTCCGATGCAATGGGGCGAACCCGTCCAGGCGGCGAACTCGGCCTCGAAGGCCTTCACCTCTTCGCCGAGGACATACCAACCCGAATCGATGACGCGGGCCGCAGCCGCCTTCAGTTCAGCCGCGTGGCGGGTGTTGATGGCCTTGAGGTCGAGGAAAGGGACGTTCATCGGAAATCTCTCTGTTGGGTGAATTTTTGGAGCCGTGCCCGGGCTTGGCGATAATCTTCAAGCCCATACACATAGAAGCGATCCTGGTCATCCTCCCGTAGCAGGCGCGCACCCATCCTCTCGTGGAACTTCCAGACGCTTTGGTTGGCCTGCCGGACGTCGAAATGGGATCGATTGAAACGGAGCGCACCGAACGCCAAATCATAAACCAGGATGGCCGACTGGTGCGCCGTGGAGGCCGGCGCGCCGGGACGGATGATCCAGCTTCCCCAGCAAAATGAATCCTCCGAAGCGCGATAATCGTAAAGGCGGAGGGAGCCTTGGGGTCGGCCGTCGACCTCGATGACGAAATAAGCCTCCCGGCCGGCGGCCGCGCGGTCGGCGTACGCGCGCATCCACGAGACCTGCGCGTCGAGGTCGGAACTGGTGGCCGAGATGTTCCGGTTGCGCGACGGATCCAGCCGCAGCTCCAACAGGAACGCAGCATCGGCCTCCGCGGCCATCCGCAGCCGGACCATATCCCCTCCACGCTCCGCAAGGAAGGCGGCGACCAGCCGGGGGTGCGCCTCAGCCGGCAACATGGCGGATGAATTGGTCGCGGTCGCGGATATAATCGGCCTCGTCGTATTCGGCGTCGGCGAAGACCATGAGCACGCAGTCGGGGGAGAAGTCGTGCATCTCCCGCCAGAGACCGGGCCCGATGAGCAGGCCCTTGGCGGAAGAATCCAAGTTCACGCTTTCCTCGCGGCGACCGTCGAAGAGGGCGATGCGGACGGAACCCGCGACGCAGACGCAAAGCTGGCGGAGTTCCCTATGAGCATGGAAGCCACGGCTGACGCCCGGCTTGGTACCGTGGATCCAGTAGACGCGGCGCACCGGGAATGGCAGCGCCCCACCCAGTTCGGCGACGGAGAGCTGGCCGCGGTGGTCGCCGCGCTGCGGGATGTCGACGAGCTGTGATAAGGATGCCGTCATCGTCCTTGGGTCATGATCGTCTTCAGATACGTGCCGTAGCCGGACTTGGCGATGGGCTCGGCGAGCTTGAGGAGCTGGGCATCGTCGATGTAGCCGCGGCGCCAGGCGATCTCCTCGATGCAGCCGATCTTGAAGCCTTGGCGGGCCTCGACGATCTGCACGAATTGCGAGGCCTGAAGGAGCGAGTCGAAGGTGCCGGTGTCGAGCCAGGCGGTACCCCGCGGCAGCACCTTCACGCCCAACTTACCCTGGCGGAGATACTCCCGATTCACATCGGTGATCTCGTATTCGCCGCGCGCCGAGGGCTTCAGGGCCTTGGCGATACCGACGACAGAGTTGTCGTAGAAATAGAGGCCGGGGACGGCGAAGTTGGATTTGGGCTCCTTGGGCTTCTCCTCGATGGAGACGGCCTTGCCCGAGGCGTCGAATTCGACGACGCCGAAGCGCTCCGGGTCGCTGACGTGGTAGGCGAAGACGATGCCGCCCTGCGGGGCGCGGCAGGACTTGAGCAGGTCGCCGAAGCCAGCGGAGTAGAAAATGTTGTCGCCGAGGACGAGGCAGACGTCGTCGGAGCCGATGAACTTCTCGCCGAGGACGAAGGCCTGGGCGAGGCCGTTGGGGACGGCCTGCTCGACGTAATCGAAGCGGCATCCGATGCGCGAACCATCGCCGAGCACCTCGCGGAAGCGCGGCAGGTCCTGCGGGGTCGAGATGACCAGAATCTCCCGGATGCCCGCGAGCATGAGCACGGACAGCGGGTAATAGATCATCGGTTTGTCGTACACCGGCAGGAGCTGCTTGCTCATGACCTGGGTCAGGGGATGCAGACGGGTGCCGGAGCCGCCGGCGAGGATGATGCCTTTCATGAGGGTCAGATTTTGCCGAGTCGCTCGAGGCGGTAGGAGCCGTCGAGGATGCCCTGGATCCACGCGGGGTTATCGAGGTACCAGCGGACGGTCTTGCGGAAGCCGCTCCGGAAGTCCTCCTGCGGGGCCCAGCCGAGCTCGGCGCGGGCGCGGCGGGCGTCAATGGCGTAGCGCAGGTCGTGGCCGGGACGGTCGGTGACGTAGGTGATGGCGGAGTCGTGCGGCTTGCCGTCGGCGCGCGGACGGAATTCGTCGAGCAGCGAGCAGAGCAGCTTCACGAGGTCGATGTTCCGGCGCTCGTTGTCGCCGCCGATGCAGTAGGTGCGGCCCGGGCGACCTTTCTCGACCGCGGCGAGGAGCGCGCGGGCGTGGTCGTCGACATAGAGCCAGTCGCGGATGTTCTCGCCCTTGCCGTAGACCGGGATGGCTTCGCCGCGCAGGCACTTAAGGATGACGACGGGGATGAGCTTCTCGGGGAACTGGTAAGGGCCGTAGTTGTTGGAGCAGTTCGTCACCACGACCGGCAGGCCGTAGGTGTCCATCCAGACGCGGGCGAGGTGGTCGCTCGCGGCCTTGCTGGCGCTGTACGGCGAATGCGGGTCGTAAGGGGTCGACTCGTCGAAGGCCGGATCGGTCGGGCCGAGGGAGCCGAAGACTTCGTCGGTCGAGACGTGCAGGAAGCGGAACTTGTCCTTGGCGGCGCCTTCGAGGGCGCGCCAATGGCCCAGGGCGGCCTGCAGGAGCTGGAAAGTGCCGGTGACGTTCGTGGCGATGAATTCGCCGGGACCGTCGATGGAGCGGTCCACGTGGGACTCCGCGGCCAGATGCATCACCGCCTCCGGCTGCGCCGCGGCGAAGGCCCGGCGCATGGCCTCGGCATCGCAGATATCGGCCTGCATGAAGGTGAAACCAGGCTGGCCCTGCAGGTCGGCCAAGGAGGACAGGTTCCCGGCGTAGGTGAGCTTATCGACGACCGTGACCGAGTGGCCGCCCGCGACGAGGAGGCGGGTCAGATTCGACCCGATGAAGCCCGCGCCGCCGGTGACCAGAATACGCATAAGCAGTGCTCTTTGAATACCCGCAAGGGGTACGCTGACGCCAGAAAAAAGGCGGCCAGCTGGGCTCGGCCACCCGCACCCCCTGCCCTTGGATAAATCCCTCAGTTGAGTCGGGCAAGGCCGTGGCGTGTTCGGCCTCCGGCCCACTGGCCAACCGTTCAACGAGTCAACCGATTCTGTCCCCTTGCCCCCATGCCCACATGCCCACTAACTTGCCGCCATGTCCCAACGACCGCTCGGGTTCGGCATCTGGGGAACCGGTATGATCGCCGAGTTCCACGCCAAGGCACTGGCCGAAATCCCCGGCGCGCGCCTCGTCTCGGCCTATAACCGGACGCCTGCGAAGGCCGCGGCTTTCGCCACCGCGCACGGCTGCGCAGTGGCGGCGACACCGGAAGAGCTCCTAGCCGACCCCGCGGTCGACGTCGTCTGCCTGTGCACTCCCAGCGGCGACCATCTCGCCCCCGCCCTGGCTTGCATTCGCGCGGGCAAGCACGTCGTCGTCGAGAAGCCGCTGGAGGTCACCTTGGCGAAATGCGACGAGCTGATCTCCGCCGCGCGCGCCGCCGGGGTCACGGTCGCGGGCATCCTCCCGCGGCGCTACGTGCGGGGGTCGATCGCGCTGAAGGCGGCGCTCGACGCAGGACGCTTCGGCCCGGTGACGCTGGCTTCCGCCCTCATCCCTTGGTGGCGTACCCAGGCCTATTACGACTCCGCCGCCTGGCGCGGGACCTACGCCCTCGACGGGGGCGGCGCCCTGATGAACCAAGGCATCCACACCATCGACCTGCTCCTCTGGTTCCTTGGTCCCGTGAAGCGCGTCTCGGCCACCCTCGGGCTGGTCGCGCACGCCGGCATCGAGGTCGAGGACATCGCCGTCGGCTGGATCGAATTCGCCAACGGCACCCGCGCCACGCTGGCCGGCTCCACCGCCTGCT
>Ga0315909_10009410_pt1 | contig 10576 bp, 12 predicted proteins | sample LakEriMetagenome_11_FD_203527 | JGI IMG/M metagenome (GOLD analysis project Ga0315909, IMG submission 203527) | Freshwater fungal communities from buoy surface, Lake Erie, Ohio, United States - Buoy 2 MA125 | ecosystem: Environmental > Aquatic > Freshwater > Lake | place: USA: Lake Erie, Ohio...
GCGAAGATGGAAAATGGAAAGGTTCGAACGGGGGCGGCAAGGGTTGGGACTGGGATAACCAAACCAACTCTTGGAAGATGCCTGAGATCCAATCAAAGTTCCTTGATTGGCTGTTATCTGACCCCAGGGAGCCCGCTACACGGGCAGCGTGGTGCGACGACAACGGAGTGCACTACGACACCCCTAAGCGGTGGAAGAGGGACCGTCGCTTCAACGAGGAGTGGGAACGTCGTGCACGTGAAAAGAACATCAGTGTTGACCGTGTGCAGTCTGTTGTTGACAGCCTGCACCGTGCCGCTATCAACGGTGACACTAAAGCGGCGTCACTGTACCTGCAGTACATAGATCGGTTCACACCAAAACAGATCATCCGCACCGAAGACGCAGAAACGAAGTCACTATCTGACCAGGATCTGCTGTTGGAGTTGCGTCAACTCACGGAGGAGTTCAATGCTTAAGAAGATGGCTGCTAAGAAGATGGTTTGGGAGAAGCCTGCACCCAAGGGGGCGTCGAAGAAGTTGTCGCCCGCTAAGAAGGCTGCTGCCAAGAAGGCTGCATCCAAGGCTGGTCGGCCTTACCCGAACCTGGTGGACAACATGAATGCTGCCAAGAAGAAGAAGAAGTGATGGCTAAGACCGCTGCGTGGCAGCGCAAAGAAGGCCAAAACCCCAAGGGTGGCCTAAACGCCAAGGGTCGTGCGTCTTACAAGGCGCAGACAGGGGGCACTCTGAAGGCTCCTGTGAAGTCTGGTGATAATCCACGTCGGGCCAGTTTCCTGGCCCGTATGGGGAATATGCCTGGGCCTGAGCGTAAGCCAAATGGTGAGCCGACACGTTTGCTGTTGTCGCTGTATGCATGGGGTGCTCGTTCTAAGGCTGATGCTCGCAAGAAGGCTGCGGCTATGTCTAAGCGGTTGGCCGCAAAGAAGAAGTAACGGGACAACCCTGGGTTTTTATAAGTCTACTATCTGAGGTTGTTATGCCAAGTTCAAGAGTTCCCAAGACGGTTCGCTACAGTGATAAACATAAAGTCGTTTTGGCTCCTAGCAAAGACGGGAAGTCTTTGACTCGTCAGGGATTTGAGACAAAGGATAAGATCCCTTTCAAGGGGGGTCAGACCACCCGTAGCGCTAAAACGCCATATACCAAGAAGATGGCTCAAGCGGAACTTAAGTTCAGTCAAGACAAAGAGTACGGCAGCCCCGCTAACCGTAAGGCGGGTTCGTACGCTTTGAACTACTACAAGAACAACAGTAAGTAGTAATTCTGTCTGAACAATCATGGTGGCTGGTACTACTGGCCTTCGAGATAGTTGGCCTGTGGGGTCAGTACATTGTTGGAACGAACCGCTGGTGGGGGTGGGGTGTGGTTATGCTGCATTCCATCCCCTGGTTTGTTTTCTCGCTAGTATCACAAAACTGGGGGGCCATGTTGATGCCCCCGTTGTGGTGGTCTGTAAACGCATACAATCTGTTGAAGTGGAGAAACCGTGCCTGACCGCAGTCGTCTAGTAGACCTCAAAAGGGAACTGGAATGGCGCAGATGCGCCAAAGACGAAGTTTACTTTCTTGAGAACTACTGGAACATCCAGAACCCTAAAGACGGTCGTGTGTTGTTTAAGTTGCGTGAAGCGCAACGTGAAGCCTTGAAGGAGTGGGAGCGTTCACGCTACAGTCTGACCCTCAAGGCACGTCAGATTGGGTGGACTACACTGGTTGCTGCGCACCAGTTTTGGTTAGCCTATTTCACGCCAGACCAGAACATCATTGACATTTCACGTACCGAACGTGAAGCCGTGCTGCTGCTAAAGAAAACAAAGTACGGTTACAGGAATCTACCTAAGTGGATGACTGATCGTGGGCCCATGTCGGTGGTTGAGCATCAGCAAAAGATGGTGTTCGATAATGGTTCTCAGATTGTGTCTATGCCGTCTGCTTCTGATCCTGCTCGTGGTGAGTCTGCCACGTTGATTGTGGTGGACGAATGGGCGTTCCTCCCTAATCCTGAGGAAGCGTGGGCTTCTATTGAGCCTGTGGCTGACGTTGGTGGTCGCATCATCGGCCTGAGTACGGCCAATGGTTCTGGCAACTTTTTTCATCAAACGTGGGTTGGTGCGGAAACCCGAACTAATCAGTTCTCACCCATGTTTTATCCGTGGTCTGCAAATGAAGAGCGGGATGTCGATTGGTATAACGCTAAGAAGCGTTCGATGACCAGTTGGCAGTTGGCGCAGGAGTATCCCAGCAATGCTGAAGAGGCGTTTATCAAGTCTGGTCGTACCGTTTTCGATGTGGATGATCTTGTGGAAAAGATCATCCCATTGGAACCTGCAGTTGGCACTCTTGTTGAACGTACGTCTTTGCGTGATTTTGATTGGATATCGAACGATTCTAAAACAGCAGGAGATCCCCTCAGTGTTTGGGAGATGCCTGACCTGAAGGGGTCGTATGTTCTTGGTGCTGACGTGGCTGAGGGCCTTGATTGGGGTGACTTCAGTTGCGCTTACGTGATCAGGGTTGATACTGGGCGGGTTGTGGCTTGCTGGCATGGCCATATCCCCAGCGATTTGTTTGGTGAAGAAATCTATAAACTAGCAACTTGGTATAACAACGCCTTGGTTGGCGTTGAGTCCAACAACCATGGCCTAACAACTATTACGGCTTTGCGACGTTTGGGTTATAAGCGACTGTTTCGTCGTCGCCGCCTAAACTCTACGCAAGGCAACCGCCCCACTACAGAGTTCGGTTGGCTTACCAACAAGGCTACAAAGCCTTTGATGATTGATGAGTTAGGTATGGCTATTCGTGAGGAAGCCATTCACATTGAGGATGCGGCTGCTTTGGGTGAGTTGCGTACGTATGTGCGTGACGAACGAGGGGCCATGGGTGGCTCTCCGCATGATGACCGTGTGATGTCGCTTGCTGTGGCTAATCAGATGCTTGGTTATGCTTATGCTCCTGAGTACAAGGAGGAGCGTGACGATTACTGGACGATTGATTGGTGGGCTAACCTGTCGTCTGGTGGCGATAGGGGCCCTGACAACTGGGTTATTGGGGTTAATTCTTCTCGTACGTGATTGCCGAACGGGACATTACCACCGTCTTTTAGGACAGTCCTATCTTTTGGAGATGATTATGAACGGTCGTTCATACAATAGCGTTGGTGCTGGCGATAAGCCTAAACTTGGGAAGTGCTACAGCGTTGACATTAAGTCACGCCCTGGTGGCCATCAGTCGGCTGACAAGGTGAACGCTGTTATTGATATCCCTGCGGCTGGTCGCCCAGGTGGAGCCCAGGGTGGCGGACTTAAGTCCCCTGGCGAACCCCCGAAGGCTGCACGGCCTGGTGGTGCGCAGGGTCTTTGATGCCTGCTGAGCACTCCTACGAGGAGTGCATTACACAAGCACACCCGTGTTTCTCGCATAAGATGCGTTTTTGGCGTGAGCAAGGTGCTGCTGGTATTGCGCTTCCCGATCACGAACATTGGAACGGCCCCACTTTGCGTGAGCGCATTGAGACTACGGTCTCAACTGCGCGCGCAAACGGCTACGACCCTGTCCCTTGTGGGCGTGCGGAATTGATTTGATATGGCAAAGATCAGCAAGGCAGACAGGCTAAAGCGTTACCGTAATCGTTTGAAGCACGCTGAGCGTTGGCGTGAAGAAGAGGGCTACGATGAAACGTGGCAACGTCTGCTCGATCTGTACAAGGGCAAGCATTTCCCCTCGGGACTTGCCGATGAAGATCGCATTGCGATCAACATTGCTTTCTCAACTGTAAACGTCATCTTCCCTGCGTTGACTGTAAACTATCCTAAGATCGAAGTCCTTGCCAATAGGCAAGAAGACGAAGATCGTGCAGTTATTTCAGAGGCTGTAGTCAATTACTTGTGGCGGCACTATGACTTTCGTGCGCCATTTCGACGTGCCACCAAGGACTTTCTAACTCTTGGGCATGGTTGGATTAAGATTGGTTACAAGTTTGAAGAAGTTGAAGAGAGCATGGGTGAAGAGGAGGTTGCCGAAGAAGGCAGCCGAATGATCACCGAAGCAGACCAATATGCTGCTGAAAATCCTGAATTGGCTGATGAACTTCCAACCGATGAAGAGATCATGGCCAATATTGTCAATACTAAGACTGTTGTTACCGAAGATCGTCCTACTTTGGAGCGGGTTAGCCCGTTTGACATGTTTGTTGACCCTGAGGCAACGTGCATGGAAGATGCACGTTGGATTGCTCAACGCATCATCCGTCCGTTAGAGGACGTAAAGGAAGATCCACGTTACACGTCGTCTATTCGCCGTCGCGTGAAGGCCGATGCGGTTATTTCTTCTGACTGGTTAAGCCAAGAACAGCGTCGCAAGTACGACGGTGACATTGATCGTGTTACCATTTGGGAATATTACGATATTTCCGCTGGTCTCATGTGTGTTTTCGCTGAAGGTTCAGACGATTTCTTGATTGAACCACAGGAAATGCCATATGCTTTCGGTCATCCGTACGAGTTTATTGCAAACTATGACGTGCCTGATGAGTTCTACCCAATCGGTGACCTTGAGATGATTGAGGCACCACAGCAGGAACTTAACAAGACTCGTTCGCAGATGATGAATCATCGCAAGAAGTACGGGCGCAAGTATCTGTATCGTGCGTCTGCGCTTGGACCTGAAGGCCGTCAAGGTCTGGAGTCCAACGAGGACAATATTGCCATTGAAGTAATCGATGACAACCAGCCATTGCAGGATGTCATCATGCCTGTTCCGATTACCCCAATGTCTGGCGATCTTTATCAGTACAGCCAGATTATTGAAGCGGATATGGATAAGGTCTCTGGTGTAAATGAGTACGCTCGTGGTGCTACTCCTGAAATCCGTCGTACTGCCACTGAAGCGGCAATGATTCAGGATGGGGCTAATGCCCGTTCCGCTGACAAGTTGTCTCTAATTGAGATCGCAATCGGCAAGATCGCCCGCAAAGTCCTCCAGTTGTCGCAGCAATACATGACTGGCGAGCAGGCTGCACGAATTACTGGTTCCGATGGTCAGCAGTTCTGGTTCAAATACTCCCATGAGGACATTGAAGGCGAGTTTGATTTCCAAGTTGAGGGTGGGTCTACCCAGCCTCAGAACGAAACTTTCCGTCGTCAGCAAGCCGTTGCAATGATGAATAGTCTCGGGCCATTGGTCGGTCAGATCATTGATCCTGTTGCTTTGGCACGTCACGTCTTGCAGTTTGGTTTCGGTGTAAAGTCTCCTGGGAAGTTTATGTTGGAGCAACAGCCTCCAGGCATGCAGCCTGGTGTGCCACCTGAGGGTGCACCGCCTGAAGGCATGCCACCTGGTGCACCACCACAAGGAATGGCTCCACCGCAGGGCCCTGAGTTCCCCGCTGGTGCTGGTATGGATGCTCCGCAAATGGACCCACAAGAGTTGCTTGCAGCCCAACAGGGTGGCATGTTGAACTATGACGCAATGAGTAAAGTTGGTGGTGGCGGTATTCCGCCTGAACTTCTGCGTCAACTTCAGTCGCAAATGGGCTGATATCGGGACACTTTCATATCCCTATTAGAGAACAACCAACGAGATACGTTGGACTCTCGGAGATTATGAGTGATACATATAACGCCGATTTTTCGGCGGCAGGAGAGTCTGCTCCTGTCAGCGACGGACTGGACTCCACGACGACGTTTACGTCGGAGGGCGACAGCAACCTGAGCGAGTCAGTAGACATGTCTCTTGATGGCGTAAGTGAGGAATCCTCCGCCCCAGTCAATCCTCTGTTTGAGATTGACGGGTCTGGGATCACCCTTGATGAAGCCAGAAACGGTTATCTGCGTCAATCGGATTATACCCGTAAGACACAGGAACTGGCCATGGAGCGGTCCCGCCTTGCGGAAGCCGAAGCCTTGGTTGCAGCGCTACAGAACGATCCGCAGTCCACGCTTTCTGCTTTGCAGGATGCGTTTGGGGTAGGAGTGGATGTTGATCCGTATGCGGATCTTGATCCTGATCAGGCTCGTATTGCTGCTCTTGAGGCGAAAGTTGAGGCACAGGAGAGGATCGCAACCCAAGCAGCCATCGAAACAGAACTGGATGTTCTGCACGAGCAGTTCGGTGACTTTGACAACTCGGAATTGTTTGCACATGCAATCAAGGGTGGGTTCCCAAGTCTCAAAGCGGCTTATGCAGATTTGAACTTTAATTCTCTTCAATCGCAACTTGAGCAGTTAACTGTGAAGCAGCGTGAAGAAGAGCAGCGGATTGCCGCCAAACGGCAAGCCGCAAATACGGTTCATAACGGTTCCAGCCGATCTGGGGCTACGGCTCCTGCTCAGCAGGAACAGTACGGTTCTTTGCGAGATGCCTACTTGGCCGCTAAGAAATCGTTGGGCGCTTAAGCCCACTATCTCCTTGAGAGGAACCCGAAATGCCTAACGTCAATTACGACACAATTTTGAGCACCACGCTCGCAAACCACATGCCGAAGTTGATCGACAACGTGTTTTCTGCACGTCCGCTCGTTTACTTCCTGAAGCAAGCAGGACAGGTCCGCACCATCTCTGGTGGTTCAAAGATCGTCCTTCCGCTTCTTTACGGGCAGAACAGCACCGCTGCTTCGTACTCCGCATACGACACCATCACGATCACCCCGCAGACTGGCATCACCGCTGCTGAATACAACTGGAAGCAGTACGCTGCGACCATTGCTATCTCGGGCATCGAAGAAGCGCAGAACCAGTCGGAAGAGCAGATCATTGATCTTCTTGAAGCCAAGACTTTCCAGGCTGAAGAGACCATCACTGAGAAGTTTGACCAAATGTTCATCACGTCCGATGGCACTGGCAACAGTGGCAAGGATTGGCTTGGTCTTGCCAAGTTGGTCAAGGATGATGCTGGCACCAACATCGGTGGCATCAACCAGATCACTGACACTTGGTGGGCTCCTGGCCACAAGAACATCACCCCTGGTGCGCTTACGCTCGCTCAAATGCGCACTGCGTACAACACCGTGTCTGTTGGCAACGATCAGCCTAACATGATCCTTACGACCCGTACTCTTTTCGAGAAGTACGAGGATCTTCTTCAACCGCAGGAACGGTTTATGGATTCAAAGACCGCCGATGGTGGTTTCCAGAACCTTCTGTTCAAGGGTGCACCCATCGTCTATGACAACTACGTTGCGACTGGCGATATGTTCTTCCTGAACACCAAGTACCTGCGTCTTGTTGGGCATTCGGATAACTGGTTCAAGCCGACCCCGTTTGTCCGCCCGAACAACCAGGATGCACGTTACGCGCAGATCCTGTGTTACGGCGAACTGACGATCAGCAACCGTGCTCGTCAGGGTGTTCTCACCGCCAAGACTGCCTGATAACAATTCTTATCAAGCATTAGTGACGGGGCGGGGGTTTCGGCCCCCGCCCTGTTCCCATTCTAAGGAGTTTCTTTGAGCCAACTAGCAGTCAGTTACGGAGCAAATGCGATACCAGCAATGGGGGGAACAACTGATTCATCACGGATCAAGTTCCAGAACGCTGCTGTCCCCGCAATCGGTTCTGGCTATGCGTTGGCTACTGAAACTGTTGTTGATGAACACATTGGATGTGCTGGCGTAACGAAGGTTGGTGAGCCTTGCAAAGCACGCAAGGCGAACGGTACTGACTGGTGTGTTGGCCATCTCCGCTCTAGGGGCGAACTGTAATGGCGTATACCTTGGAACAGTTGCGTCGCTATGTGCGACAGCATCTTGATCTTGATGAATCTGAAGTTCCAAATGATTTGTTGGATGTTTGGGCTCGTGATGCTACGATCAAGATTTCACGGACACGTAAGCGTTGGCCTTTCTTTGAAGCCTCGTGGACGTTGACAACTACGGTTGGAGTCCGTGACTACGACTTGTACGATCTTAATCTCTTTGATCCCGCTGTAGATGAAGTTGTTTCTATTGTGCGTGATGACCGTCGTCTGATGTTTATGGGTCGTGATGAGGCTGAGGCGGCATATTTGCCGTATCAATCAAACTCTAATGGTTTTGTTTCGTACTACAACACATGGGGTAACAACCTGAGGCTTTACCCTACTCCTGATTCTGCTGATGTTCTTGATCTCCGTGGGTATCGCAAGGTTGATGATTGGGTTGCTGGTGGTGCTGGTGCAGTTCCTGATTTCCCTGAAGATTTTCATGATGCTGTTCGTTTGTACATGCTTGGTATGGCGTATATGCAGCAGGAAGATCCCGAAATGGCGCAGCAGTTCCTTGGTGCGTTTAACGGGGAAATGGATTTGTTGAAGAAACAGTATGGCGATGCTCCTGGTGCTTATCCGCTTGTGCTTGGTGGTGGACCAAAGGTTCTTCGTCCTGGCCGTCTACACTACCCGTTTGACTGATGCGTACTACTCCTAGGCGCACTCAACTGTATACGCTTCGTGATTTCACGGGCGGTCTGAATCTTGTTGCTGATACTTTCAGGTTGGCTGATAACGAGTCACCTGATCTGTTGAATGTGGACTTGGATCGTCGTGGTGGCTTTCAGGTTCGTCGTGGCGTTGTCCCGTTTTCGAACACGTCTTTGTCTGCGGCTCCTAATACTATTTGGACGTACAATGACACTGGAACCGTTTACACGATGGTTCAGGTTGGCACTGCTGTTCGTTACGGTACGGGTGGTGTGTGGAACAGTGTGGTGAGAGGAACTCCGCCTACAACTTTTGATGATCTGGGCACTGCAACTGGCACTGATGTTTGTCCTGTTACGTTCAACAATGTCTGTTACTGGGCCAGAGGCGACCGCAATATCGTCAAGTGGGATGGAACTATTGATGGTGGTACGGGCGTTGGTCTTGCTACTGTCTTGACATCAAACTTCAATGACACGACTGTTGCCACTTCGGGCAACATTCCTCGTGCAGACCACATGGCTGTCCACAGCGGATATCTCTGGGTTGCTGGCACTTGGGAAAGTGGCACCCATCACCCCAACCGCATCCGCTGGTCATGGGCAAACACGTTTGACAATGCAGCCGAAAACTGGCGCAGCCAAGATTACATTGACATTGACGATGGCAAGGATTCGGATTCGATCACTGCTATTGTTCCGTTTGGCGATCAACTTATTGTGTTCAAACGAGACTCTATCTACGCCGTGTACGGATATTCGGGTGAGTCTTTCAGTGTTGTCAACGTATCTAATACGGTCGGTGCGGTCTCGCACCAAGCGGCCATTGCTACACCTGCTGGCCTGTTTTTCTTTGATCATCAGACTGGCTTGAATGTTTACTCTGGTAGCAAAGTTACTTGGACATTTGAGCAGATTTGGCCTGCCATGCGTGACGGGTCAATCCCGTCCAGCCTTGTTGACAATGTTGATTTAGGATGGGTTGAGAACCGTCTGTGGGTTAGTGTGCCATGGGCTGAACTGCCGACCATACCGCGTGGCGTTACGTTTGTGTTTGACCCGTTCCTGAAGCAGGGCGGTTCTTGGACAAAGTATTCACTTCAGGCTGGCCCATACGCCAGAGGCCACCGTACAGAGAACTACCTTAGTTACCTGCATGACACTAACAAGATTTACCGTCTTGACAAACAAGACCAGTATTACGACAACATGGGTGTCGGCTCTGCCTCTGTTCCTATCAACGCTTATTACAGGACACGTTGGGTTGACATAAATGAACCCGCGGTGAAGAAGCGTTGGCGACGCACTGAAGCCGTGATGCAGGTTGATCAAGGTTATGAGTTGCCTGTGGTTTCATATGCCAACTATGACCCTAGTGTGCCTGTGAAGAACTTCCTGTTTCGTGCTGAGCAGAGCGGAACGTCCACTGGTGTAGATGTTTGGGATGGGCCTACTGCTGAGTGGGATGAATCGTTGTGGGCAAGGTCAGGTAATTACGGATATGTCGATCGTGGTGCAAACCTTGGTGTTGCTCGTTCGGTTTCTTTGAAGGTTGGTGGAGAGGTTCTGTCTATTGCTGACCCAGCCCTCCCTCAGGCCCCAGTGTTCTGGGGCGTTGATGCTTTGATTCTCAAGTTTGTTCCCAGGAGGGTTCGATGACTGCTGTTTCCAAAACTTACACGTTTGTTCCTGGGACTCCGATTGAGTCTGATCAAGCGAACCAGAACTTTGATGATCTGGTCAACTACACCAATGCTGAGGTAATTGTCCGTGACGCCTCTAAGGCGTTCACGGCCATCCCGACTGGCCCTGGAACTGACCCGACAACTGCAAACCAATTCACCCGTAAACAGTATGTTGACAATGCGGATAACGCACGAGTCAAATTGGACGGCACTACGGCGTTTACTGGAATCCCCAGTGGTCCCGACGCTGATCCGACGACCGACAATCAGTTTGCTCGCAAGAAGTACGTTGACAAGCGAGTCAAGGCTGACACGGCAAATGTGGTGATGAAGGCTGCGGACGCTGTTGTCACTACTGACGCTTTCGGTCAGGCGACCGTCACATTTGCATCGGCGTTTCCTACTGCTATCTCTACTGTTGTTGTCACTAGTGGTGACGCAGGCGTGCCAACGCAGTTCATTGCCGTTGTGTCCAAGACAACCAGCAACTTCGTCG
>Ga0315909_10009411_pt1 | contig 10576 bp, 19 predicted proteins | sample LakEriMetagenome_11_FD_203527 | JGI IMG/M metagenome (GOLD analysis project Ga0315909, IMG submission 203527) | Freshwater fungal communities from buoy surface, Lake Erie, Ohio, United States - Buoy 2 MA125 | ecosystem: Environmental > Aquatic > Freshwater > Lake | place: USA: Lake Erie, Ohio...
AAGGCTGGCGAGATTATAAGTTCACAGCAGATACGATAGGGGAGGTTCACGCCTTCCTTGCCAACTACATGGTAAACGAAATGGTGGGCTGGTGGCATATTGTATCTGCGGAAACGATGGAAATTGTAGATAATAACAAGCCGATTCATTGATAAGGGCAATTCGTTGAAAAGCGAAAAGTCCTTTTTTCACGCCTTAATGATCGTGCCGCACAATCGTAGAAAGTCATAAAAAATGGGGGCCAATCCCCCATTTTTTATCTTAGTCCTTTTTAGGCCGTCGCCAGTTCTTTCTTTGCTTCCAGGCTCTTGGCCTTGCCTCGGCCCATAATGAAGTTTGCGGCTTTCCCCGCAAGTCCTGCGGCCTGCACGACCATTTTGGGGTCGTCATTCAGAACCTTGAGCCAGCCCTGAATATAGGCCTGGGTGTTCTCGGTGTCATTGTCGATGCCGATTTCTTGGCAGAGAAAGGCGGCTGTGAGTTCTGCTACCAGTTCCTCGCGGCTGTAACCTTCCTTGTCAAGCGTTGAGATTTGCATGACTTCGGGTCGAGCCAATCGGGATTCGTGGCCCGTCGCGTGACCAAGTTCATGGAATAAGGTCGCGTAATAGGCTTCGGAACTGACAAAAGATTCGATAATAGGCATTTGGACCCAATCGCCATAAGGCGAATAACAGGCACGATTTCCACCGTGACGAATCTCAGGCACCAGCGGCATTTCTTGGACCACTTCCTCACAACGTTCGATGCGGCGATTGTCTTTCAGTTCCTCAATCGGCGGCAGGTCGAGCCCTTCGGTTTGCTCCACATTGAAAACATAAAATTGCTTCAATACGGGGTAGGAACCTGTCTTGCCAGTCTTATCATCCTCATAACTCACCTGCTTCCAGAACACAATCGGTGTGCCCTTCTCGCCCTTCTTGATTCGCCCGCCCATCTTGTTGATTTGATTGCAAGTCATCCAGCGCGGGTCGGCAAAGGTAGACATTGACAAAAGCAGAAGGTTGAGCCCGCTATACTTGGTTCCGCTACTGGGGTTGCAGGGTCGAATCACCGACCAGGGTCGCTTCCAAGCAACGTTTCCGCTCTTTAGGCCCTCGATGATGGTGTTGGTTACGATTTCGTAGACTTCGGACTTCTTCTTCATTAGTCTGCCTCTCTTTATATATCCGATTAGACTACGATAGAAAGGGGATTTTTTATGGCTTTCTGAGATTATGGGCCACGATCATTAAAAATCCCCTTTTCAAGTAAATTCATATAATATAATAGAAAGAAAGGCAAAATTCGCCCGAATTAAATATCGGATTAATGAAGCGAACACATGAATAAATCATGTGGTGACATTGAAAATAAAGAGGCCGTAAAGATAAGACTTGGCATCCAAGTCAATGCCGTGAAGCCAAGGGCCAACGACATCTGGTGGAGCCTTACCACCACCGAGGCGAAAAATTACTTGACAATCGGAAAAATCCCCCTTTTCCACTAACACAATCGGATATATAAGCAGGTGTCCAGGGGGCGGTGAAAGTCCGCAAGGCGGCTGCAGAGTCATGAATCTGCAGTGCGGCTGGTTTCCTCTGCGCTTGCGCAAGACCACCCTGGCGAGCCTTCACAAGAGAGAAATATGCACGAGTTTGGTATAACTTTCCAAAACATCCATGGCGAAACATATGACAGCCCCGAATATGTTGGTCTTACGCTGCCGTTTCGCCCAAATGTTGGTGATGAAATCCTGATTGTGGGGGCAGGAGGAAAATCCTACAGAGTCTTGAAAGTTGAATATTGCGCTGGGCCATCGTTTGGTGACTTTCTTCTCACCGTCGAACCCGTGGTGTAAAAAATCCCCTATATCTTTTCATCACAAAAGATATAACAAGTATGCTGGAACAGCTGACTCTTGAACATCACGGCGACTTTCATTGCGTGCGTGAGTTTTGGGATTGTGAATGTGATGATGATTACATTCGGGGCAATGATGACCACAAGTGCGAAAAGTGCGGCATTGAACGCGATGATGCGCCAAACTCTCGACTGACCGAAGTGATTGAACGCTATCCCGATTTGGAGAACGTTCCCTGGGTCATTGACCAAGCGTCCAAGAGCTTCATTCACTAAAGGTTCAAACAAAAAAGAGGGCATTGCCCTCTTTTTTATAACTTTCCATGATTATGGGCCACGATCATTAAAAATGGAAACAAAAAAATGAGACCCTATAAGGGCCTCTCGGAGATTTCTTTCTTCCATTCGGTAATGGTTCGATACCATCCTGGGTACGTATCGGTTTTCCATCCGCCTTGGTATCTAAAGATATTACAAACCGCCACCCAGCCGTGACCATTGTGATAGCCAATTTGCTTCGAGCCGTCTGACAAAACCGTGGTTTGGATTCTCATTGCGACTTTGCATTGCTGCGAACTTGGCAGCAGTGACAGGGAAAAAACATGTTATTCACCAAAATCATAAGAATGGCGACATTAAGCCAATCTTGAGTATCAAGTGGAATGCCCAGCGAGAAAACAGAATTACACAGCACAAGAAGAGCCAACGGGATGAGAGTGATTGTGTTATTGATGATATTGTTCTTGATGGTCGAAAAACTCACACTTTATATATCCGATTAGACCACGAAAAACAAGGGATTTTTCAATAATCGTGACACATAATCTCAGAAAGTTATAAAAAATCCGCTTCCTAAAAGGAAACGGATTTGAGTGTGTCTAGTATGGCTTCGTTCGATTTGATTTCGGCTTCCATTTCTTTAAGTCTTTGTTTAGCCCGAGGTATCGAATCCGATAAACGCCTAATTCTATCCTTTCTCCACTTTTCAAGATTCCCCCGCAAAATGTCATTGTCCAAAATCGCTTTCACCACCAAGTCCTGAAGTTCTTGAGGCACTTGAAACGACTGGCGTCCAGGTCCATGTTTATTGGGCTCCCATCCTTTGAAACGCCATTCACCGTTATCAAAAGTTGCGCTAATAACATGGCTCATTTGCCTAAAGTGAATAATAGGGGCATTTGAAAGAAGAGTTCCATAACCGACTTCAAACTGATTGTTATAGTGTCCTTCACCCATGAAACACACCCCATATTTGCCCAAATCACCTTGGTGGTTATAACATCTTGTGTTCACACTTTATATATCCGATTAGGCCATGAAAAACAAGGGATTTTTATCGAACCCAGTGAATTGCCACGGTTCGCTCACCCTGTTGAAGCCCCAGCCCGTGAACACTTGGCTTGCTTACAGCAATTTCACGCGCTTCCTCGAAAGTCTTAGTTACTAGGTCGCCAGTCAAATCATAAATGGCACTCCACGCTTCTGCATCTTGCTCAGACGCGAAAGTAGCCAAAAGACCAACCGTCATAGGGTCTGGCGCAGGAGTCGTTGCATTTACAGCCGCAAAACGACCACTACCAAGTGAAATCATCACTACAGCATCGGGGAAAGATTCATCCCCGCCAAGAACATCATTGACTTCAATGTCCAAATCACTCAGAATATCTTCGAGGGGCACCCTTTATATATCCGATTAGAACAAGAAAAACAAGGGATTTTTATGACTTTCTACAATCATGTGCCACACCCAAAGAACACACCAAAATCTCGGATGGAGCGAACACACTTTTGTGCGCCGCTCAAGCCGAGAAACATACAGAAAACAGAAAATGCCAGAATACTTAGATGCTACATGGTTTTGTTCTCCTCGATGGTGTTTCGCATATTGATTTGATTTTCCTTCGAGTTTAGAGCTGTTGCCAACTCTTCTTTATATATCCGATTAGAGCCATGCAAAAAGGGGATTTTTTATATAATGATCGTATCACATAATCTCGGAAAGTCATAAAGAAAGGCCCCATTTTAGGGGCCTTGTTTTCTTAGACGCTAGTCGTCATAATCGTCATTCCGACGTTCTTTTCCTCGGCGGCGAGACCAATTTAGGTCCTCACGAGCATGCTTCCCCGCCTTTTCTTTCTTTCTCTTGTTTTTGATGTCTTTGGGCACTAGCCCCCAGTGTTTTTCTGGCCAATCCGAGTTTCGGTTGGGATTCATCATTACCCTCCTTTTTATATATCCGATTGAAACCATTCAAAAAGGGGATTTTTATAATGATCGTGGCGCATAATCGCAGAAAGTTATAAAGAAAGGGGCATTAGCCCCTAGTCTTTACTTATGCCCCAGAAGGCAACTTCACTTAGCCGTCGGCTTGAGATAAAACATTCCGTCAGTGGCGTCCACACGTTCAAGAGGTAATTGTTCAGTCACCCCAAGTGACTCCGCAAAACCAAGAAGCGAATAATACGCACTTTCCACCACGCCCATGTCGTTGTCAAGAAGCTCATTGAAGAGTAGAAGGAATTGCTTTTGTATGAGTCCCTTATTCACTCTTTATATATCCGATTAGAACACGAAAGAAAAGGGATTTTTATGAAGCCCACTCGAAGCGATTCCGCTCAATATGATTCTGAAACACGCGGACAACGGCATCAATGTCCGTGAGTTTTTCATACTCCATATGAGTGTTGAGGCCACCACGGTAGTCCTTTTGCCCCTTAACGCATCGATAGTAGAACTCAGGTCGCGGAATGCTTCCACCCAGGTGAACATAAAGATTGTCCGAGTGCAAAATCACTTCACCAAGACAAGCCACGCCAGCCTTGTTTGAGCGAATAGAATACTGCCCGTCTCTCAGGCCAAGACCGTGAGCAATTTCTTCAAGATACTGCTTTGCAAGACGATGAAAAGTTCGCTTAGCCCTATCATTATAGCCACTATGGGTGGAAGCGATATGAGCCATCATCCTAATGTCTTTAACGTCCATGGTTTGTTCCTACATTATATATCTGATTGAAATACAAAAGAAAAGGGATTTTTTATAATGATCGTGGCGCATAATCTCAGAAAGTTATAAAGAAAGCCCCGTTTTCAGGGGCATTTCTTTGAAGTCAGTTATTAGAACCCAAAAGACGGGGTTTTCAGCAAGGTGGGCAGTTCTTGAATCGGCACCAACTTCACCTTCCCGTTGGTCTTTTGGTGGACCAAATCCGCCCACTTTTCATCCAAGTGCGTGTTAGCGTTGTAAACGATGAGCCCGCCGTCGTAATTCCCGATAATGCTCATCAATCGGGCCACATTGTTCTTCACCATAGACCCGATGTAAAGTTGCTGGGTGGCGAAGATTTCAACGGCAATTTTCTTGCCGTTAGTCACCACTTCAAGGTCAATGGTGTGTTCAAATCCAGGCCGCTCAACGACCGCTTGCGGAACAACCATACCCTTTCCAACGACGGCCTCGAAGGCCTGTTGGACAACAAGTTCGAGCTGAGAGTGCTCGTTGCTGGTGGAGCGGAAAAGCTTTAGGGGCCAATTGTCGGGGATTTGAAGAAGGGCGACGATGGTTGCAATCTCAGTCATGATTGTTTTCCTCTCCTTATATATCAGATTGGGCTACGAAAGAAAGAGGATTTTTTATGACTTTCTGCGATTGTGTGACACAATTCAATGCAAGCCAAATATAAACAAAATCCCTGGCCACGGAGCCTCATGCTCATGCGCGACCAGGGTGCCGTCAGTTTTTGGATAATCTCTATACTGTTTGCAACCAATATAGAACCACGTAATCGCGTCCTGAGACTGACCGTTGCATTTTCACGCTCTGCAACTAGAGGGGAAGCGGATACTCTTTGGTGTGCAGTCCACTTCTCAGCACTAGCGAGGTTGAGGCCTCGTTCTTCTTATATATCCGATTAGGCCAATGTAAAAAGGGGATTGTTTATAAAAAAACCCCCGCATTTTCAAACACAATCGGATATATAAAATATGACCGAAGTCTTTGGACAGACCACAGTCGCCGAGGCACTGCACTCGTCAGTTCACGAAGTCGCAAATCTCATTCTTGACAAAGGTTACCAAATCTTTACAGCTGACTGCCGCCCCGACATTCACTTCGCATGGCCCAATCGTGACTTTTACTTCACTGACGGGAAGCGCGTTGGATATTGCCAGTATGACAATCTCAATGGACTTGTATTTTGTCAAGTGTTGAAGGGTCATGGGTTTGGGAATGTCTACGATTATAAAAGCCCCCTGAGCGATTTAGTAGAAAAGACCCTAAACGAAATGCATGAACGACAATATCAAGACTTTGCAGAGTTTTTGGAATACAGAAAGCAAATTGGTGTACTGTATGAAGTGAAGTCTTTTGAAGTGAAGTTGTAAATCTCAGGGGCAAAATAAGCCCTTGATATTTACTTTTATAACCAAAATGATCGTGCCACACAATCGTAGAAAGTTATAAAAAAGACTAGGGCAAGCCCTAGTCCAAATCCTCAAGAAGTTCAGCGTCGCCTTCATCCATCTCGTTGTCAGAATACCATCGAGAAAATGGGATACTGGCTTTGAAATCTTCCCATGCTTGCCCCAATTCATCTGCTGAATTTACAGAGAATGATGCCGTATAAGCGGCACTACTGTCTTTATCACAAGCCCGAAAGATTCCAGTCATGCCTTATATATCCGATTGGGACAAAACAAACGGGGGATTTTTAGATTTGACTCTCTCGAACAGGAATCCAGTTCTTTTGACGTTCAACTCTTTGGCCAAACTTACCAACCGTGGAAATCAACTCACGAAGTGAAGCGTATCCCTTCTCTCGCTCATTGCCCTCGACAATCCCGTAAAACAGGAAGTCATGAGCCTCGGACTGGCGGGCAGTCGAATCTTCGGGGTGAATCATCACACCATTTTCGTCCACGGGGCTGCCCTCGATTATAAACCATCGCCAAGTAGGAGCAACAAAGAACAGTTTCAAAACCACCATCGGATTCGGATTCGAGTCTTGAGAGTAGAGCGGAGGAAGAATGTCCAAAATCTCATCGGGGAGCAAGTGAGAAGCCTGCTTCATGAGTTCAGAGTAGGAAAGTTCAGCGGTGGTGGACATTTTCTGTTAACCTCTGTCTTATATATCCGATTAGAATACGAAAGAAAGGGGTTTTTTATAATGAGCTTGGCCTATACTCACGGACCACAGGTGCATCATAGACATCGTTGGAAATGTCACTCTGAAGGTCACCACAATCCATTATTTTGCTGCACTTATCAAAAAAAGATTTATCAATGCTTTCACCAAGAAGTTCAGCACACAAAGCCGCGACCTGAAAGTTGTATTCGCTCGGAACACCAGATTCAGCCATGAGCTTTAGGTTTCGCATTTTATCCATATTTTCATATATCCGATTAGAACACGAAAAACAAGGGTTTTTTTATAATGATCGTGTCACACAATCGTAGAAAGCCATAAAGAAAAAGACCCGTCCATCCATGACGGGCCTTTCTTCCTCTTCTTTTTGTACTTGTATTTTTTTATTCTGGATTTTTGATAGAGTGTGACTTGGGAAACCCAAACAAGATACAAATGAAAATGGTTAATTACTCCATCCTCATAATCTCTTGCATCTGATATACGCCCATCGTATACTTCGACACCGCTAAGTTTCAAGACAACGCGCCCGCCTTGCAAGGGACTCGAACCCAAGCTTCGATGTTAAACGTTTCTCAGATTGTGAAACTTAATTCACTATCACACTCTTCTTTATATATCCGATTAGAGCCATGCAAAAAGGGGATTTTTTAATGATCGTGGCGCACAATCGTAGAAAGTCATAAAAAAGACGGATGCTCATATTGAGCATCCAATTTAGAGTCTGCGGTATACCGTTACCCCATTGCGATTATGAGACTTCATATAGCCTAGATTTTCCAGTTTTTCAAGTCTCTCAGCCAAAATCACATCATCAAAAGACACTTTAAGGGACAATTGATAGAGCGTTTTTCGCTCGTTGGTGCCACCGAATTGTCTCAGAATGGCATGGTCGTATGCGGTCAGATTCTTATCCATTAGGACACTCGCTCAAGCCGAATCACACCCGCATCATCGAGTTGCATAAGTGCTGGGCAAACGACGTAAGACCTATTGCAGTAATAGCCGTCAGCAGGAAATGCAACACAATCCCCATGAACATCATGGTTTTGTTCGCGCCAAGGCATCATATCCATGCCTTTCAGAAGTTCCTTGATGGCTTGCTTGAGAATGTCATTTTCTTCTTGAACCGTCATATCTTATATATCCGATTAGACCACGAAAGAAAGGGGATTTTTAATCAACGGCGTAAACAGAAAAGTTTAGCCCCAACAAATAATTGTTGGGGCTAACGACATGCCTATCTTGTCTTGGTTTTTGAGTTTTCAGTTACACTTTCTTTCTCATGCTGGTAAGGTTCGTCCAGCTACTATAAGGGCTACAGGGCCTGGTCATCGAGCACAATCTGAGTCTCGCGCTTTCCTCAGTCTTGTTACTTTATATATCCGATTAGAGCCATGCAAAAAGGGGATTTTTTAATGATCGTGCCACATGATCACGGAAAGTCATAAAGAAAGACAGATAACTTGTATCTGCCTTTCCAAGTTTTCAATCCCCGATGGAGTAGTATTGTTTGAACACCACTACTTGAATGTTCGCCATTATGCAGTGAACAGAAATGTCCCCGCCCTGCCATGCATTGCCAATGTCATAAAGAACATTTGCAAGTTCGGAGTTTTCAAGCCCAGCCGTGGTGAAGAGATTGTATCTGACCGCACTGTAAGACGCATTGCCCCAGGCCTCTTCAACATTTTGGATTCGATTGAACGCATTGTCGCTTGAAATGTCAATCCAAAGCCGCTCTCCATTTGACAAATCGGCGATATAGTATTCTCCCCGATTGGTTACAACCTTGCGAATGGCATGATTCAGAAAGTGTTCGCCCGACCGCGTGGGAAGGATTTTTTCAGGCTGAGTAGGATACTCGGCTGTGATTGTGGGGACTTTGATCATCTTGACTTTCCACCTAGTTTATATATCCGATTAGAATACAAAAGACAAGGGATTTTTTTAATGATCGTGCCACATAAAAACAGAAAGCCATAAAAAATCCCCTTTCTGCATGGCTCCAATCGAATATATAAAGAGAGGAACAATGACTACTGAACAAGTCGCCGCCGCCCTCGCCACCAAGCGCAAGGGAACAATATTCACCCTTCGCGTTGCACGTCCCGCCAAACTTCGCGCTGGTTCGCGAGATATGGATATTGTCAAGGCTTCCGTTATGCAAGGCATGGCGAACACTGACTATGCCAGCCGTGGCCCCGTTCGCGAAGCCGTGGCCCTGGGAGAACGTGATGCCCCTGCCCTGCCCAAGCATATTGAAAAGACATTCACGGAAAACGACGTGAAGTTTTGGAAAGGCCACAATGGCGAAATCTACTTGCCCGTTTGCCTTACGGGGAATCATGCCGAAGTCACCTGGCTTCAGGATGGCGAGGAAGTCAGCCTGGACGAAATCAAGGACCATCTGCTTGCTTCCGAATATGCAAGCCGCACCGATAAGGATGACCTTGCAGAACGCGGCCAAGTGCCCTTTATCGGCGTAAATGTCAAGCACATCGAATCGGTAAACTAAGCCAGACCATAAAGACTAGGGGCGCAAGCCCCTTTCTTTATAACTTTCTATGATTGTGTGCCACGATCATTATAAAAATCCCCTTTCTTTTGTGTTCTAATCGGATATATAAAACATGAACAAAGGATTTACGCTCCCAGAACTTGTTTTCCTCATGCTTGGAGTTATTATCTTTGTCATCTTGACCCTTGCTGCTATTTACATCGGGATGCGAGTCTTTTGATGCCAGAAGTTATCAATGCAGAAAAATGGCTAAAGGCACCCAATAGACAGGGTAAATGGCTTTGCCTGACCGTGGGCTTCCAAAATTACGACCCACAAACAATCCGAGATTACGATGTCAATAATGAACGTGATGGCGCAAGGGTGGTCAAAGCCGATTTCATCTACGTCCATTGGGCATATGACCAAAAGACCAAATCAAAGATTTTGCTCCAGGTGTATGCACCGTTCACTTCCCGATGCCCGTCTATGCCACTGCCCGAAGATACCGATGCGGTAAAGTATTTCTATATCGGGCCTTTTGAACTTCCTTTTGACCAGCGATAAAAATCCCCTGTATTTTCAAACACAATCGGATATATAAGATATGCAGAACGTAGAAGGAACAAACACCTGGGTGGGCGAGACTGTGCCAATGCAGTTCGGACGCATGGCTGATGAATGTGGCGAACCGATTGACCATACCGCTGTCACTATCGTTGTCCCCGATTGCCTTGAACACAAAAATGTTCGCATCACCATTGAAGTCATTGAATGATGGGCAGGCAGTGACCACAATAAAAATCCCCCGTTTCTTATAAGGCAAAACCATATATAAGAGGAGGGGGCAAAAACCCCTACCCACATCCGACCACCAAGACCCTGTACCACGATCAACAACGATGATGATTATGATCGGGCACCCATGTGTCATGATCGCTGCTATAGTAGAGGGGGGGGTACTAAAACTTTTAGGTACCATAAGGAAGCGGTACGCCACCCCGTCATTTTTTCGATCATGCCAAAAAAATGGCCCCGATAGTTTCCCCGATCATAACTAATATTGTAGTTTACCCGATAGTTTTCTCGATCA
>Ga0315909_10009412_pt1 | contig 10576 bp, 22 predicted proteins | sample LakEriMetagenome_11_FD_203527 | JGI IMG/M metagenome (GOLD analysis project Ga0315909, IMG submission 203527) | Freshwater fungal communities from buoy surface, Lake Erie, Ohio, United States - Buoy 2 MA125 | ecosystem: Environmental > Aquatic > Freshwater > Lake | place: USA: Lake Erie, Ohio...
GTATAAAGATACAGTCTTAGAATCATGTAAAGAACTAATAGCAAAGCATAAAATTAAGCCATCTATTAAATCACCTGATTGGATGAACAAACCAGCATTGACTATTACTCATAGAGCAAATCTATATTTAAAAGATCCTATTTACTATATTAACTTTGAAGACGAAGCAAAAGAATATATGGACTATGTTTGTTGCCCAGACAAATGTAAGTATTGGTGGTATGCACACGAAAAGGATAAATATGAAAAATAAAACTAAAAAAATAACTGTTGTTGGTGGAGGATCTGCTGGCTGGATGGTAGCATCTGCCTTGGTCAGGTATATGCCAGATCGTGAAATAACCGTAATAGACTCAAGCAAGGTTCCACCAGTTGGTGTTGGAGAAAGTACAACAGCAATGATGCGAACATTTATTATTTCTCAATTAGGAATACCAGAAAAAGATTTTTTAAGAGGAACAGATGCAATTTTAAAAATGAATGTAAGGTTTAAAGATTTTCATAAACTTGGAGAACACTACGACTACCCAATAGGAACTCCCTTTTTAGATCACGACTTATTAAATAGTAGCAGTATAAAACTAGGAATATGGTCTTTAAAAAAGTTTTATTATCCAGAAACACCTAATACGGATTTTGTTAAATCATTTTTCCCACACTATTACTTGTATGAAAAAAATAAAATAGGAACAGATTCTTTTCAAGTAGATGGTTTTATAAATCTACATGATTACGCATACCATTTGGATGCTACAAAGTTGGGACCATTTTTAAAGAATTATTATTGTTTGCCTAGAAATGTAAAACATATTGATTCAGAAATAAAAAATGTTGAGGTTTCTGAAGATGGTGTAGAAGCCTTAATACTTGAAGATGGAACTAGACATGAGGCAGATTTGTTTATAGATTGCAGTGGATTTAAGAGTTTACTTTTAGGACAAGCAATGAAAGAAGAATGGGTATCTTTAGATCACTACCTTGTTAACAATAGGTCCTGGGCTAGTCCAGCAAAATACATAGATCCATATCTTGAAATGAGACCATACACTACGGCAACTGCACTAAGTTCAGGTTGGGCTTGGCATACACCAATATGGTCACGTGTTGGAAATGGATATGCATACTGTGATAAGTTTATAAGTCCAGAAGACGCTTTAGAAGAATTTAAGAATCATTTAATGACAGGCAATCCAGTAAAAAGAACCAGAGATCAAATTGAAGAGCAGCCATTTTTAGATTTTAAAATGAAAGCAGGATATCATAAAAGAGCCTGGGTTAAAAATGTTGCAGCAGTTGGATTAGCCTCAGGATTTTTAGAGCCACTAGAAGGAACAGGCTTAATGTTTGTTCATAACATTATATTGAATTTAGTTAAGTTTATAAAAGAAGATAAGTACAATGAATTTAGTAGAACTATATTTAATCATAAAGTTGAAGATCACTACAAGGGTTGGACACATGTCTTAATGATGTTTTATATAACCTCTACAAGAGATGATTCAGAATATTGGAAGCATGTTACCTCTTCTCCTATTGATATTATGTTTCACCGTGAATTGTATAATGTTGCAAATGGCATCATTAATGATTTAACGGCAGATAATCTTAAACTAAACGATGCATCTAATTACATTTTACATGGTGCTGGATTTTCTCATGACGTTGAAGAATCAGTAGTTGACCGCTGGAAACATTGGGAACTAGGGTTTGATTGGAAGCCAGCAGTAGATCAGTGGATTAGTTCTAGTAAAAAGCATATTTATGAATGGGAACAAGCATCTAAAAAAGAACCACATGTTTATGACTACTTTAAAGAAAAGATATGGGGTGATAAATAATGGCACAAAAGAAAACATCAGAAAGAAATACAAATAGGTCAAATGGCAAGGCAATAAAGCAAAATCCTAAAGAACCAAACATTGGAGCGACTGGTAAAAGTCGTGGAGGATATAACTTAATTAAAAGACCAGACAAGGCTGCTGCATGGGACCCAATTAAAAAACGTGACGCTAGAAAAGCACGTAGAAAAGCAGCGGGGTTAGCATACAAACACGGATTACGAACAGGGCAATTGAAGAGGTCTACAGCAAGTGCAGATTCGTAAATCAAAAGATCCTAGAGTAAATAGAGTAGCAGAACTAATAGAACATATTCAGGATTATAAATATCATGTTAAGCCATACGAGATAGCAGAAGAGGTTGTTAAACTACTTGACAATCTTGCTGGATTAGCGTATGCTGATAAGATAAAGAAAGACTCAAAAGATAGGCAATCATTCGAAGGGAAAAGAAATGGCACTTCATAATCATGTATTAATAAATGGATATACTCTGTTGCCACCAACAGATGAAAAACAAACTATTGCTTGGATGCAACAATTAGTAGACTCAATTGGTATGAAAACTATTCAAGGTCCATTTGCATCTTATGTAACAAAAGAAGGAAATAGGGGACTTACAGCAGCAGTAATGATAGAAACATCTCATATTGCAATGCATGTTTGGGACGAAACAGATCCAGCATTTATGCAGTTTGATTTATATACATGCTCAACACTTCCAGTAGAAAAAGTAATTCAAAATCTAGAAAGTCATTTTGGATTATTTAATTACAGCACCTTAGTTCTTGAAAGAAGTGAAGGATTTAAGATTGTTCCAGAAGATAAGTGGGAAACCCTAGCATGACAATGCCAGATTGGTCACAGTGGGATTCTCAAAAGTTAGTCATTGAAGCAGAGTATAAACAAAGATTAGACTTCTTTGAGTGGAGAGACTTAGGTCTTGCAAACAAATGGATTTCTGAACCATTTTGTGATACTCACGATAGTGGATATATGACAGACGAAGAAGAAAAGGCCTGGGAAAATGGAGAAGATCCATGCATGATGGTATTTAGAATATGGGAAGACAATATCAACATCGATGACGATCAAGAAAGTTTGTTTAAAGATAATGAAGTTTAAAAATCCATTAGCAAATGAAATACATTTTCATCCAGTAGATGAAAAAACATATCATGTTATACCTCATCCAAAACCTGCAAGAAATTACTTGCCTAAGTGGTATAAAGATATGCCGTTATTTCATAATGCTGAATTTAAAATGGATCAACATGGATCAAACGTTAGTGCTAAAGCATGCGTTCCATTTATGGATGCATTGACTACTGGATATATCCAGGAAACATGGTGCGACATCGTAATAGATACAGACTTAGTAGGAAATGTAACATATCACTCTCTTCCTGAATTTCCAATAATGCACAAACGTGGATACAACAAAGATCAAAATACAAAAGTTTTTGTGCCAGAGGACTTTTATGGAGATGAGTTTATTTGGAAAGTACCTTGGTTTCCAAGAACACCAAAAGGGTGGAGTTCAATCTTTACACATCCATTAGGTAGAATGGACCTTCCATTTTATTCTATGGGTGGAGTAGTTGACACAGACAAATTTTGGGGGTCTGGAGGAAACTATCCATTCTTTATTAAAAAAGGATTTAAAGGTATAATTCCAGCAGGGACACCTATGTATCAAATAATCCCATTTAAAAGATCAGACTGGAATTCTAAGGCCATTGAACATGATGAGGGTAATTTTTTAAAGATGGAATTTAGTGTTAAAAAACATGTTTATGGTGGCTATAAAAAAGAATATTGGAATAAAAAGAATTATAATTAAAGTGCTAGTCCGTAGGCTACAGCAGCAGCATCAAGGTTTGCAGTAGCATTTTCTAACTCTGCTTTGGTGGCATAAGTAGCACTAGCATCTGATTGTTTTAAATATATTGCCTCTAACGCAGTTGCTAAATCACCATCAAAACCAGCAAGCGATTGAGATAAAGCATTTAATGCAGCAAAAGCAGCAACTAATTCTGCTTGAAAAGTTGTTAGTGGTGTATATATGGCAGACGCTTGAACTTTAGAGAGTCCATCTTCTTTATTTAAGTATTCTGCACTTGCTCCCACTTTACTTAAGTATAGTCCAGAGGCTGTAGTTTGTCTTAAATAGTAAAGATCTGATAAATCGGTAACTCTTTGATTTGTGAAGTATAAATTTGTTCCTTCTAAAACATCTGTTGTTGATAGTTGATTTGACTCCTCACTACCTCCACCACTAGAAGCAGCAGTTGAGCCACCACCAGAAATTGCTACCTGCCAAGTTTCATTTGTTTTGCTCCAGTAATAAAGTCTTCCAACAGATGGATCAAACCATAAGTCAGTTCCAGGATTTCTCCTAGGCTCATCTGATGTAATGATTATTTGAGATACTAACTTAGACATAATTAAATTATATCACTGATGGTGTATAATAATCCTATGTATGAATATCATGTAAAAAAGGTCCACAAAGTGGTAGATGGAGATACAATTGATGTCGATATTGACTTGGGTTTTAATGTTTCTTACTTCCAACGTGTGCGTCTTGCAGGTATTGACACTCCAGAATCTCGCACAACAGACTTACAAGAAAAAGAACTAGGTCTACAATCTAAAGAGTGGCTTAAAAAGAAATTAGAGGGTGCCGAAGGCATTGTTATTAAGACACAAAAGCCAGACTCTTCTGAAAAATATGGTCGCATTTTAGGTGATCTTCATATCAAGGGGTATGAAAAATCTCTTAATCAAATGATGATTGATGAAGGCTATGCGTGGTCTTATATGGGTGATACAAAAGTTAAAGACTTCCCAGCACTATTGGCTAAAAGACAACTTAAGTCTTAGTTGTGAATAAATAAATACTTTTCTATTTTAAAATGTTTTAAATCTGGATGCTTTTCAATGCATCTTTCTACAAACTTACCATCAGTCAATGGATTGCAAAAGTCTGTTATGTCTGTTTCTTTTGCGATTGATGTTCGTAATGCAAAAGATCCCCAATCAATTTGACCTGCCTTAAGTTTGGTATCAAGAACTTCGTAATCCTTACTATGATGAATACAATCAAAGTATATAAAGTCATAAGTATATTTATACTTATTAATCTCTTGAACAACAATTGGTAGATAATAGTCTTGAATTGATGCTCCAGGAACAACAAAATCAGTTGTAACAATCCAATCTAAAGCATGCTTTCTATTTGCATTGCCCCAACAGCCCTTAACCTTTTCTGATGCATAGTAGGATATCCTAGGATCATTAATTTTATTTAACATTTCTTCAATATATTTATTGCCACCATCTGCAAAAACTATGCATTTCCAATTTGGATCAGTTTGAAGCAAAAGAGAGTTTATAAATGTATTAGCCTCTAGGGTTTCATCATAGGCTGTTGCTATAAAAGTTACCATTGCACAATTGTATCAGAACTGATATAATTTGACAATGACAAAAGAACAGTATCTAAATCAAATTAGACACCATTGGACACAAACCTTTGGAACACACATAGGGTTGCACCCAAATCCTAACTTTATACCACCTATGGACTTTATTCCTCAAGAATTATTAGATGGCTGTAGGCTATTTTCAAATAGAAACGAAATGATCAAAAGTTTTAAATATGACTACCCTGCAAAGGTAGCAGAAGTCGGGGTACAAGAAGGATTATTCAATGAATTTATTAATGATACTTTACAACCTAAAGAACTATATGCAATAGACATAGATATAACACAATATACTAGTAGAACTATAATTAAAGATAATGTTATTCCAATAAACAAACCATCTCAAAATATAGTAGCATCAGACTTCTCCAGTCAACTAGACTTAGTATATTTAGACGCAGATCATAGTTATGACGCTGTTAAAAAAGACATAGAGATATTAAAAGATATTGTTAAGCCTGGAGGGTTATTTGTATTTAATGATTTTACAATGTTCTCTGTTCATGAAATGCTATTCTATGGGGTTGCAAGAGCCGTCACTGAGTTTATAATAAAAGAAAAATGGCAGGTAGTAGGATTAGCACTAGATGAATGGAACTTCTACGATATTGCCCTTAAAAAGCCTTTCTGATATAATATTATAGTTACCCTGCCAAATGGGGGGTAATAATACTCGCTATTAAGGAGGAAAATATGGTAGGCTCATTGCTACGAACAATGCAACTCGAACCCTTTTTCTTGGGATTCGATGACTCGTTCAACAAGTTGCTTGGATTAAGAAACGATCTTAACAAGCATATCTCTAGTTACCCACCTTACAATATCAAAAGATTAAGTGAAAGCGAATTTGAATTAGAATTTGCTATTGCTGGTTTTGATAAAAGGGACATCAAGGTAACAGTAAACAATGGCAAACTCAACGTATCTGGAACAATGTCTGATATTGAAAATGAGGGTCAGGAATATCTACACAAAGGTATTGCTACACGATCATTCGTTTCAACATTTGCTCTAGGCGAACACGTTGAGGTTGAATCAGCCGAGGTAGATAATGGATTACTCAAAGTTAGAGTAAAAAAATATATACCAAAGCATTTACAACCTAAAGAAATTGTAGTAAAATAGTAGTATTCCTTTTAGTAGGGGAATATGAGGGTGGGGTTGGCGACAGCCCCACCTTTTCAATAGGAAAGGATCTATGAAAAAGATAAAAGTATACTGGGCACCTTTCATTGACAATTCAGATAAAAACATGAACTTAATATATGAAGATCCTCAATCGCTATATTCAACATTAAATAAAAAAAGAAATAAAAAAACACAAAGAGAGGCAAGCATGTTTGCCTGTCCTGTAGTTAACCAGTCTTATCAAAACATATTTGTATTTAAAAATCCTATTAAATCTTTTTATCAATTCAAAACTACTCAAAATAATAAATTAAGTTTTATGCCAACTGACAATAGTTTAGAAATAACTACCTTTGTAAAGCCATCTATAGAAAATAATATAACATTTGAATATCCCTTAAAGTGGATCTTTTTTTGCGAAGAAGAATTGGATATGGTGACAAGTGCTCCATATTTTTCAGAGGCTGAACACCTAACTTACGGTGCCATGGTTCCAGGAAAACTAGACATAAGCAAATGGTTTAGAGTTATAAATATTCAGTTTAATTTGTGGGATGATGTTACACAATTTAGAATTAATAAAAATGAACCACTTTTTTATACAAACTTTATTACAGATAATCAGGTAGAATTAGTAAGGTTTGAAATGAATGATTATCTGGTTAAGCATGCTAGAACTATAGCATCTGCTGGTGAGTGGGAGCCAAGAATTAGCCTTTCAGAAAGATTTGATAGGTTTAGATTAAGTAGAACCAAAGACTTAATACTAAGAGAAATAAAAAAGCAAGTCCTGCCTGATTAGCACAGTGGTAGTGCGTCCGCCTTGTAAGCGGAAGGTCCTCAGTTCAATCCTGAGATCAGGCTCGTAGCCAAAGGAGGTTAACATGAAAGATTATGTATTGTTGGATTTTTGGGCAGATTGGTGTCAACCATGCAAACTAATGAATCCAGTTTTAGACAGTATAGAAAAAGAATATCCTGATTTACAAATACAAAAAATCAACGTAGATGAGGACTCAGCCATGGTAGACAAATATAACATTACTACAGTTCCTACCTACATATTGATAAAAAAGGAAGATGCAGAAATAATATCTTTTGCTAATGGAGCAATGCCTAAGTATAAGTTTATTAAAGAATTGGGTATTGACAATCTACCTTAATCTTGATATTATTGGATATACCAAAACAGAAGGGTTAGTATGAAAACAAGACTAGTTCTAGTTGCTTTATTAATGATGGTGTTAACTGCATTTGGGTCACAGGCTTTTGCTTTATCACCAGGAGATCCGATTCCTCCTTCACCATGGAAGATGAATTTGGAAAAAACTAAGTACATTGGCGATGGATGCTGGAGAGAATGGAAGTATGTAAAGTGCTTACCATATGGCAATTATGGTCAAAATAGATATAATCCAACCTATAACATTAGATCGTTAAAAGGTTAATATGACTTTGAAGCAGATGTTTAAAAAGTTTTTTGTGTGCAGGACCTCCCAGCACTCATATACTTCATCTGCTTCATGTCCTTTCACAAACAAAACTTATTTTTATTGTGGGGAGTGTGGATATCGTGACGCAAGACCAACCCCAGCAAATTAGACAGTTGATGAATGGAAGACAGGCAACGCAATTAGATTCGGCGGTGCATCTAACTGTCATTACAAAGTGTCCTGAAAAGTATATATTAATAGATCAAGAAACTGGACAATCCTATGTCGGATCTGATCACGACAACCCATACCTTCCTGGATTCAAACTATGGATAGAAATTAAAGACTAATGGCATTTAAATTCGGCGAAATTATGTATGAAATATCCTCTAATCTAACTACGTTAGACAAGGGATTAGCATTACTATCTTTTCTCCTATTGACATCTGCTGTTTCAATCACTATACTTGATTATAGAAATAAAGGCAAACATATCAATAAGAAAAGGTGGTAACCATGTCTGATGAATTTGATATAGCAAACTATCTTCGTGAGGATAGAGAAGAGCAAGATGCCAAGTTGGACAAGATTGTCTTTGATTCCTTACATCGTAGAGAGATCATGATGGCACAAAGAATCATTGATGAAAATACCCTATGCTTGTCGGGGGTAGAACCATGTGATTTCTGTAGAAAGGAGTTAGACTTAGAATGATTTATTATATAGCCTTGCTAGTTACAATCAATTCTAGTATACTATTATACAAAGAATACAAGTTATGGAAGTATTCCAAAGAATTATGGTAGATAAATGTGTAGCCCCTTGGGGTCACAGATATAACTACTTTGATCTTTGTATAGAATGTGGAGAGGATAGACCATGGTAGAGTGGCACAGACCTAACATAGACCCTGAAATGATTGCAGATATTATTCGTGAGGGTAGAGAAGAAAACGACAAAAAGTTTGAAACCTATGCAGAATATGTAGGCTACATTGCAAAAGATAATGATAGGATTCTTAATGAATATGATCATGACCATTCTCAATGTGAGCCTAACGAATTGACTAGAGAAGCAATGGAAGAATCCGTAAAGGACAATAAAGAAATACTGGATGCTCTTGGATCCGATTATGATGCAGATGGCTCACCATATTGGAAAAATTGGGATAAAGATGAACAGTAAAATTAAAGAATTAAAATCCTTGCTAAGCGAATGGCTAAGTGCTGGAGAAGAAATGCTGTCCAATGGTTGTGTCTTAAGTGGTCATAAATTTTGGGATTACGGCATGTGCTCTATATGTGGAGAGTATGAGGATTCAGCCATGATTCAACGTGGGTATAGTTATAAAGATGAACAAATTAAAGGCAGAGATAATGTCTAAAAGAGAGGTTAAAGAAATTCTAACTGACATTCAGTATCAAGAAGAACTGTTATCGATGGAAGACATTTCTCCTGCAATGAAGGCATACATGGGCTACACTGACGAATTAATCCTATCCCTACAAGCATACATTGACTACCTACTACAAGATGACTAACCTGTCAAAACAGATTGGCGATGAGTTTGAGATGCTAGTTCTAAAGGATCTTGAAAGTCGTGGATTTGAATACATCACTCGTAATGTCCACATGAAAGGCACTGGCTGTGAGGTTGACTTTGTAGCCAAGGGAGCAGATGTTTGGCACGTTGAAGCCAAGGGTGGCAAATCGGGGTATAAGAAAAGACCAGGTGCCAAAAGAACAGATAATGTAAAGAAGTCTATAGCAAATGCAGCATTAATAAAAGCCCTATATCCAGATACATATTATGTTTCATATTTTTCAGCAAGACCAAAAATTAAAAGTTATTCCAGAGAAATGATAGATCTGGCTATTGACAAAAAAATAATAGATAAGGTAATATATCTAGAAGAGCAAGACTTTCCCGCATAGTTCAACGGCAGAACGCCCGACTGTTAATCGGTAGGTTCCTGGTTCGAATCCAGGTGTGGGAGCAGGGGAACATAGCCAAGTTGGTTAAGGCACCGAACTCATAATTCGGCTATCGTAGGTTCAAGTCCTACTGTTCCTACAAGGGGGTAGAAAGGTGAATAGAATGATAATGAATACATTATTCCTATTATGGGGAATAACATTAGGTCTACTTATATGGTTATATAATATCTAATATGTGGATCATAGAAAGGGTCGAAGACGACCACAGGGGCCATAATCAAGCCAGATGCCATGCCTGCAAATATAAATTTAATATAGACTTATTTACTCAAAAAGACGTAGCCATGATAATGGAAGCACATGAATGTAGCAATGCTAGGGATAGTTTCTATGACCTATTTTAAATTCGGGGGTATATAAATATGGACACATTCTACTCTATAATAACTCTTCTAATAACAATAGGAATAATACAAATAGGGATATTTTATTGGATATTTAGGAATATAGATAAATGAGCAAATTCACAGAATTCGAAGAAGAATATTATAAATGGGAAGATAAATATGTATTATTGGATCCAGATGTATTCTATGATAATGTAGAAAATGTCCCTAAAAAGGACTAATTTATACCCGCAAAATTATAGATATAGATAATAATATGGTGTAAGGATATTGGGAATGTGAGCATAGTGGTAGAAAGTGGTAGGAAATGGTAGATAGAGCATTTGCCTTCGTAATCGTAA
>Ga0315909_10009413_pt1 | contig 10574 bp, 19 predicted proteins | sample LakEriMetagenome_11_FD_203527 | JGI IMG/M metagenome (GOLD analysis project Ga0315909, IMG submission 203527) | Freshwater fungal communities from buoy surface, Lake Erie, Ohio, United States - Buoy 2 MA125 | ecosystem: Environmental > Aquatic > Freshwater > Lake | place: USA: Lake Erie, Ohio...
TGTTCTCGCTGCGATTTGGATAGTTTTGGCATGTGTTTACCCTTACTCAACTAGTGTAGCAGATAACTTTGTTTGGGTCAACCACTGCCTAAGGGCGGAAGATTTTGGCCAATGTGTATGCGATGTTCAGCCGTTCTTCCTCATCTTCCACACGACCCAGCTCAGCAGCAGCTTGCACAACGTTTGTGACATAGTGTGCAGGGACTCCTTGCTCAGTCAGCCAGGCTTCAAAGTCCTGATCAAAGGTTCGGTTTTTGGCCAAACGATAGTGTGTTCGTTCCCAGCGATAGAAACCACAGCGAACATCGTGTTCAAACCTGCCAGTTTTGGTCATTTAGTGGCGCCTTGTTTCAATAGTAAAAATGTGTATGCTGCTGGGTTGCGGGGTTTTCCGTATGCATCATGTGACACCATGTCGACACAGGAAGGGCAGAGAAATCCCCTAATCCCATGATAATTGTTGAGTTCCCACCACTGGCCGGGTGTTTTTTCTTTAGTGGTTTTACATCCGTCGCAGGTTCGCATGTTATGATTCCATGTACTTGAGCATGAAAAAGGTAAACTTTTCAGGCTTCACAGGTACTCCAGCTGAAGTATGACGCACCATTCCCCAACATTTAGAGCAGACATAACCGTTGATACCATAGTATCTATCAAGATAATGCCACCGACCAAGTGGTTGTTCATTGGAGTTTTTGCACCCAACGCAGTAAATTATCACATCATCTCCAGCAGCTGATTGTGCAGCAATTGAACTTCATCGGCTTCCAAATAAAAATCAGTGGTGGGGTCCCAGTATTGGCCCGCAACAGTGTCATAGTACACAATACGTCCGTTGCCAAACACAAACGGCCCTTCCAGACCTTTGCGGGGACCGTATCCTTTCAAAATGTCTTCAGTGCGACCTAACACACGATAGCTCATATCAGTAGTGTAGCAATTGATATACCAAATGTCAACCAACAGCGTTTTACTGGCCGGTCATAGTATACCAAGTCAGCTGTTCAGGTTGGATTTTTATCAACTTGCCAACGGGATAAACAGTAAATCTGTCAGACGAGCTCTGTTGAATTCGAGCATGTTTAACGTGAAGTAAAGCTACAATTCCAATAAATGGTTGATCACTCATCACAACAACTGGATCTCCCGTTGACAATTCCTGATTTAAAAAATCTCTCATTTGATTTAGAAATCAAGCGTGGATCATGCCAAATTTTTGTCGGAATTCAGCATAATCGACGATGCGCACAATGCGATTAAACAAAGACCAAGCGTCCTCTAGCTGAGTGGGGTCAAAGTCTCGTTCCCACCCAGTGTCATCTGCACCCCATACACTCACTCGCCATTGGTTCGTTGGCCATAACTGGCTCAACCTTACACAAGCCCATTGGTCAGGGATATGCCTCCATTCCGTTTTAAACGCAGGATGCAGGTCAATTTCACAAGGCACCAACTTGGTTATTTTAAGTTGGTTCGTTACTGGGTTTTCCAGAAGTTTTAGAATTTCATCATGAATCACGGAGTGTCCTTAGATTTTCTCAGGAGTGTCAGCGTACATATACCAGTCTGGCACAGTGGGTTTGTTGTTCTGTGCATTGAACTCAGCAACAAACGAGTCAGCTTGCTCTTTGGTGTCAAATACTTTGGTCTCGTCTACACGCTGACCCCAACCACGTTCACTTTCGATAATATTGACTTTCCAACGCTTCATATTTTAAGTGTAGCAAAAGGCAAGTCAGTTGTCAACCACTATTCACCGCTTGCGAGCTTATACCAAACCATTTGCTCAGACAAAATCTTTACCACGCGATTTGGGGGTTGTACCACAGAGTCTCTGCGGGATTTGGAAATTTTGATGCGAACATTCTTGTCAGTAAATGCTATAATTTCACCCACTTGAAAGGTGCGGCGATGGGATTTCAACAAAATCACATGGTCTCCAATTTCCAGTGGCTGCTTCAGAAAATCCTTCATACTATTCAACTTCTGCAGCCTGACCCATCAGAAGTGTAAACAAACATGGATTTTTAATCATATGCAACACATTAGGATCCATCTGCATTGCGGTTATTTGCAACTCTTCGCTGGGGTCTTTAATATAGTAAATTACCGCAGGGTATGCCCGAATTGCCATCATTTTTAGTTCATCATCTAATAGATGATCTGGAACTATTGAAATCACACAAGGATTCGTCTTAATTGCCTCACGATATTCATCTTTACTGGGATTGAATATATGAGTGAGTAAACCTGGTTCTTTACTAACTGCGAGTAACCTAGCCTGGCGTGTTGGGTTTTTGATCAGTAGGATAGACGAAGCACATCGAGTAATTGCAGCCAATTGAACTGCTTCGCTGGGGTTATTAATCTGATCAATAAAATTTGCAAAATCAGACACTATCAGAATCTGTACTTGTTCATCGCAGTCATTTAAATCAGTGTTACAGAATTTAGCGTAAGCATCAGTCAATGTCATATCATGCTCAGCCTTTCTTTAATCTATACCAAACTAGCTGCTCATCAGTGATTCGCACAACATCACAAGCGTATACTGACATTTCTCTGCCGTGCGTTCCTTTAGCAGATTTGACTCGAATCATTTTGGGGCTGAAATGCAGTATTTGCGCCACTGTGAGGCTGCGTCCATTGCTGAAGCTGTTGGGGACTAAAACATAGTCGCCGGGAGATAATGGTTGTCCCAAAAAATCATCTACAACTTTGGATTGTGTGGGTTCTGTCAACTGGTTATTCATATTTTCCTATCAGTCTCACAAACACACAGGGGTTTTTGATGTGCTGAATTGCGGTTGGATTTTGTTTTACTGCTGCAATTTGCACTTTTTCACTGGGATCAACAATGTGCTGGATTGTAGTACCGTCTCTTTTTACTGCGGCCAATTGTACTCGCTCTGACGGTTCAACGATGGCCCGAATCAAATGGGGGTCTCGTTTGACTAAAACCAATTGAACCTTTTCAGTGGGGAAATCAATACTGTATATACAGTATTGATTTCGACGTACTGCCGCTAGCTGTACTCGTTCACTGGGATTTTTAGTGTAACAAATATTAGCAGGATCACTTTTAACTGCGGCCAATTGCATTTCTTCGGTTTGAGAAGAAATTGAATTGATCAACGTGAATTTATGATCGTAAGAATCCAATGGTGCCCTCATTCACAATGATACTACACAGAGTCAGTCAGCCGTTGTCAAAGGTTATTTTGATAGCAAAAACCAACTCACTTGCTCAGGTGTCAGTTTGAGCAGCTGATGTGGATTTTTGAGTTCTTCCCAAGCAGCTTGGTATATTTTTACACGAACTTTTTTGGGCGTAAATGCAATCACAGAGGCCAGTGAGAAATTTTTACCATATTCCACAACAGCAACAAAGTCACCAATTTCAATATTTTGATTGAGAAAATCTTTTTTCATAGTGTCTTTCATATTTCAAATTGTTGTTTTACCAATTACTATACCGATAAAGTTGTTATTCTTTTAGTCAAAAAAGAAGATCTGGAACAACCGACTGTTATGCAGCTGAGTTCCAAAATACCCAGCAGCAGCGTGAATGCTATGACTGTCAAAAATTACCAAACGATTGTAAATATTACCCACAGTGTCTACTAAATCAAAACGAGTTTTGTCATAAAAACCACCAGAAAAGGCGCGGCCATGGTCAGGATCCCGACTGGATCTTATGCCAGTTTCGCGATGAGCATAGAAGCTAGTCCCAGTATCATAAGGAGCATTGGGTGTCAGATATATCATTGCTGCCCACACCTGAAGATCACAATGATAAACCAAAAGATCTTCAGGCGTACAGTACTGAAATTTTCCATTGGTTTCATACTCATCCCATTTAGTAATGGATTGGCCAATAATAGATTCAAAAGCAGACTTAATGGACTGATCACGATAGGTTAGCTCACTACGCTTGCCCTTGTACCAACGATTGTCTTCAATATATCGAGCTTGTAGGGCTGTTTCACGAACCGCGTCCGGATTCTGATAGAAATTGTCCACAACAAAAATCTTTTTGCGATATGATGGGTTCAAGGCAAAAACATTGGTTACTTGATTTCTTGTTGCAACAACTGGACCCACTGCTTGGACTTGATCATTTGTGACTATCATATAATTTCCTTGTTAGATATTTACACTATGTGGACGATAGCGTGGCTGTTTCAATGCCACTAACCAAGCATTCACTACTGCTATTTGATTGTCCCACCAACGAGTTTCCAGCTTGAACTCCTGAAAACGTATTTCGGTATTCCGGATGTATCGAGCCTTGTCCTGCCGGGTATAATACCAGAAACTGTTTTCATTCCAGTAACTCACATGAGTGGGATCTTGCCAAGCACCACGCCCGTCTGTGCTGGGCACTTCAATGAAGGCCCATCCGCCATCCACTAATACCCGATGAATTTCCTTCATGATATGCAACGGATCACGCAGATGTTCCAGTAAGTGACTGGCGTTAATTACGCCCACCGAGTTATCTCGTAAAGGAATGCCTTGATTTAGATCGGCAATGATATCAGCATCACAGAGATCAATAGTAACACAACCTGGTTTGGCATCAATGCCTCCGCCCAAATCCACCGCCATTAGTCCTTGTTTTTTTGCGTCCCTGAGCGCCAGCTGCCATGCATACTGATCAAACAGTTCACGTGTTTTGGTCTGAATTAATTCGTTGCGTTCAATCCAGGTATTCTCGCCGGTGATACGGTAAATGTACAAACATTTTGGTATGTGAGCAAATTCAGTAACCAAATAGGTTTTGATCATCAGCTCATGATCGTCACACACTGACAATCCAGGGTTGTGGCCGCCCACTTCTTCATAAACACTGCGCCGCCAGGCTCTCACATGATCAGGTGCATACCAAATAAAACTCAGACTCTGACTGCTGGGAGGAAAACTGTGCATGGTTACCAGATCTCGGCCTTGCCAGTTAAAATAAGAATAGTCCCACCCATAATTTTTATTGTAGGGAACAAACTTGTCCTGCATGTGGTACATGGCATCATTGCTGTATGCAAATCCCACGCTCTGATCCTGAAACGCTAGGTTCAGTTCACTCAGGCAATCTGGTGTCAACAGATCATCATGATCCACTTCCACCAGGATTTCACCAGTTCCTTGAGCGAATGCTTGCTTTTTCATAAAGCCCACGTTGGCATTAGGATAGTCAATTCCTTGGATAATTCTAACACGAGGATCTTTGTGAATTAGATCTGGGACTTGCTGTGGTGTTGCGCCGGAATTAAGATACAGGACCCATTCCCAATTTTGATAAATTTGATCCTGTAAACTCTGGTACAACTCATTTAAAAAACTATTACGAATATGTGTAGGGGTTATGATACTAAATTTATAATTGGTCATGTTACCGACTAAAGAATTGGAGCCGGGTGTGGGACTCGAACCCACGTGGGCTTTCGCCGACGGTTTACAAAACCGTTCCAATCGCCACTATGGGAACCCGGCTCATTTTATTTAACTTCTTGTATATATCCAATAATAACTCTGGGACCAAACATTCCACGAACGATATTTCGAGCAGCATTTACATCACTGGCTTGAACCACGATTTTTTGCATAATCTGTCCGGGGATTGTGTAGCTAACCTCAAAATTTCTGTAATTGGGCATCTTAGTTCTCTTTATGTTACTAAATTTATTTAGCAATTGTCAAAATTTACGATAGAATTTGTGATTTCCCACCACTGCGATGGGCACTACACCGCTCCATCCAGGGGTCACATAGGTAGCATGAAAAAACAAAGCGTGCTTCATGTACTGCGAGTATTGATTTTGAGCCAATACCTGTGTGGCAATCTGCCAACATTCACGACATTCAGCAGTGGATATGTGATGGTAATTGGAACATGCCCAGCTAAACTGACAAACACCTTGAGATTTTTGATTGATCACATCACAGGGAGTGTCTCCAAATCCCTTTTTTGTCCGGTTTTGAATCACACGAGCTACAGCAATTTTCCCCATTCTGGGTTCATGACCACTTTCATACCATATGGCTGTGCTCATGCATCTTAGTTGTCGATAATCCACACTATTGATGGTCTTAAAATCTGCAACGTCGTATTTTTCTAATAAATCTTCCACAGTTTCTTTAGGTATCAATGAATTTGCGCTAACTGTATGTGTATAGGCCACAATAACCAGTGCCATAAACATCAATAACCAACTGTTAAGCCAAAATTTAAATATCATTAAACTTCCCCAGGGAATGTTAATACTAACAATAGTTGCCAAGTATTGTCAAAATCCAGTAGAACTCCTGGGCAACGATGCATATGGATCGCTGGGTGCAGGCCATGCGCCACCACCCACCAATCCCACACCGGTCTCAGGTACTGGGACTGAACGAGCAGATTCAGATCCAGTGTCGGAACCTACACCACCAAGTTCCAATGCCTGAACGTTTTTGCCTTCACGCATTGCAGCCACAATGGCCTGACCAGTTACTGAACTATCTGCACAGTCTTCGATTAGTTGTTGAGCTGAAAAATCATCAGTGTTTTTTCCGTAGTTGGGCAAATTGGTAACAAATGCTATCACTGTGTTCACACCACCACCCTGTACATAATAGGGAACATTGGCATTCAACCAATAGCTCATATTATGAGTTTCTGCTACTCGATTGTACAACTTTATTTTGTCGGACAATTTTAGTATAGTACATTGAATAGCCAGTTGCAAGGCTAAAGTTTCGGTATTGGTTTTTGCTGTGACCAGAGATACGTCCCAGTCGGTGGTTGTGCCAGACTGGATTTTTTCTCTGATGGTATTGAATTCAGAAACTATGGTGGCCATGTCACCCACTGCAACTGTTCCAGTATGAAATTTTTTCAAAACATTCACAGCTTCTGCCATGGTGAGATTATAATTGGTTTGACCCAGGCAATCCTCGGCTTTGAGGCGGCCATGAGCTCCACTGCCAGTACCCAATGTGGTCAACAGAGTATTCATCTGAGCTTCTGTTGTGGGTTTAGTGAGTGCGTTGAGATCTGACCCTGGGATGTTTTGCATCTGTTGCATACCGGAACCCAGTGTTCGAGCATCAGCACCAGCGTTAACTTTGACAAATTTTGCTAGATTTTTTGCCAAGCCCAGTATGGCGTCAGTTTCAGTAGTAGTGGTCCGTATCAGGTTCAGTGCCGTGGCACCCACCGTGGTCGCAGGATCCAGTAACTGGGAAAATTTTGTAACGCCAGTGGCTGTGACTTTCAAAAACTGTTGGATACTAGCAATATCAGCAGAATCCGCTGATCTGTCAATCAAGTCACGAATGGCTTTGTCGGTGATCGTGTCCTTGAGCATGATTTTGTTGGTTTGAGCTTGCTTTATTTGGTCAGCAACAAAAGCTCCGTCAATCGTCTGAACTTTCTGAGTGGCTGGATCTGTAAAAGTTTTTCCCAAAACAATTACATGTAAATTTCCCACCTTTTCTGCGTTGTTTTTAATCAGCTCGTTGAGAACTTGGCAGGCACTGAAACTCGCATAGGGACTTTGAAGATTTATCAATGCGCTGGCTTTATTGAAACCAACGCCCACGGTGGCTAGATCTGTGCTGCTATTGCCAGCTATTTTGGTGAGTCCGCCGGTTGCACCAGCAGCTGGTCCACCAGTACCAAAGTCCCCCACGCTGGCACTTTTGAGCACTGACCCAGTTTGACTGGCGTATCCTTGTGCTTGGCCCAGCACATTGGCAAAAGTCTTGCAACCGTCGCTATTGAACCACCCAGAAGTTCTGGCATAAGCACGCCGAATCAGTTCACCATCACCCCAATAAGATATAAACTGTTGGGGAGTACTTCCCACCGCCATGGGAAAATCTTTACATAAACTGTAAAAGATTTTACGTGGCAGAATCTTAATGGTCACAGTTTCACTACTGGTTGGCGCAGTCACAAAAGTGATTTGACTAAAATTACCATTGAAACTGTAATGTACCCCGGGGGTTTTCACTGTACCATTGATATCTACTTGTATAAAATCGTTGGTTAACCAGGTCAAACCAGTCACAGTGTAAGATGTAGTGTAAGTCGGAGTAAAGACCTTGGTGACGTCATCACCTGGAATGGTGTTGGCGATGGTGACTTTTTCTGTAACAGGGGCCCCGGTGCGAGTTTCAAATGTTGCCCCTGTTACAGTGCCCGCTACTGTGGTCAGCCCAGCAACACCGTTGATGGCATTAGAGTAACTATTTGTGAGCTGAATACTGGTACCAGTAACGGCGGCCAGCACATAATAAGTAGTTCCAGATACTAATCCAGATCCTGTACCTCCCACCACTCCGGTGAGTTTTAAACTTTGACCTTGCAGGTAGGTACCAGATGCCACTGTGACTTCTCCAGCAACGCCGTTGATACTGCTTACACTAATACCAGTCAGTGGAGAACTGGTTAAATTGGAAACCATCAGGTAATAAGACTGTATGGCAGCATATTTAACATATTCTGATAACTGAGTGCTGATGTTGGGTGCAGCTATGCCAGTGTTTTGCAACAAACCGTGTAATGCTGTGACCTGAATACCGCTGAAATCTGTGGGCATATTAATTTCCTGGAATAATTACGTCTCCGCTGGCTTCAGCTTGACTATGGCCACAAGATTCAGCTGCACCATTAAAAGCGGCTGGTTTACCTTCGGCAATCACTGTGCTGGCACCAGCAACAATAGTGGGAGTCACATGGGGAGCAGCAGGAGGAAAAGGAGGCAAATGAGTTTGAACTATGCTGCCTTTTAATGCAGCAGATCTACCATTTACAATCACAGTGGAAGCAACTGCGCCAATCACTGGCGCACCCACTCCGTTCCTGTCTCCTTTTCTAACCCATCCTGGCATATATTTTTACCCCATGAGAATTTTATTGTTAGCAGTTCGAATGCCGCTAGTGGCTTCGTACCAAGCACTCACCATTTCTTCTCGACTCAGTGAGTGCATGACCACCGCAGATTTCATCAGATCCAGTTCCTGATCCAAACGGCTGCTCATTACAGCCTGAGCCAGTGCCATACCTTGTGGGCCGGGCATCAGACTCAGTGGCTTATAGATCACAAAAGCCGTATCAGTTTGTCTGATATATTTGGTTACAATTTCCTCCCCGCTGATCAGCTTGAAGGATACGATATCGTTTTCAGTATACATGTTGTTTATTTATCCGTTGATTTTTTGATTAATCTCATCCACAGACATTTGTCTGAGTTCAGTCCAACTGTTAACAAACTGTTGTTCTCCCAAGTAGATCTGGGGCACTGACCTATGACCCTGCTTGCGTATAAACAGCAGAGCTTCGGAGTTTTCGTGTAAATTAACGTCAGTAAAAGGTACGCCAACCTCAGTCAGATATTCTTTGGCTTGTCGACACTGGCTGCACACCAGTGTTGAGTAAATGGTAAGTGTTTTCATAAACTAAATCCTTTAAACGAGTTTTCATCTAAATCCTGCTTCACAGCACCTATCGTGTAGGAACTGATTTCGGTTTCCTGAGGAGCCACCTGTACTTCTCCGCCTGCGATCCACTTGTTGGTCCAGGGCAGAGGATTGCTGGTGGGAGTTTTCCAAGCACAGTCCAGTCCCACAGCAGTCATACGCTTGTCACAGATAAAATCCACATAGTCACAAAGCAGCGTCTCATTGAGACCAATCATGCTACCGTCCCGGAACAAGTAACGTGCCCAGAGCTTTTCTTGTTCTGCTGCTGACCGGAATAACTCCACACACTCAGCTTGAGTTTCGGTTCGAATAGTCTCAAAATCTGGGTCATCTTTGGGCAACAATTTAAGCAAGGTCTGAGTGCTGGCCAAATGAACATTTTCATCCCTGCAGATCAGTTTGATGATCTTGGCATTGCCCTCCATCTTTTTTACTTCAGCAAATGCCCAACTGCATGCAAAACTCACGTAAAATCTCAGTCCTTCCAGTACATTCACGCTCATGAGGCTGAGCCATAAAAGTCGCTTGAGGTCATACAGCGTTACCTTTATTCCTCGCCCATTGACTTTGTGAACTCCCTCTCCCAGCAGATTGTACCACTGAATCATATTCAAAAGCTCGTCGTAATTTTTAGTGATATCATTGGCACATTCCACAATCTCACTAACACTCATGATTTCATCAAAAATTTTACTGGGATCTGAATAGACATTACGAATGATGTGAGTATAACTGCGACTGTGAATGGTTTCACTAAATGCCCAAGTCTGTATCCAGGTCTCTATCTCAGGCAAACAAACAATAGGTAAATAAACCAAATTGGGACTGCGACCCTGTACACTATCCAGCAGAATCTGTCGTTTGAGATTACTGGTAAAAATGTGTTGCTCGTGAGCAGTAAGTTCTTTGAAGTCTTTACTGTCTTTGCCAAGATCAATTTCTTCAGGGCGCCAGAAAAAACCCAATTGCTTTTCAGTAAGTTTGTCAAACTGTTTGTATTTCAGAGTATCATAACGCTGCATGCCTACACCACCAGCGGGGTCTAAAAAGGCCCTGCTGGTTAGGTGGTCTTGATTTTGCTGATTAAAAACTGTCTGCATTGTATA
>Ga0315909_10009416_pt1 | contig 10573 bp, 10 predicted proteins | sample LakEriMetagenome_11_FD_203527 | JGI IMG/M metagenome (GOLD analysis project Ga0315909, IMG submission 203527) | Freshwater fungal communities from buoy surface, Lake Erie, Ohio, United States - Buoy 2 MA125 | ecosystem: Environmental > Aquatic > Freshwater > Lake | place: USA: Lake Erie, Ohio...
GCGTGGTGCGTTTTTTCGTTTTCGCTACTACTCCCGGCACCCCGTTGACCAGGCGCCCCGGAACTTGTATCCACGGATCCATGGCGCTCTCCACCCACCAGATGCACACGTCCGACTGCTGCCAGCCGGCCATGACCCATGAGCAGCGCGGCGCCCAGGCGGACTGCAACGAGGCGTCCTGCTCCCCCGCCTCCGGCGCGACCGCCTGGAAGTCGCAGCAGGCCACCGCGCGCTCCGCCGGCAACGCGGGTGCGCAGATGAGTGCGACGGTGTTTGTCTCGCGCGGCCGCACGGCGGCGCCCTGATCGATGCAGAGCTTCGTTCTCAAGGCGAACGACTCGCGGCCCGACCTGCTTGCCACGCTCGAGGACGCGTCGGGCCCGGTCAACCTGACCGGCGCGACGGTGCAGTTTCGCCTGGCGTCGACGCTCGAGACGGTCGACGGCTGCGGCGAGTCGACGTACGTCAAGAACGCGGTGCTCTGGACGAAGAACGCCACGATCACGAACCCCACGACCGGCGCGGTCTCCTTCGCCTGGACCGCCACCGACACCGGGACGCCGGGCTACTACCTCGGCGAGTTCCTGGCGACCTTCGCCGGCGGGCAGAAGCAGTCTTTCCCCACCTCCGGCTTCATCCCGGTCGTCATCAACGCGTCGCTCTCCTGACATGCCCAAAAGCACCTACCTCGCCAACAAGCTGCTCGACCTGCCCGTCGGCGGCACCGCCTTCTCGGCGCCGGCCACGCTCTACTTCGGCCTCTACACCTCCGCGCCTGGCGCCGGCGGTGGCGGCACCGAGGTCTCGGGCGGCTCGTACGCCCGCGCCTCGCTCGCGAACAACACGACCAATTTCCCCGCCGCGTCCTCGGGCGCCAAGTCGAACGCGACCGCGATCACCTGGCCGACTGCTGCCGCGTCCTGGGGCGTTGTGACGGCCGTGGGCGTGTTCGACGCCGCCTCCGCCGGCAATCTCCTGTACTACGCGACCATCTCCTCGAAGACGGTCGACTCGAACGACACGGTCTCGATCCCGGTCAGTAACTTCACCCTGACCGAGACCTGATCTCCGCGTGCAGGCCGACGTAAAAAACACGTCGGGCCGCGTTTCGCTGGGGTCCCGGGCCCGTGTGGTAGCGGAGCTCGGGGCCACGGCGGCCTTCCCCCACGTCGCCGTCTCCCTGGCGACCGCGGGCCTGGCGACCGGGTCCGCCGGCGCCTCGGTGGTCGCGGGCTCCGCGACGGTGGGGATCAGCTCGCTCCAGGTGACCGCCCGACGGCCGGCCCCGGTGGCCGGGGTGGTGGCGGACAGCGGCGACGCGTTGCTGCTCGAGGACGGGGGGGCCCTGCTCACGCAGGCGGGGTTCCGGATCCGTTTTGAGACTGGCGCCGCGGTGACGTTGGTTGGCTACATCGCCGGCGTCCTCCGCAACGCCTCGGAGGCGTTCCTCGATTTTGCGCACGCTGCCGCCCGGGCGATCCTGACGCTGGGGGCAAAGTCGGTGGGGGTCGCCGTGGTGCTGGCGTCCACCGTGGCGGCGGCGCTGCGCATCCCGCGGATCCTGGTGCCCCAGGTCGCCGGGTTCTCTGGGCTGGCGGCGGCCCTGCGCAAGCTGGCGCTGGTGGCCCCGGTGGTCGCGGGTGGGACGACGGCGGTGGCCGGGGTCTCGTTCCTGCACCGCCCGGCCCTCGCCTCGGCCGGCGGCACGGCGGTGGCGGTCTCGCTGGCGTCCCTGGCTCCGGTTTCTGCCTCCGTCGGGGGCTCGATTGACCTGTTGCTGCGTCCCCGGTCGTCGGATCGCCTGGTTTTCGGGGTCTCGGGCTCCTCGGCGCTCACGTTCTCGCTCGTCTCGACCTGTCCCGCGGCGTTTTCGGCGTCCGGAGGCTCGTCGGCGTCGGCGTCGCTGTCGCGGAGGACGTTTTTGTTGTCGGGTTACGCCGAGACGGATGGCGGGGACCCGATCGTGACGGCCGGCGGGCCTCCGTTCGCGATTGGCGACATGGTTTTCGACGGTGGGACCGAGGTCGGCGTCGCTTTGTCGACCTCGGACCCGGGTTTTGGCGCCGCGGTGGGCGGGTCGACGTCGATTTCCGCGTCGACCGTGTCCACGGCGCCGATCACGGTGCTCGGGGCTGGTGCGACGGGCGTGGCGATAGGCGGGACGCGGTACGTTTTCCTGGGCGACGGCTTCCTGGCGGTGTTTGGCGACGGTCTTTTGGGCGACGGGGCCGGGGATTTCCTGGTCCAGGGCCAGGAGCTGCTGTTCATCGGCCGGACGGCCGTGGCGTCGACGGTTTCCTCGACGGTCGGCGTCGCGGCATCCGTCGCGGGGTCGACGGTGATCGCGGTGCAGCCTGGCGGCGTGGGCGTGCGGCCGCAGGTTTTCGGTCAGTCGGTTGTCTCGGCGTCCCTGGCGTCCGTGGTGCCGCTCGCGGCGTCGTCCTCGGGCTCCTCGGTGATGGCGGCGGGTCCGACGCGCGTGGTGGTGCCGACGGCGCTCTCGGGCCTGGTGACCGCGGGCGGGGACCCGATCGTCGAGCAGGGCGGAGACGCGCTGGTGGTCGCCGGCGATCAGATCCCGACGGTGGGGCAGACGGCGGTGGCCGGCGCGCTGCGGGTGCGGACGGAGCTCTTCGTCGGCCAGGTCGGTGGAGCCACGCTCTCGGTCATCCCGTTCATCGGGTTCGGCGAGTCTCCGTCGATCGCGGGGTCCACGGCCGTGTCGGCTCCGGTGTCGGTGGCGACCGCGGTGCCCACGGTGATCACGGGGTCCACGAACGTGGGGGTGGATTTCCAGGAGTCGGCGGCTCTGCGGGTGCCGGTGGTTGGGTCGACGGCACTGACCGCGTCGATTCGGTCCCAGGACCGCGTGACGGCTGCGCACTCGGGCACCTGTGGGGTGACGGGCTCGCTCCTCTCGCTCTGCTCGGCCTCGCTGGCGTCCTCCGGCAGCTCGTCGCTGGCGGCCGCCCTGCGGGCCCAGGCGGGCGCGGCGGCTTCGGTCCAGGGGGCGACGGCGGCGGGCGTGGTGCTGGCGCGTGGGCGGCCTGCGGGGCCCTTTGCCGCGGCCGGGGCGACGGCGGTGGCGGCGACCCCGCGCGTCGCGCTGGGCCTGGCGCCGGTGGCGCTGGGCACCGCGGATGGTGATAGCCTGGTCACCTCGGGCGGGGATGCCCTGGTCGGCGCGGATCTCCTGTTCGTGGGGTCGACGGTGGTCGGCGTGGCGTTTGACCAGGACCGGCTGGCGGTGCCGGTGGTGGGGTCGACGGCGGTGGCTCCGGTCCTGGCGTCGACGGCGCCGGTGGTGGTCCAGTCGCTCGGCAGCACCGCGATCTTCTCGCCGTTCGACAAAGTGACTTTGCTGGCGGTGCCGGTGGCGGGGTCGACGTCAATGGCGGTCGCGCAGATCGCCACCGCATCGCGGGCTCCGGTGGCGGTTGCCGGCGGGACGGCGGTAGGCGTGGCCCTGGCGGACCTCCGGCGCTCCAGCTTCGTTTCCTCGAGCTCCACGACGGTGGCCGGCAACACGGTGGTGGCCTGCCGGACCTCGGTCGCCTCGGCCGGGGGTTCCTCGGTCTCGGGCGCCCTGGTGGCCCAGGTTGTCGCGTCGGCGTCGTCGGCAGGGGCGACGGCTCCTGGGTTCGCGCTGGTGGCGGTCTGCCGTCTCTCGGCGGCGAGCAGCGGTTCCTCCGCGGTCGGAGCGATCGTCAGCACCGGCTCGCGCGCGTCGCTGGCCTCGGCCGGGGCGACGGCGGTGGTGGGCGATCTGGCGGCCCTGGCGCGGGCCTCGGGCGCCTCCGCGGGCGTGACATCCGTCCTGGCGACGGCCTCGCGTTCGGTCGCGATCCAGTCGGGCCTCCTGGTCACGTCCGGCGGCGATTGGCTGGCGACGGCCGACGGCGATGCGTTGGTCGGCGATGGGCTGGCGCTCCTGGGGTCGACGGTGCTCGCGGCGAACACGTCTTCGGTGGCGCGGGCTGTGGCGACGTTCCCTGGGGCGACGGCAGTCGCGGCGGTGGCCGTGGCCCAGGTCCGCCTGGCTGCGTCCTCGGCTGGCTCCTCGGCGCCGGCGTTTGGCATCTTGGTGCAGAGCAGCGACCGGGTCACGGTGGCGGGAGCGACTTTGGTGGGGGCGTCGACGCGGGTCTCGACGACGCTTACGATCGCGGTCGGCGGCTCTGCGGTCTGGGCTCCGATCGTTTCCGCGGCGATGCCGGCGGCCCTCCCCTCGTCCGGTTCCACGGGGGTCGCGGGCACGATCCGGGTGGCCACCGGCCTGCCGGTGCCGGTCGTCGGCGCCACCGCCTTGTCGTCCAGCCTGGTGTCGAACGCTCCGATCTCCGCGGCGTCGTTGGGATCCACGGTGGCCTCGTCGAGCGTATCGCGTGCGGCCTCGATCCTCTCTGGCGTGCTGGTGACGGATGGGGGCGACGTGCTGGTGGGTTCCGACGGGGAGCAGTTGGTCGCGGACCGCGGCGTGTTCTCCGGCGTCACGGCCGTCAGCTTCTCGGTTACGGTCACGACGGTCATCGACCCCAAGGCCCTGCTGACGGACGGCGGCGACCCTCTGGTCACGTCGGACGGGTCAACCCTTGTTTCGTCCTAACCAAATCGATACGCTGCAACCATGCCCACACGGATTAAAGACATCGCGTCGACGGCCGGCACGCCGAACGCCAACGACTTCATTCCGCTGGACGGAGACAGCGGCGGTACGCGGAAAATGCCGCTCACTGACATCCGGGACACCAAGGGTAATCTCCGCACGATCCCCCAGAACGCACAGACCAGCGCGTACACGCTGGTGGCGGCGGACATGGGCAAGCACGTCGCAATCACGACCGGCGGCGTGACAGTCCCGCAGAACGTCTTCTCGGCCGGCGACGCGGTGACGGTCTACAACAACAGCGCAAGCAGCCAGACGATCACGCAGGGCACCGGGGTAACGATGTACCTGGCCGGCCAGGCCACCACCGGCAACCGCACGCTCGCCCAGCGCGGCGTCGCGACCGCTTTGTGCGTCGGGTCGAACACGTTCATCATCTCGGGCGCGGGCCTGACCTGACATGGCTATTCAGCAGATGCTTTTCGGGGGCGGGCCTCCCCGCCTGGCCAACGCCACCGGCGGCACGATCACCTACTCCGGCAACTGGCAGATCCACACCTTCGCCTCGTCCGGCAATTTCCAGTTTACTGACTACACCGACGGCTCGCTCCCGACGCGGGTGATCGTCGCTAACGGAGGCAATTCCGGTCAAGCGGGGTCCGGTTTGGACGAATCGGACATTGGCGGCGTTGGCGGCAATGGGGCCGCGAGCGGTCTCTACAACCAGTACACTTTCTACACCATCAGCAGCTTTGGCCTGACCAGCCGCGCCGCGGTTGTGGGTGGTGCGGCTAGTGCCAGTTCCTTTTTTGGCATCGGTGGTAGCTCGGCCGGCGGTTCTGGCGCGTTCGGTGGCGCCGGAGGCTCGCTCAATGGGCCAGGCAGCAGTGGTAATCCTGGAGGCGCCGGCGTGACGTTGAGCACTCCGTTCGGCTCCGTAGTTTTCTGCGGTGGCGGTGGCGGTGGCGGCGGCGGCTCCGGGGACAACAACGACGTCGGAGGTTCCGGTGGCGCTGGCGGCACCGGCGGTGGCGGCGCTGGCGGCACCGGCGGACGCCAGGTGTCTGAGGTGGCTCCCACTAACGGCGCCAACGGTGCGATCAATACCGGCTCGGGCGGTGGCGGCGGTGGCGGAGCGCGAGCGGATACTGGGGGCCCGCAATCGGGTGGTCTCGGTGGTCTGGGCGGATCTGGCGTCGTCATTGTCGCGTTCCAATACACCAACTGACCATGGCCCACTTCGCTGAAATTGGACCTGACAACCTGGTGCTGCGTGTCGCAGTGATCCCCGACGAGCAGGAGTCGCGGGGCGCAGACTTCCTGGCCCAGGACCTCGCCCTCGGCGGCACCTGGATCCAGACATCCTACAACACTCGCCGCGGCGTGCATGTCCTAGGCGGGACTCCGCTCCGGAAGAATTACGCCGAGACCGGGTTCACGTTCGACGCGGTCCGCGATGCGTTTATCCCGCCCAAGCCGCCCGCGCCCGAGACCGGACCGGACTGGGTCCTGGACGAGACAACCTGCGACTGGGTTAAACCGTGAGCTTCATCTCATTCCTCCTCTCTGCCGCCGGCGGAACTGTCCTCGGCGGCGTCACGCAGCTCCTCGGCACGTTTGCGTCCGAGGCGCGTGAGTGGTCCGCGTCCAAGCGCCGCATCGCGGAGCTCCAGGCGATCAAGGAGCGCGACATCTCCCTCGGGGAGCTGGCCGCGTTCACGAAGGCGCAGGAAGGCTTCACCTCGAGCTACTCCCCTCCCGCGGGGGCGCCGGCGTGGACGCATGGGCTGCTGACCGTCGTGGAGTGCATTACCAAGCTGGTCCGCCCAATGATGGTCATCGGCGCCTGCTGGTACGTCTGGAACCTGTCCAGCGAGCAGCTCGGCGGACTCCAGCCCGAGATCGTCACGTTCTCCTTCGCAGTCGGGTACGCCTGGATCGGCATCCGCCACCAGAAGCAGGTTACGAAGTAACATGTCCACGATCCCCGACGAGCTCCTGCTGTCCAGGATCCGCCGGGAGGCGGAGGCCCGCCAGGCTGCGCTGGACGAGCTCCGCTCGGCCCTGGACAAGGCCACGGCTGCGATGGACAAAAAGGTCATCGCGGCCGCGTCGAAGCTGTCAGCGCAGATCGATGGTAAGACCGTCAAGAGCTCGGCGATCGCGGGCATGATCCTGCGGACCCAGGTGGAGCCTGGCTTCGCCCTGGCCGAGCAAGTCACGCTCCTCGAGGCCAAGGTCGACGACAACCAGAACACCAGCGAGGCCAGCATCGAGGAGGTGCGCCGGGTCACCGCGTCGTCCACCGAGTCGCTGGCGCAGCAGACGCTCACCCTGGCGGCGCGGTTCGCGAACAACGAGGCCAAGGTCCAGCAGCAGCTCACCGCCCAGGCCACGGCGACGACGGCGCTGGCGCAGTCGACGACTTCGCTCCAGTCCACGGTCGCGGACTCGCAATCGCGGCTAAACACGATCGAGACCACCTACGCCACGCGCGGGTACGCGGACGCCTCCTCGTCGGCCGCGCTTTCCGCGGCTGCCGGCGATGCTACCTCGAAGGTAAACGAGGAGGCCGCGGCGCGTGCTCTGGCGGACGGCCGGGTGAGCGGTCAGTACGCGCTTCGGGTCTCCGCCGGTGGCCAGGTGGCTGGCATGACGGTGACGGCGGCCGAGGGGCTCTCGCCCGGCAGCGGCTACACTTCCGCGCCGACAGTCACGTTCCAGAACCATCCCGGCACGCCTGGCAGCGGGGCAGCCGCGGTGGCGACGGTCTCGAGCGGCTCGATCTCCGCGATCACGGTGACCGCGGCCGGCAGCGGCTACACCGTGGCGCCCAAGGTCCTCATCACCGGGGGCGGGGGCAGCGGGGCCGCCGCGGTTGCGACCCTCCTGGCCGGCGGCGTCTCCCGCGTCCTGGTGAGCCCGACGAGCGAGATCGCGTTCCAGGCCGACACGTTCAAGATCTACTCCGCGGGCGGGAACAAGACTCCTTTCGTCCTCGAGAACGACACGCTGACGCTCAACTCGACGCTTGTCGTCAACGGGTCCTCGCTGGCCACGATCGCGGCCAACTCAACGACGCCACCCGTAAACTACATCGGCTCGTTTGCCGCCGCTCCCGGCGGGGGCTACGCAGTCAACTCCGTCTACCTCAACACGACCGACGGCAACTCGTACATCCGCAACAGCTCCGGCGCCTGGGTGCTGTTTATCGCGAAGGGCACGCGGGGTGACAACGGCACCAACGGCACGAACGGGACCAACGGGACAAATGGAACCAACGGGACGCCCGGGGTTCGTGGCTCGAAGCAGTTCTTCGCGTCCGGGTCCGCCTGGTCCGACGCGACCGCGGAGGCCGCCATCACGGCCTTGGGTTTGGCCAAGGTCCTGCTGGACCAGGTCACGGTCTCCAACGGGTCCAACTTCGCCCAGACCCGTTTTTGGAACGGCTCGAGCTGGGTCGAGGCGACCGCCGTGATCAACGGCAACCTCCTGGTCAACGGCACCATCGGCGGCGAGAAGATCGTCGCGGGCACGTCGATCACGACGCCCAAGATTGCTGGCGGCAAGTTGGAGCTGATGGGCGAGTGCCTCGTCAGCTCGAACCAGGACCCGGGCATAGTTCGCCTAAACGGCGGCTCCGGAGACGGCCCTGGCAGGGGCGGTCAGGTCGATGTGTTTGGCTCGACGTACAACACGGTCGCCGGCTACGCGGGCGCGGTGCTGATCACGCCCGCCAACGTGGCGACCGGGCACATCCGCATGCGAGACCGCGCGGGCGTGGACCGGGTCCACATCGACACGGCCGGGCTCGCCAACGTGTCCAACGGGCGCTTCACCACCTCAAACTTCGACGTCCACCCGAACGCCAACAACCAGGTGGTGTGCGGCGAGGACGCGGGGAGCAACGGGTCGTACATGTCGATGCGCGTAAACGGGCGCACGGTCTGGGTGCGGTTCTTTACTGCGCTCCCTTGAAGAAATACGGCGCCAACTTCCCTGACCAGTGGTCGGAGGCGATGGTGGAGCTTTGTTGCTACGCGCAGGATCGTACGCAGGATCAGGGCGGCCTTGGACAGCAGGGGCACCTGCGCAACGCGATGATTGCCCTCTGGCCCCACGTCTACGGCGGCGAGGTCGAGCCAGGTGTGCCGCGATGGCGTGATGACCTCGAGCTACTCACCTGGGCCTGGTGCAAGTACCGGGTGATCTCCGTCATCGGCCACGCATCGGCGGCGAAGACGCACACGTTCGGTCACATCGCCGCGGCGTCGTTCATCGCGGACGCGCCCAACTCGATCATCACGCTCACGTCGACGCACCTGCCCGGCCTGCGCAAGCGCCTGTGGGCCGACACGGTATCCGCGGTCCGCACGGCCCAGATCGCGCCCGGCACGCTCGGTGGCCTGATGTTCGACGTCCGGAACCATGACATGACGATCCGGCCGGCCGGGTCCAAGGAGGACAAGTATGTCATCGAAGGCATCGCGACGGACCGCGGCCAGGACGCCGTGGAAAAGATACAGGGGACGCACTCGCGGAAGCGGCGGTACGTCGTCATCGACGAGGCTCAAGGCACGCCGTCAGCCATATTTGAGGCTGCGGCCAATTTGATGACCGATCCGGATTTCCGGATGGCGCAGCTCGCCAACCCGACGCGGCGCTACTCGGAGTTCGGCACCTGGTGCGAGCCCAACGGAGGCTGGGGCCACATCGACCCAGACATCGACCAGTTCTGGGAGACCAAGCGCGGCGGCATCTGCATCCGCCTGGACGGGCTAAAGTCGGCGAACATCAAGTACGGCAAGACGGTGTTCCCGTTCTTGATCCGCCAGGATTACCTGGACTCGGTGGCCAAGGCGTTCGGCGAGGGCTCGCCCCGCTGGTGGACGTTCGTCCGCGGGTGGTTCGCACCCGAGGGACTGTTCGGCGTGATCTTCCCGTCCTCGATCCTGGCGAAGGCGGAGAAGAAGCTCGAGTACCAGATGCCGCCAGTGCGGGTGGCGGCGCTCGACCCCGCGTTCGAGGGTGGTGACCAGTGCGCCCTGGCGATCGCCGAGTACGGCGGCGCCAACGGCAGCGCGTACGCGCTAAACATGGTCGTCTCGATGCCGGTGAAGGTGTCGATGACCGACAAGTCGGAGCCGCTCGACTACCTGATCGCCAACGAGGTCCGCCGGATCTGCACCAAGCATGAGGTGAAGCCGGAGAACTTCATCCTGGACGTGACGGGCGCCGGGCGCGGCGTCGCCGCCATCCTGGAGAAGGAGTGGTCGCCCGAGATCAATCGCTGCAACTTCGGCGGCGGCGCCACCGAGCGGAGACTCAAAGTCACCGATTTGGACGACTGTAGTGAGCTGTTCGATCGGTTTGTATCGGAGCTCTGGTGGGCCGGCCGGGCCTGGATGGAGGAGGGCCTGGTCGGTGGGCTGAACGAGGATTTCAAGACCCTGCGCGACCAGCTCGTTGCCCGGCAGTATGAGACGGTGAAGGACAAAAAGATCCGGATCGAGACCAAGAAGGAGATGAAGGAGCGACTCGGCTACTCCCCCGACGAGGCCGACGCGTTCGTCATGCTCGTCGAGCTCCTCCGCCGGAAGGGCGGCGTCGCCGGATCCCCGGCCGCCGGGTCCATCGGCTCCCGCGACACGCGCATGCTCAAGCGGGCGGTCAAGTACAGCAACGTGATGAACCCGGAGCGCGAGTTCGCGACCGCCTGATGGCCCTGATCAAATCCTTCCGCGACGTCCCTCCGGGCGGCTGGCGCTACGTCCAGCCGGAGACCGCGGTGCGGTTCGACTGCGACACGTTCGAGGGCCTGGTCGCCCTGGTGGTCCCGCACCGCAAGTACAAGGGGATCCCGCACGAATCGACGGCCCAGGACATCCAGCGGCAGCTCTGCGCGGGCCTGGACGAGACGTGGTGCCAGGCGGAGCCTGGCGAGACCCATCGGCCGGTGGCGGACCT
>Ga0315909_10009420_pt1 | contig 10568 bp, 7 predicted proteins | sample LakEriMetagenome_11_FD_203527 | JGI IMG/M metagenome (GOLD analysis project Ga0315909, IMG submission 203527) | Freshwater fungal communities from buoy surface, Lake Erie, Ohio, United States - Buoy 2 MA125 | ecosystem: Environmental > Aquatic > Freshwater > Lake | place: USA: Lake Erie, Ohio...
CCCGTCGGTCTCGACAGGCGCCTCGTCGTCCGCGAGGTGCTTCGCGGCCAGGGCGCTGACACGCTCAACCCCTCTGCGGAAGGCATCCTTGTTGCCAATCTCGCCGGGACCATCGAAGACCACGAAGTCGGAGACTGTGGTCACGGTCCCCTCGTTCTCGTCCTCCGTCTGCGCGGAGATGGCGTAGGCGATGAGCTTGCCGTTGCGCGCAGCCTCGGCGAGCCGCTCGAAGAGGTCCACGGCCTGTTCTACTGTGTCGTCGATCTCGCTCTCGGACATGGTCTCTCCTGGGTGACCTCAGCAGGTCTTCTTCGGGGTGGGCCTGGCCTTCGGCGGCAGGGTCGTCTTCGGAGTCGGCTTCTTCACTTGCGACCTCGCTTCGGCGTCGGGGTGCTCGGGGCGCGCTTGCCGGCCATCTTGGCCGCCACGGCGCCTTGCGGGACCTTCGTGCTCGGCGTCTTGTCGCTCACGACCTTCGTCGGCCGACAGTACTCCGTCTTGCCTCCAGCTCCGCACGGCTTGCCCGTGCGCTTATCCTCCCACTTCTCGTCCTGCCAACGCCGGAGGGAGGTCCCCTCCTCGCCCTTGCGCACGTCGCCGCTCTCCTTGCGGCACTTGGCGACGGCCTGCGACGCGCGGGCCGAGGGCCAGACGTCGTACTGGGCCTTGACCTTCCGCGCGCAGGCGTCGTCAGCCACGACACACGCAGGGCTTCTTGCCGCACGAGCAGGCCTTCTTCGGCATCGGCTTGGACTTGGCGCCCTTCGCGGGCGACTTGGGCATCGGCTTCTTCATTTGCGGCTCTTCTCCCCTTCGCAGGCCCAGGCCTTCCGGCTCAGGCGCAGTGGGCTGTTCGGGTCCTTGGCGGCCTCGGGGTGCATCTTCATCTGCCCGGCGCTCCGCGCGCAGTAGGCGTCGCCCTTCGAGGTGCCCGGCCGGATGCGCGGGCCACCGTCCTTGGCGTTGCCGGCCTGCCCGTAGGAGACCGTGTTCTTGCGACCCGTCTCTGGGTTGGTGAAGGTCTTCGCGGCCTTCTTGCCCTTGGCTGGCGTCGGCATCAACCCTCCAGGTCGGTCTTGAGCGCGTCGAGGAACGGGCGCGCGATGGTTCGGGCGTCGGTCACGCCGGGGGACGTGCCGCTGCTCGCGTCGTAGCGCGTCAGGAGGTCGGCCGCCTCGGTCAGCGGAATCCAGCCCTCGACGAAGACGCCCTCGACAGGCTCCCCGCCGGGCTGGGTGGAGCGGAAGGTCCGGTCGGTGCTCAGGATCTGGATCACGGCAGCGTCCTCCGCTCAATGAGGATCTCGTGGATCTCGCTATACTGCAGACCGAGGCCGTTGGCCGTTCCGTTCGCGCTATAGTGCTGCAGGTACAGGCGACTCTTGCCGCCGCCCCAGCCAGGGCGAAGGACGTTGGACCCGGGCGTCGTGCCCGCGTGACCCAGGTCGGCGAAGGGGCCGCCGATGCTGCCCGAGGCGTTGACCGTCACGATCGCACGGCTCATGCGCCGCGGGACGTAGATCTCCTCGACGATGGTCGTGGTGCCGTCCTGCCAGGCGGTCGGGCAGGCCGGCGTCGAGGTGCTGTTGATGATGGAGCCCGAGCTGCCGGCGGCGCGCAAGTACAGCGCGGTGTTCGAGCCCGACTTCAAGAGGCGCAGCCCCTGGGCGTTGGTCGCGTCCTCGGACAGTTCGTCCGCGTTGCTGACCTGCCAGTAGGCGGAGTTCGCCGAGACCTGGTTGTTGATCTTGCCCTTGATGGTGATGCGCAAGTCGTCGTCGATCCCTGTCGTCACGCCGAGCGGGAGCTCCACCCTGCCCCGAAGATATGTGGCAGAGGCCGTCGCCGCGAAAGAGTGCTTCCACCCTGTCGCAGCAGAAAACGTCGCGGTCATCGTAGTGTAGGAGCCCAACCCCATCGAGTTGTTCAGCGTGACCGAGGAGGCGTTCCCCTCGTCGTCGGTCAGGGTGATCGTGTTGTTGCCGTTGACCAGCGTGACGGCGCCTTGCGCCTTGAAGTCGAAGCGCCGCAACTTCTTCCAGACGAGCGGGTTCTCGACGGACGGACGGACGCGCACCAGGGCGAAGGCGTCTGCGGTCTTGGGCGTGCCGCTGCTGTCGGTCGCCCGGAGGCGCACCAGCGTCACGCCGTCGTTCACGAGGCCGCTCAGGCTGACCGCCTTGTTCGTGTTGCTGACGCTCCCCGGGCCGCTGCTGATGGTCGCGACGTAGGTCACCGGCGCCGTGAAGGTGCCTCCGACGTCGTTGAAGGTGATGCTGGCCGTCGTCGTGTCGGCATCCAGCGTCTGCGAGGCGGGGAACGCCCCGGGGGTCATCGTCCCGGCGGCGGACGACGCGACCAGGACGAGGCCGTAGGCGAAGGCCGTGTTGCCGTCCGCGTCGCTGACGCAGCACTGGACCTCGACCACTTGCCCGTTCGTCAGGGCCGCGAGGTTCACCGTCCGGGTGGAGACCGAGGACACGTACGAGGAGTACGTCCCCGTCGAGTCTCCCGTGATCTTGGCCGTGTAGGTGTAGGGCGCCGTCCCGCCAGTCGCCTCGGGGAAGGTGATGGCCCCCGTCGTCGTGCCGGCCACGACGGTCACCGGCGACGGCGAGGTCAGGGACAGGATCGGCGTGCTGGTCTGGGGCCAGACGCAGACGCCCGAGTCGCGGAACAGGATGCCGAGGCCCAGCCGCACGGTGCGAACAACGACGTAGGACCCCGGGAGGTCAACCCCTTCCAGCACGCCGGAGAGGGAGACGGTGGCGGCGCTGCCTCCCGGGGCCTGCGTCAACTCGTAGGTGGCCCGAGCACCAGAGGGAAGCGGAGACCAGAGGAACGTGACGTCCCCCTCCGAGGTGACCTCCTCGTAGAGCGGCTGCTGTCCGAGGAGGAGCGGAGGGAGGGTACGGCTCATGCGACTTCGGCGACCTCGATGCTGCGGCGCGAGGAGAACGTGCCGTAGACCTCGTAGAAGACCTCGACGTCGAACTCGGCGGCGGCGACGCTGTCGAGCTCGACGAACACGTAGAACGTGCCCTCTGTCGAGGGCGAGGCCGGGAGCGGCGGGCTCTTAACGGCGACGTAGAAGTCACCGTCGTTGGGCACCTTGTAGACCTGCTCGGTCTCCGCGAACGTCGAGCCGGCCGTGATGGTGCGGTCGACGTCAGCGAAGACGGTTGAGAAGTCCCCGATGACGCCGTCGCTCTCGTTGCTGACCCAGGTCGAGTAGGTCTGGTCGGAGCCCGCCAGCGAGGAGGGCACGACGCGCAACTGACGCACGAGCACGCCGCCAGGCGTACACTTGATGGGGATGGTGGCCTTCTTGCCAGAGCCACCAGCGAAGCTGATGGTGGCTCGGCAAGAGCCAAGCACCTGTACGGCGTGGCTCATGGGTCAGTTCCTGCTCAGGCGGCGGGGTAGATGACGTACGAGAAGGTCACGCTCTTGCCGGAGGTCGGCGCCGCGTCGAGCGCGATGCGGAACTTGGTGCTGGCGCCGGTGCCGACCTGCGACCACCCGGTCGCGACGCTGGTCGCGGCGCCGGTGACGCCCTTGCGCGAGTAGACGATCGTGCCGCCGTCGTACTTGGCGTTCGAGACGACCTCGGCGTAGGTGGCCGCGTCCGCGGCGGTGACGTCGCCGTAGATCGGCGGCACCAGCGTCTCGAGCTGCGCGTACTTGGCGGCGACGCGCTGCGGGCAGAGGAAGACCTTGCCGGAGGTCCCCGGGGTGCCGACCACGTAGCCGACCGGGACGGTGTTGGTCCCCGGCGTCAGGCTGATGTTGTGACCATCGGTCGCCTGGGCGTCGGTCAGGTAGACGTAGTCGCCGGCGGAGGCGCCGTCCGTGTCGAAGGGGATGATGATCTCCTCGAGGATCGGCCGGTGGACGCGCCGCTCGATGTCCGAGGCGTCGGCGAAGCTGGCCGCGAGGGCCTGGCCGTTGACGTAGAGCAGCTTGCCGTAGCTGCTGGACGCCGTCGCCGTGGCGGGCTTGAACGCCAACTCGTCCTTGACCCCATCCTGCACGGTGGTCAACTCGAGGATGCACCCGCGAGGGATGACCTTGCCCCCAGTGGAGAGCTTGCGCACGAAGCCGCGGAGCTCCTGCACGCCGCCCTGCGACAGGTTCAGGGCCTCGGTCAGCATCTGGAGGGTGGGCTGACGGACGATGTGAGCCGACATGGATTATCTCCTTCTTCGTGTTGAGCCTAACGGGCTGTCAGGCGTGTGTCAAGGCGTGCCCGGCGCGTTGGGGTTGCCGCCCTGTGCGGCACGACCAGCGGCCGTCTGCTTCTTCTTGTCGAGCTGCTTCTCGATGTCCCGCTTGTCGTACTCCGCCTCGCGCATCGGGCTGGTGATGCCGAAGCTGGTGATCCCGACCAAGTTCGAGAACGTGTAGGCGGCGCGGATGGCGTCCCAGTCGCGACCGTTCTGCGGGTTCTTGTAGATGGAGGCGTCGAGCGTCTTCGTGATCAGCGGGGTCAGCACCGGGTCCATCCGCATCAGGCTGAGCAGAGACTTGCCGACGCCCACCACACGAGGACGGTTGTCGTCGCCGCGCGTCGTGGTCAGCAGGTCGCGCGCCGGGCCGTCGGCGCCCATCGTCTCGGCGAGGTAGCCGAGCGAGTTGAGGATGGCGGCCTCGGCCGGCTTGGCCGTGGTCAGCATGTTCGGGTAGGCCGTGTTGAGCCCGTCCTCGTCAAGATCGAGCGAGGCCTTGCCGGCCAGCACCGCGACGGCCGCCTTAGCGACGTCGGGGAGCTTGTCGAAGTAGGGCCGGACCAGCTTCTGCATCGCGTTCTGCGCGACGAGGTCCTCGCCCTGCATGGTGGCGACGGCGATCTCCGCCATCGTGGCGCCCGTGACGAGGACGTCGAAGGCGTCGATGACGTTGACCGGCGGCAGAGCCGACGTCAGGGCCACGGTCTCGCCAGCCTTGTAGCCGTACTGCTTCTTGAAGGTCTCCTGCTGGTCCGCCGGAATCCACTGGTAGTAGTAGTCTCGGTTCTCCAGGTAGTCCGGAGAGTGGGCGCGCGCCCACATGCCGGAGATGATGAAGCTGAGCGTCTCCTGCTCCGCGGCGAGGGCCGCCTCGGCGGCAGACATCCGCCACTCCTCAGCCATCGCGGTGCCGAAGGCGCGCGCGTCGGAGAGGTACTGGTCGAGTTCCGCCTCGGTCGGCGGCTCCTCCCCGTTGATGCTGCTCAGGTACTTCTCGAGCAGCACCGCCCGGCGCATGGTCGCCAGCGGCCCAGCCTTCTGCCGCCAGATCGACGTGTCGCTCTGCAGGTTGAGCAGGTCGATGCCCTGCTGCCGGCGGAGAAGGTGGAACCGGCCGAACGGCACGAAGGCCAGCATCTGCAGAGCTGCCTTGTTGGCGCCGTAGTTCCAGTCGTAGACCGCGGCCTTGACGCCGGCCGATGCCTCGGCGGCGGAGAGGCCCTGCTCCCGGAGGCTCGTGTAGAGAGCGACGCGCGTCGTGACGTGGACCTCGGCCTCGGCCTTCTCCAGGCTCTCCTGCCAGCGCATCAGCGCGTACTTGATGCGCTGGGTGCGGCTGATGGTGCGCGCCTGCTCGCCGGCCTCGAGCCGCTGGCGGATCATGTCCTCGGTGATGGTCGGGTCGTTCTTGCGCGCCTCACGGAGCGCCTTGCGGACCTCCCACCAGGAGTAGCGCCGCGAGGTGATCTCCGCCCACATCTCGGTGTTCCGCTGCAGAGCGGTGCGGAGGTTGATCTGGACGTTGTTGTCGAGGATGCCCTCCGTCCGCATCTCGGCCCACCACTGAGCCACGGTGCGCGACTGTTTGCCGATCTCGAGAACGTCGGTCGCCTCCCCGCTGAGCAGGACGGAGACGTTCCGCGGCGCCACGCCCATCAGGGCGCGCGGCACGGTTGCCACGCCGTCGAGGATGGCAGCCACGGTGCGCCGGGGCAGGGAGCTCCAGGTCCCCGGAGCGAGGAGCCGAGCGCGCTGCGTGCCGTTGTCGATGGTCCGGGCGGCGGCGATGAGCGCCTTCGACGCCGTCTCGCCCATCCCCCCGACCTTCGAGAAGGCGCCGATGGCCGCCTCGCGGAGCGGGACGCGCTTCGAGGTCGGCAGGACGTTGACCGCAGAGAGCGCGGCGATCTTCGTCGCCTCCTTCATCCCGAAGACCATGTAGGTGCTGGCGATGTCGCCGAAGACGGCGCGGAAGCGGTAGCGCAGCAGGTTGACGCCGTAGCCGACCAGGGTCTTCGTCCGCCAGATGGAGAAGACCTTCTTGGCCTTGTCCGCCAAGTAGGCGCCGACCTCGGACGGGGCGGTCGCGACGAGCACGTCCATCTGGCGAGAGTAGCCCTCCAGGTCCTTGAGGGACGTGGCGAGCACGTTCTCGGGAATCCAAACGCCCTCCGCGAAGCCAGGCAGGCGAGCTGCCTCGACGAGGTGCATCCCGACCTCGCCGTGCCGGTCGAGGATGGCGTCGCGGCCCACGCCCTCCTTGGACCGAGCGACGCGGGCGCCTACGCGGAGGACCTCGTCGGCCGCGTCGTAGACGTCGCGGATCACGGTCAGTGGGTTGCTGATGGCGCCGCCGATGGGCTGGCTCATCAGCGCGTTGTAGGCCATCGCCGACCGCTTCTCGACGACCGCGAGGCCTTCGCGCAGGGCGTACTGCGTCGTGTAGTCGGCGACGACTCCCTGCATGATGGCCGCCGCCAGGGCGTTGACCGTGCGCGGGGCGCGCTCGTCGATGATGCGGCTGCCGATGAAGCGGCCGAGGATGCCCTTGGTGATGTTCGCGTGGAGATCCGCGAAGTTGTCGCTCTTCTTGATGGCGTCGAGCGCGATGCTGTAGAGGTACTTGTTCGCCGTCTTCTCGTCAATGTCCGTCGCCTGGACGCCCCGGAACACGGAACGGCCCATGTTCAGGATCATCTTGTCGAACAGCGACATGGTCTTCTCGTCGAGCGCGCCCTCCTGGATGGCCTCCTTGACCTCCGACGGCGTTTGCGCCCTGGCGCGAGCGCGGATGTCCTCGATCTCCGCCGCGAGCGCCTTCTGCTTCTTCATGTGATCAGCGAGGCGGACACGAGCGGCGTCGTGGTTCTTCTGCGCCGCCTTGACCGTGCCCTCCACGCCGTCGAAGGCGGTCTTCGCGTCGTCTGCCACCTTCTGCAGAGAGCTCAGATCGCGCGAACTGTACCGAGCGAACTGATCAATCCTGTCTTTCAGTCGCCGGATGTCGTCCTGGAGAGCGTCCTGCTTCTGCTTGTTCTGAGCGATCTCTACGGACATCCGCTGGACGGAGCCCTTCGGCGTGGCCTTGCGCGCCTTGACGTTGTCCAGCGCGACCTTCGCGGCCTGGGCCTTGCCCTGCAGGACGCGAAGCTCGTTGGTCAGCGTATTGAGCTCGGACTTCTTGGCCTGGACCGTCTGGTCCTTGTCGCGACGGCGCACGTCAAGCAGGGCGCTCTCCGCGTCGATCTCCGCCTTCATCCGAGCGGCCTCGGCCTGATGCGCCTTGTACGCGGGGGTGTCCTCGAAGTTCGTCAACAGCGGCGACTTGGCGGCCGGCGTGCCCTGCGCCTTGTCGATGAGGCGCGCGGCGTAGTCAACAACCTCCTTCTGGCGGATCTTGCCCTGCTTGATGAGCCCAGCGACGACGTCCCCTGCTTCCTTCACCGTGGTCGCGGCGCGCGCCTTCTCCCGGATGGTTGCGATCTTCTTGTTGTTCGGCTCAGCGGCCTGCATCTCGTCAATGGCGCGCAAGATCCGGCCGTAGCCGGGCTCGGTGACGCGCGACAGCAACTCGTCTGGCCCTCGGGTCTTCGCGAGGCCGGACAAGCGGGCGATGATCTGCTCGAAGCCCGAGACATCCAGGTCGAGCTGATTCGCGATGCCCCCAAGCGTCCCCGTGTGCCTCTCGTTCAGTCGCATCGCCGCATCGGTCATCTGCGACCAGCGACCTCCGCCCTTGAGGAAGGCGTCGACGGCGCGCGCCACGGCCTCCGACTTGCTGTCTCCCGGCTTCAAGGACGACATGGCCTGGTTGATGAGGCTCTTGAGGTTCGCCGGAAGGACGGTCTTGTCCGACCCGTCGTCGCCGCCGAGCACCTTGGCCTTGGCCGCCTCCGCGTCCTGTGCCTCCATCCACTTGATGCGCAGGTCGTCGAGGCGCATGTTGTGGATGGTCAGGGCCTCTCGCTTGGCCTTGATGGCAGCCATGCGCTTCGACCGCTCGGCAGGCGACAGGGTAGGGGCCACGGCGTTCTCTGCCGCCGCGAGCTCCTGCTCCAACTGCGCCTTGCGCGCCTTGGCGTCAGCCAGGTCTTGCGAGGCGCGCCCGAAGGCGTCGTCGGCGACCTCGACGGCGTCGTCCCACGCCTCGTCGCTGAACTTCACGCCGGACTTCGCGGTCGCAAGCTCCGCCTCAAGCTCGGTGAGGCGGACGCGCGCGTCGGACAAGGACGCCGCGTTCCCATCGACCTCGGTCTTTGCTCCGCGCAGCGCGTTGAGGGCGTTGTCGAGGTTGGCCTGCGCCTTCGCCAGGCGCATCTGCCGAGCCTCGAGTTCCTGCCGCGCCATCCACTCGGCGCGCGTGAGCTTGTTGTTGTCCGCGGAGAGCTCGCTCAACTCGTTGCTGATCTTCTTGGCGGTCTCCATCGACTCGCGGAGGATCTCACCGCCCTGGGTCAGCGCCTGCTCGTTAGCCGTCGGGCGCCGCTGCAGGATGAACTCCTTGAAGACGACGAACATGGACCGGCTGTCGGCGGGCAGACCAATCCGCGCGCGATCTGCGTTGGTGTCGAACGCGCTGGAGACGGCGTCGATGAGCTCCTTCGCGAGCTGCTGGCGCGTGTACTGCGCGCCGCTCTTCTTCATGATCCTGTCGATGGCCTCGGTGCTATGCACCACGAGCCAGGATTGCATCGCGGCAGAGAGTTGGTCCGCGTGCTGGAAGGTGCGCCAGGCGTGGTCGCTACCCTCGCCGATGAAGCTGGCCCGCGGCGACAGGAGCTTGTAGATCGCGTAGCGCATCCCGTTCTGCGCCCACTTGGTCTGTACCGCGCTCAGCGCGAGGTTCAGATCCCGCTCGGCCCGGCGCATCCCCATCGTGACGTTGGCCGCCTCGGTGACCGCCTGGTGGACGTTCTCGACGACGACCTTGCGGGTGTCCATCGCCGAGAACGTCTTCCACTGGATGTCGGCGTACTCGCGCAGGACCTCGTCGAAAACCTGCCTGGCCTCTTTGTTCGCCAAGCGGGCGGCGATGTTGTCCGTGTCGACGCCAGGGGTGAAGCGCTGGATGACACGGATGATGTCCTCGGGGTCATCCATGTACTTGACGACATCATCGGCGATGGTCGACACAGACTCGACGACGTTGTCGATGAACTGCGCCTTGCTAATCTCCGACCCGAAGACGTCACCCTTGCCCAACTTGATCTGCAAGGACGTGCGGGCGCGGTCGAGAAGCTGGTTGTCCTCTGCCAGCCGCCCGGTGCGGCTGGTCACGGACGACATCTTGGCGCCGCGGCGCTTGACCTCGTCGGCGCCCCGGCGGAGCGACACGGCAAAGTCGCGCAGCGCCTTGCGCTGGGCGGCGGCGATGCGCTGCTTCGCGGCCTCGCGAGCCGCAACGCGCGCCTTGGAGCTCGCCTTCCGCAGCGCCTCGAAGGCGGCCTTCGGATCGCCGAGGTTCTTGGCAAGCAGGCGCCGAGCGGACACGAAGGCGACCTTGCGGCGCTGGATGACGTCGTCGATGACACTGCCTTCCGGCATCGAGGTCAGCACGCCCTTCTTCGAGTACTTCTGCTGCGTCTTGAGGGCGACGTAGGCGTCGACCTTGGCGATGTCCTCAAGGCGGCCCTGGAGACGCTTCTGCGTCAGGCGCAGGCTCTGGATGGACGCCTCGTGTTTGCGCAACGCGATGAGCTTCCTGTGGTTGTCTACGTCGCCGATCACCTTGCCTGCCTCGTGGGCGTCTTCGATCATCTGCGAGAAGCGCTTGTAGAGGGCAGGGTCTTCGGACTGCCTGGCCGTCATCCGCGCGCGGGCGCGCTTGACGGTCTCGTACTGGTCTTTGAGCATCCGCTGGGCGACCAGGAGGTCGGGATCGACCAAGGAGACGTCTGTGGCGTCTTTCGGCGTCGCTGCCAGCCGCTCGCGCAGGACAACCATCTTGGTGATGTCGTCACGACTCGCCGTGTTTCCAGCGGCGCGCTCGTCCGCGATCTTCTTGGTGACCGCAGCGAGGTCAGCCTCGACATCTGCCCGAGGCTTCTTGATGCTCCCCGGGGACGCACCCAACGACTCCGTGTACTTGGCCACCCGCTTGCGGATGGCCTCCATGTTCTGCAGCGCCTTGGCCAAGGCGCGCGCGTCATCCATCATCGCAGCAGCTTTCGGGGACGTGGTCGCAAGCTCCTCGATGCGCTTGATGGCTCGTTTGGCCGCGACCTCTGCTCGATGGTACTTGAGAGCTTCCTGCACGTCCTCGGGGCGAAGCGCCTGACTCTCGATTGCGCGGACTTGGGCCTCGGCATCGTCGATGGCGTCGACGATCTTACCGCGCACC
>Ga0315909_10009423_pt1 | contig 10566 bp, 10 predicted proteins | sample LakEriMetagenome_11_FD_203527 | JGI IMG/M metagenome (GOLD analysis project Ga0315909, IMG submission 203527) | Freshwater fungal communities from buoy surface, Lake Erie, Ohio, United States - Buoy 2 MA125 | ecosystem: Environmental > Aquatic > Freshwater > Lake | place: USA: Lake Erie, Ohio...
ATGGCACCCCACTTTCTCTGGTATATAACAAGGCATTTAGCATAGTTCCGTCACCACCCAGCGCAATAAGAAAGTCAAACTTTTTTAACACAAAATCTAAGTGATTTTCAAATAATCCTACATCTCTGGGAAAAGTAAATTCATTTTTTATGTCCTCAAAAAATGGCTTATACCAATAGGATGTTATGTCTTCAGCATGTAATGCCTGAATCAACATCTCTATAGCAGCGTGATCTTTAGGTTTATAAATTTTTGAGAAAATAGCTACTTGCATGTTAAAAAGAAGCATTAAAATTTAAAAAAATACCATCCCCCTTTTCGATATTCCTACTGTACTCAATTCTGGCTACCATGTCAAAATACAATTTAATATTGATTCCAACCCCATAACTCCACAACAGTTTATTATCCAATGGATTAATATTTTCCACCGAAAAAGGATTATTAACTATTCCCCAATCACTATGCAGGGTTAAATAAACTTTATACGGTTGCACCCGAAAAGCATCTATAAAAACTAATTTACCAAAGTTATTAACACCTTGAAAAAGTAATAATCTGGCAGTAGTTTGCAACATAGCTAAATCGAGACCATCAACCAGATAATATTCATAGCCACGCATGGTGGTAAATTCTGAAAATCCAAGCGCTCTGTTATCGTAATATGGCTGCTTATTTCTTATAAATGAATATTTACCTCTGGCACCTACTGATAGACTCAGGTTTGGATTTATAGCTTTATAAATATCTGTAAGTCCCATTATCGTTAGAGCATTTCTGTCATCCTTTGTGACTAAACCCGATTTTTCAGCCTCAAACTGAAAAAAGTAACCATCGAGAGGGTAGAAGCGATTGTCTCTGTTATCAAATTGATAAGAATACCTTAAAAAAGAGAAATTTTGTTTTTCATCGCCATTAAGTAAATAATCGGGATTAAGATTTTTAGAAATGACAGGATCTACCATTCTTCTTTGAAAACCATAAAGGAAAGTATGAACGCTTTGAAAAGCGGGTCTAAAAGTTAAGCCTGCCTCGGTAAGAAAATAATTTGACAAGAAAGAATTATCAGGCTTTCTATAAAAAAGTTGTTTATTTTCTCTGGTATCATAATTAATTTCTCTCCATTGCTGAAAGGAAAGTTTTCCAAAAACGCCCCATTTCATAGCCTTATCTAAATAAGGAAATCTATACTCCAATTTATAGGTCCTGTTGTAACCATCTGATAACGTAATTTTTAATGCATCAGCATAACCCAGAACATTCCTGTGATATAATTTTACACCTAGATTTACTCTGTTTAAGGCTCTTTTTTGCTCAACCCACCAGACATTAAAATTACGATCTGCTAAATTGAAATACGGGATAGGATAAAAATTCCAGGATTCTTTTACTTCAAGATAGACTACAAAAACATTTTTTTGTAGTTCGATTAGTTCAAATTTCAATTCTCTTATGAGTCCTGTATTTATCAATATTTGCTCTGAAAAACGCAATGCGTCATCGAGCGCTTTTTTATTGACAAAAACATCACCGTCGTGAACACTTAATTGCCTGCTTATAATTTGAACTTTTATGTGTTTGTAACCTGTTATCGATACTAATTTTACTAAAACAGAGCTATCAGACTGACCAGATAAAGCGGCGGAAATCAGGGTAAAAAACAGAAAAGGCAGTAACGATTTTAACATAAAAAATTAGACATTTAGATAGGTCATCAAGGATTCGTACCTATTTTTTAAGGTGTCCTTTACATCCTCTTCGTCGAATGTAGCCTTTATGTTATAACCAAATCTTTCAAATGTTGATAATAAATTTTGAATTTGGGCACTATTTAACTTTAACGTAATTTCGAGACGATCGCTCTCCGCATTTGAACTTAACAATGAACTTAAAATAACTTTATTTTCTGATTCTACGATTCTGGCAATTTCTGCGAGCGAATAATTTTTTTTATCCATTTCCAACACTACAATAGAGCCTGGTTGAGAAAAAGCGGCACAATTAACATAATTTTTAAACAAGGAGGCTAAAGTAATACAACCTAAATAGTTGTTGTTTTCATCGATAATGGGAAAAAGGGTAACTGATTGTTCAGAAATAGCTCTCATAACCTCATAAATATGGTCATACGTTGAGGCAAAAGAATAACTTAAATTTATAAAATCCAATACGGGTATATCTGCTAATTCTTCTTCTATTTCATCTAAAGAAAGAATACCAATACAAATATTATCCTGAACAACGGGAAGTTGCCTTACAGAAAATTCTTTAAAAAAATCAATAGCTACAGCCACCGAATCTGAAATTTTTAAAGGAACAATGGAAGGGTCAATAAAGGCTGATGCCATCATAAGCGAGAAATTTTCATTTTCTGAACATTAAATTCTTCATCTGTTAATAAACCCCTTAAACGAAGTTGCTCCAATTTTTCAATATTTTCTGTATTCAATAAAGGTTCATTCTTTATATTATTTCCAGAAAGACGAAAATTATTATTCGAAAAAAGCATAAACTCGGGTTGCACCCTTAGAAAAGCAAGGGCATCGTGCGTTTTTATCTTTTCAAAATCATCAAAACCATATAAAACTGCTTTATCTAAATGAAAAAGAGCTTTCTCAATATTTTCATTCAGCGAATAAGCACAAGCTATATTAAAGTGAGCGGCAATTTCACGAGGATTTATTTCCAATGCTTTTGAAAAATCAGAAATGGCTCCATCATAATCGTAGGAGAGAAATTTTAATTTTCCACTTTTAACGTGAATATTTCCATTATCCATAGAAAAATTACCCTTTTTATTATTCCTGGAATTACCAACATCCCTTTTTCCCGCTTGATCAAATTCTTTTTTTGGTAAGACCCTCAAAAAATCTCTATTATATTTGATGTCAAAAGTTTTATTATCCATCGAAAAGAAAGTAAAGGCATCTATTAATCCTAAAATAGCCGAGATACCTGTAAAAGCTAATAACAAATAAAGAATTCCTTTTCCTCTTTGTCCAAGATAAAAACGGTGTAGGCCAATGAAGCCAAAGATTAAGGCAAGAATACCTGCGATATCCTTTTCTTTTTTTAACTGGCTCATATAGAATCTATTTTAACTATTTAGTAATGCTTTTGGAGACATAAATTTTCCCGTAAGAACAGTAAAATCGTCTGGATAAGATTCAGTTCCCTTAAAAGTATCAATAAAAATATTCAATTGTTCATTAAAGTTTGAAACATCCATGTTTTTGTTTTTTAACAAAAATTCTTTAAGATAGGTTTCATTAAAATATTCCCCCGCTTCATTCATTATATCGGTAATTCCGTCTGTATAAGTTAAAATCATGGACGGGACATCTTTATCCAGTTCCACAAAACCAGTATCTATGTGTGGAATTTCGGGAAAAGGGCCCAATAAAATGCAACCATCTTTCAACTCTATTAAACGGTTTCCATTCAATAAAAAAGGTGGATTATGACCTGCATTAATATAAGTTAAGGAGTGAGAATAAATATCATATTCTGCAATAAAAAAAGTAATGAATCGCTCTCCTTCTGTTAATCTGAAAACGGTATTATTCAAATCTCTGATAAAGGGGTCTAAAGCGGTACGTTTATTAATTAAGGTATGAAAATTTGCTTGAAAATTAGACATTAACAAAGCGGCAGATACACCTTTACCTGTAAAATCGCCAACACAAAAGACTAATTTTCCATCATCAAACTGAATATAATCGAAATAATCACCTCCAACACCTAGTTTAGGTTTGTAAATACTATCAAATTCATAATTTTTTGAGATTGGCAATTTTTTAGGAATGAGCATTTTTTGAACTTCTGCAGCAAGTTCCATTTCATGATTCAACCTTTCTTTATCAATCTGGGATTTGAATAATCTTTTATTTTCAATGGCTACAGCAAGTATTTGGGTAATGGCGGTGATAATTTGAACCTTATCAAAAATATCATCGTCCTCACTAAGAAAGCCACCTACGAAAATATGGGCAATTTGTTCATCCTTATGTTTAAATGGAATAGCAACATCAAAATATTTTACTAACGGATGGTCGTCTCCCTCCATTTTTTTTAATTCCAAATAAGAAGAAAATTTATCAACAATATTAACGTTTTGAAGAACTTCAGGTATGCGAAGAGAACTGACGAGTTCCCATTTATCATTTTCACGTACAAACAAAAGCATAGATTTTACACCCAAAACCCAATCGAGAAAAGATTTATATTCGGAAAAAAGATCTGCGGCAGGGTGATTCATGCCTATACCCTTAGTTATGGCAAGGAGTCCGGAAATTTGCATTTGTTTGAGATGCAATGACTTCTCCAAAGTAGTTAATGCTGTAAGATGTTTACTTATACCTCCTAATTCATTCATTCATTATCTTTTAAAAAAAAACGAATATTAAAATTTCTTATTTTAGCTTAATATTATCAAAATGCCTTTTATTGTCCCTGTCTGATTTTTTTTTCAAATTTTTTTCCAGAGCTTCCTCTAAGTTAATGCCAGTTTGATTGGCAATACAAATTAACACAAAAAAAACATCAGCCAATTCGTCAGCTAACGCTTCTTTACTATTTTTTTCAATCTCTGTATTTTTAAAAGATTGCTCTCCATACATTCTGGCCATAAGTCTCGCTACTTCACCAACCTCCTCCATCAAAATAGCGGTATTAGTCAACTCATTAAAATATCTGACGCCCAGCGTATTAATCCATTGATCAACAATTTCCTGTGCTTTAGTAATCTCCATTATTTACTCTTTATTTTTAGAATCCATAAAAATGGTAACCGGTCCGTCATTGATTAGGGACACCTTCATATCGGCACCAAAAATACCCCTTTCAATCTTTTTCCCTAATGCCTCAGAGAGCAATGCCAGGGTATTTTCATATTTAATCAAAGCACTTTGTGGTTTTGCTGCCTTTATATAAGAAGGCCTATTTCCTTTTTTGGTTGAGGCATGAAGGGTAAATTGAGAAATAACTAACATATTACCCCCAGTTTCAACAATAGAAAGATTCATTATTTGCTGAGCATCATTGAAAATGCGCAAGCCAATAATCTTCCTTACGATCCAATCAATATCATCATTATTATCCTCCTCTTCAAATCCGACAAAAACTAATAATCCATTATTAATATTGCCTACAACTTCATTGTTAACTTTAACCGAAGCTTCCAGCACTCTTTGAATCACTACTCTCATATATACAGGTGTTAGAATAAAGATAAGGGTGAATGTACTTTGTCATGAAGAGCACCATTTTTCACTCTTATATTATTTACAAGAGGAGACACAGGATAACTCGTTAGATAGGCAGAGGGGGAAGAAACCATAATTTTTATTAATTCCTCTTTTGTTACGTCATCAGCAAGCCAATTTTCCCGCTTATCCTCTGTTTCCAATAGCACAGGCATTCTGTTGTGCAAAAAGGCAATATCATCATTTGATTCGGTGGTAACAATAACAAAAGAAGAAAATATATGATTACTATATTCAAAAGTCTGCCATATTCCAGCCATAAACAAAACAGGATCCTTAGAAGGCAAAATCCTATATGGTATTTTTGATTTACCATAAATCTTCCATTCATAAAAACTATCAGCAGGTATAATACATCTTCTATTAACTACAGATCCTTTGAAGCTTACTTTTTCAAATATAGTTTCAGAACGGGCATTTATAAATGGGGGTAAATCCTTTTTTATAGCATTATTTTGTTGAAAACCCCATCGCATTAAAGATAACGCCAAAGTATCGACCTTATGAATAGCTAAAGCCTGCTCCGTAGGGCAAACATTTAAACTATCAACCCAATCGTTAGGAAGGGAAACACCGGGAAGTATAACCTTCAAAACGTCCTTTTTTACATTAAAAGAGTACCTTCCACACATAATTTACCAACATTATAATTAATAACATGTATAAAAAACTGATTAACAATAATAGTTATTCTTTATTTATCAACAAAAAGCCATAGTTTACTGGGGATAAAAGGTAGCTTATAAACATGAGTCTTCTATATATCAAAAAGTACCCAATCTCTCCACAATGAATCCACCAAATTATTTACCAGCCCAACATAAAATACTGATAGCTTAACAGTGAATAAAAGTAAAAAGAAATAAACAGTATGGATATACAGTCATGTTAATAAATAGACAAAAATCAATAAGATTATATAAAAACAACTGTATAGTACAGTGGAAAACGCAGGTATAAAGAAAGTTTAAATTTTATAATACAGATAAAACTAACATACCAACATGACTTATGATGAGTATGATTTTTTTTATTAAAAATAAATAATAACAATAATAATCACAAAATCACATCATTTACAAATGCTCAAAAAGAATGTACTTTTGCAGAAAAAAAATATGAGCAGAAAGAGTTTGGTTGGAAATTATCCCAAGATTATAACCTTATGGCTTGGCTTAGGATTAGTAATGATTTTTTTTCAAGTAGTTATTGGAGGCATAACCAGATTAACCGGATCGGGTCTTTCTATCACCAAATGGGAAATAGTCACAGGGACATTACCACCCATGGATGAGGCTACCTGGGAGGCGGAGTTTGAGGAGTATAAGGAAACACCTCAATACAAAAAGATAAATGAAGGAATGGAAATGAAAGATTTCAAATTCATTTATTTCTGGGAGTATTTCCACAGATTATGGGCAAGAACCATGGGTTTCGTTTTTTTTATACCTTTTCTCTATTTTTTTAAAAAGGGATGGATAGATTCATTTCTTTTAAAAAGGCTGGGTATTGTCGTTCTTCTTGCGGCGACGGTTGCATCCTTTGGATGGATCATGGTAGCGAGTGGACTTATTGAGCGTCCCTTGGTAAATGCCTACAAATTGACTTTACATCTTTCCTTAGCTTTAATTCTTTTTTCCTATTTACTATGGACGTTTTTATTGACTTTTAAACGTTTTCCACATGTTACCAACACTCTAAATATTAGGTTGTTTACAAAATTTTTACTCTTTATGCTGGCTTTTCAAATCATATTAGGGGGTATTGTTTCGGGTTCAAAAGCGGCTTTGTTTTATCCTACATGGCCTGATATGAATGGTCAGTATATACCTGATGTAATGGTTGAAAAGGGTTCTTTTAATATAGAAAATTTTATAAATTATGATAAAAATCCATACTTCAGTGCTTGGATACAATTTATGCATAGAAACGTAGCTTATATATTGACTTTTAGTATTTTATCTTTTATAATATTCTATTGGAAAAGGGTAGACAGCGCGTCTTATAAGCTATGGTTGGTAGTATTGGTCAGTTTGTTAATAACACAAGTATTACTAGGTATATTTACCCTGAAAAATAGTATTTATCAAATACCAGTTAACCTTGGTGTAGCACATCAGGCCGTAGCTTTATTGTTACTAACTACTATGTTGATAATGTTATTTTCCGTTCAAACTAAGAAGTTATAAAGACTGAATGTTAACAAGATTGTGGAAAACGATTTTATAAAAAAAATATTTTTTTAGTTGGTTTTTGTAATATTTTTATTAAAGTCATTGACGTTTTTATTGGTTTTTAACATCACAAATAAGTAATTAACGTTTTCCACATGTTTTCCACATGTATTTAGAAATTTGTTGGCAGTTTTAAAGTATTATAATTTTGTTTTATTACCTTTTTATAAAGTTAAAGACAGGTTTTATTTTTTTTATTTGTTTCCAGTCGTTATTAATAAATTGTTTTAATTTTTTTACTATTTTTTGACTTTTAATAGAATGCTAAGTGTTTTATTTTTAACTAATTACAGAATTAATAATTAATAATTTTAAAATAAAACATTATAAATCAATTTTTTATAAATTATATTTTTTAAAATATTTAAGTTAATAAAATGTTTTAAAAAATGATTTCTTGTTGGTAACGATGTTAATAAATTTTAAAATGGCAGCAAAATGTTTATATCTAAATTTATAAAATGTGTTAAACTGCATTTAATAATCACTTTTTCTACTTCAATTTCTTGTTAAAGGTTGAATAATATAGGTGTTTTGTATTCTTTGGAATTATAATAAATGTTAACAACAATGTGGAAAACGAAATTTAATAAAAATGATGTTAAAAACAGATTTATGGTTTCCTGATGTGGAAGAAAGTACAGAAGAGGGCATTGTTGCTGTGGGTGGAGATTTATCAGTGGAACGCCTTATATTGGCATACAGTAAAGGAATTTTTCCTTGGTATTCTTCTGACAAAAGTCCTATTTTATGGTGGTCACCAGATCCAAGGTTTGTTCTTCTTCCTGAAAATTTAATTGTTTCAAAAAGTATGCGACCTTATTTTAATCAAAATAAATTCCAGGTTACCTGGGACCAAAATTTTGAAGATGTTATTAAAAATTGTCAAAAAATAGAAAGAGATGATCAGCCGGGAACCTGGATTACCTCTAAAATGTTGGCAGCTTATATTCAATTGCATAAAAAAGGTTATGCACATTCTGTTGAAGTCTGGTTGGACAATGAATTGGTTGGTGGCTTATATGGTATTTCTTTGGGAAAGGTATTTTTTGGTGAGTCTATGTTTGCTAAGGTTTCCAATGCTTCAAAATTTGGATTTATTTCCTTAGTAAAACAATTGATTAAAAAGGATTTTATACTTATTGATTGTCAACAGGAGACTAAGCACTTAGAAAGTTTGGGCGCTAGTGCCATAAAAAGAAAGGACTTTATTGATATTCTAAACCATAATAACATTGAGGAAACTTATATTGGTTCCTGGGAGAACTATTTTACTAATTAATTTTTACGCCTTAAGTTTTTTGGCTTTGTTTTCAATAACAAAACTTGGTCAACCGGTAAAAATACCCGTTTCTCTTTCAGGGACATTCGCAGAGTTACGTTCAGATCATTTTCATGGTGGCATAGATATAAAAGGGGTGGTAGGAACGCCGGTTTATGCAGTGGAAGATGGATTTCTTCACAAATTGGAGTCAAAGGGAACAGGTTATGGCAATGTTATTTATATCAAACATAAAAATGGATATATGTCTGTTTACGGCCACTTATCTACCTTTAACACGCCATTCGAAGAACATTATTATAAGGAAGCCAAAAAATATAAGAAGTCAAATTTTTCAGTTTATTTCAAGAAGAATGAAATTCTGGTCAAAAAAGGGGATAAAATAGGTGAAATTGGAAATTCTGGCTTCTCGTTTGGACCCCATCTTCATTATGAAATTCGAGATTTAAAACACAATAAACAGGTTAATCCCTTGTTTTTTAATGTAAATGTAAAAGATTGTTCTCCCCCGGAATGGACCGCATTGAAACTGATAAACGTTGACGAAAATAGGGTTTCCAGAAGCGAAAGATTTGTTAAGCTTAATAAAAATGAATATTTTAAATTAGATACATTGGAAATCTTAGTTGGTAAAACTGCTTTAGCCGCACAGGTTTTTGATGGTATGGAGGGAAATAATAATAGAAATGGCGTTTATCAGTTAAAAATGTACGTAGATGGAAATCTTCATTTCCATTTTTTAGCTGGCAAGATAGCCCTGGAGGAGTCTAAATATGCCAATGCTTTGATTGATTATAAAGAAAATAAGATATCAAAGGATATTTTTTATAGGTGTTACCGTCTTCCAGGAAATAACCTTAAGTCTTTTAAACATCTTCAAAATGATGGATATTTTAATGTGAAATATGGCAAAATAACCAATATAGAAGTCGAAGCTTTGGATTATGCAGGGAATTATAGTCGGAAAAGAATAGCCATTAGAGGCATTAAAGGTTATTTACCCTCGCTCCCTTCTCACAATAAGTATGTGTATAGAAATGTTGATAACCAGTTAAAGACCTATTTTATAGAGGTTAATATTCCTAAAGGAGCTGTTTATCAAAATATTCCTTTTATGTATCGGGAGATAAATGAAATTCGCAAGGAAACTTTTTCAAGAATTCATTCGGTTCATAATGATAATGAACCTTTGCATAAAGACATTTTTTTGTCCATTCGTTCGGGAATTATGCCTGACTATTTAAGGGAAAAGGCATTTATTTCAGGTTGTAATCAACAGGGAAAGTATGTTAATTATGGGGGTAAGTGGAGGAAAAATTTTCTTGAGGGACAAGTCGATCAGTTCGGAGAGTTTTCAATAATGATAGATACCATACCACCTACCATAAAGGATTTATCATTAGCGGGAAAGGGGAAAAAGGGAGTCTTACAGTTTCATCTTTCAGATAATGTAGATTTGCCGGAGAGCACGGATTATCCTTTTTTTAAAGTTACCTTGAACGGACAATGGATTCGAATGCGGTCTGACAGTAAAAGCGGTATCATTTCCGGACATTTACCCGTTGATCTTAAGAAGGGAAAATATGAAATTAAAGTAACGGGTTGGGATAAAATGAATAACATAAATCATTTAACAAAGTCATTCACTGTGTGGAAATAATTTTAATGAACTAAGTTTTGTCTAACTTGTTTCCTATAAAAATAATAAAAAATGAGCCATTTGACTATTGGGGACGACGTTCCTTCCTTTGAAGAAAAAGATGAGCAAGGTACGGTAGTAAGTTCT
>Ga0315909_10009424_pt1 | contig 10566 bp, 10 predicted proteins | sample LakEriMetagenome_11_FD_203527 | JGI IMG/M metagenome (GOLD analysis project Ga0315909, IMG submission 203527) | Freshwater fungal communities from buoy surface, Lake Erie, Ohio, United States - Buoy 2 MA125 | ecosystem: Environmental > Aquatic > Freshwater > Lake | place: USA: Lake Erie, Ohio...
CAGTCTCCATAAGGCCTTGGGTTGCAGCTTGCTCATCTCTTTGCGCCTGCTCAAACAGTTTGGATTTTGCGTTAAACGCGTTTTGGTCTATTTTGTTCCGTTCGTCCATTGAACCCGAAATGTCCATTCCACCACTAGCTTTTCCAGAAAGTGGGTCGGTACCGAACATGTTCGCCGCTTTTTGCAAGTCACCGAAAAGAGAGCGGTTAGCGGAGGACTCCTTTAAAGCCTCCACTTCATCAGGAGACTGGTACGCTTTTTCCTGCTGCTTCATCGCCTGCAAGCGTTTGTCGCGGTACTTCTGCTGAAGGTCGGGCGGAAGCATGTTTGCGATATAATCGGTAACGGCATTCGCGCTTGGCTTTTTGGTTGAGCCAAACTGCTCTTCATCTTGGGCAATCATCAATATGCTCCTTCGTCATCTTGGGGTTTCTTTTTGTTCCCATAATATCGGTCTAAGCTTGAGATTGCAGCTCCCGAAGCTCCTGACACTGCTTGATTTTGGGCGTTCGTGTTGGCTGCAATGTCGTCCCTAGCCATTCCGCCTAAGTTAGATTGGCGTCCAAGTCTGTCCATTGAAACTCCCCATTTTTTACCCTCAACGTCGTTGTACCTATTTCGATTATCAATAGTAAACTGGTTACGTGCGCTGACATTCCTATCGGCAACCCCTTGAGCGCGGTCAATGTTTGCTCTTTGGGCGTCGTTTAGCATGTCCGCTCGTGCATCCTCCCAACCCTGCTTCCGAGCTGCAAACCGTTGATTGAATTGATTTAGGATGTCGTTATTTCGGGATTCAAGCGCCACATCCTCACCGCGGATTTGTCCGCCAAGTTGAGCGGAATCCGCAAGCGCCTGTAATTTTCGACGTTGAGCCTCAATGGCCAGATTGGCCATAGATTGATTGGCCATTTCATTGGACTGTTGGGAGCCCAGCATTTGAGCCAGCATCTCCTGTGGGCCGCCACCCTGTCCGCGCCTTGCAAAACTTTCTGTAATTGCTCCAACTCTACCTTGATTGGCAACTCCGGCTTTTTGAAGCGCCTGAGAAGCCTGCAAGTCCATTAACGGGTCGCGGTCGCTAGTGGAAAGCTGAGAAAGCCTTTCAAGCGCGTTCATCTGGGCTTCACGTCCTGCCTTGGCGCCTTCAGACTGAGCTTTGGTTAGCTGTGGTGCCACCTCTTCAATGAAAGGTGCACCTTGGGGGACATACTGCTGAACAACTCTATAATCTTCTGGGTTTAAATCTGAAGCATCAAATTGTGGGTCTTGAACTTTGGCCAAAAGGGCTTCCAGTTTAGCCCTTTCATCAGCTGCAAGCTCCCGACCTTCTTGACTGTTCATGTATTGCATGATTGCGGAACCTAAAGCTATTCCGCCCGCTATAACTAGTGGAATTACCATTTTCTTAGGCCTCCGAATATTTTTTTAGTTGCAGGTGCAGGGTTGATGATTGTTTTCGCCACGTCTGCTCCAGTTGGCTTACTTTCTATAACTGGGACTTTGCTTATTAGTTTTGCCAACGCATCCCCTAAAGGATTCGGTTTATCTGCAAAGCCTCCTCCGGTTGCGCCTCGATTACCTCCAGTCGCAATCTCTGATAAAGATTTGCCGCTTCCTCCTTCGTTGGGGTTCTCCAACCAGGAGGATACCCCTGAATTCTCCGGTGCGGTGTAATAGGTGTCTTTTAAACCGACAAACTGAGGAGCCGATATTTGTGAAAGGAGGTCATCGACGTTACTGCTTTGCCTCGAAACTTCTCCAGCTACTGTTGGCACTATCATGTCTCCTAACCCGAGTAAGCCCGCTAAGGTGTTGTATTGATTCGCCTGTCCGGCGTCAAATAACTGCTCCCCTTGGAATCCCCCAGTAAAATTAATGTTCGGTTTGGCATTTTTAAGAATATTAAGTAAACCACTGACTTGAGTTTGATACTGTTGAGCAAGGTCGGCAGCTGCTAAATCTTTTTGCCATTGAGGGGCTTTTGATGCCATGACATCTTGAACGGCTTTGTCGTAAGCTCGCTTTGTCTCTGCCATTCTATTTTGTACACCTGTCCGAAATCGTGACTCTTCGGAACCCTGGTATTCTTTGCGCGTAGTGTTTTGGGTATTTTTTAAGTCTTCAGCCGCCGTTTTCCCGCCAGCTAGTATGGATTCTAGACGCTCTTTTACAGCGCTGTCTGCTTTAGCAAGTTCGGCTTGACGTTGGGTTTCTGCGGTCTGTTGGAGGGTTTTAGCCTGTTCTCCTAAACCACCAACCTGTTGTTTTGCTGAACCGAGAGTTTTTTCAAGGTCGGATTTAATATTTCCAAAAGCACCAGAGCCGCGAAGCAAGGCAGCGTCCAAAGCTCTGTTCCCGCGTGCAAGCGCTCTATTCGTAAAACTCTCTGGGGATTTGCCGAGAGTCTTAATGTCGTTTTCTGCGCCTGAAAAATTGGCAGGATTCTCAAAATCTCCAGAAAAAGCCTTCTTAAGAGCCTGGAACTCTCCAACCGCTTTTTGGTCACCCGAAGCCAGTCTGTCGACTTCACCTTCCTCAAATCGGTCTGAAAACGTGTTTGCCGCTGTAAAAGCTTCAAAGGCGTCATTGGCCTTTTTCTGCTGGGAGCCGATGTTTTCTTTAACTTTGTTAACTTGAGAGCCCGCAAACACAGCCTGGTCTGCGCCTTTGTTCGCTTCGTATTGCTGTTGGGCTACCGGAGCACCTTGGGAGGAGCCGGATGGAGGCGGTTTGGAGGATTGAGTAGGCTGGGCGGAGGAAGTTTGCCCGCCTTGATTTGAAAGCTCCGAAGTTTGGGCGGAGTTTGGGTTAATCATTCCACCGAGAATGGAAAAATTACCTTTTTTCTGCTCTTCGTCTTCGGGGTTAAATTGGTAGCCTGTGTTTACACTAACCATTTTTACTCCTGCGGTTGGTTTGGCGCAACTTGAGGTAAAGCGCCTGTCGCGATAAGTGAAAGGAAAGCAGGGTCTGAATTGCGCATAAGGTCATAATGCTCGGACAGGTGGTTAAGAACTGCTTGAATGATTCCGGACGCCTTTTCGTCACCTCCTGCTGCAAGCTTCCGTAACATTGGGTCGTTTAAGATGTTTTTATGAGACAAAATGTGCTCTCCATGGCTATCGGTCACCAAAGCAGAAACCGCCTCACCTTGAGCCAGACTGTCATTCTCAATCTCAATGAATTCTTGCTCGTTGGAGCTGTCTTCTACCAAAGTTTCAATGTTTCCGTGCTCCAGAAAGTGGAGATACTTTTGAGCGCTCGTGATTAAACCCTTTTCAAGTAGAGTATTGGCCACGGTCTCCACGCCCGCGCTTGTCTGGAGTAAAGGAGCTCGCACCCGCAGAGAGACTTTAGAAACATCCCCAACGTCGTCACCCACGAATTTTTGAACCGCGGAGGCTTTATTAACTCCAACCACAGAGATAATCTGTTCAAACTTTGCAAAAAACTTATAGATTTGAACCACTTTCCACATCGCGTGCTCGAGACAGATATTGTACGCTTTAGAAAATTGATTCACGAGCTCAATGGCGTTTGCGGATAAGGTTGCAGCCATGGCTCCAGAGGTTACGTTTGGAGGAGGAGCTCCACGCAACGTGGCGTTGATGTTTGAAATTCTCATCATGCTTTCTGTGATTGCACTTGCGAATTTATAAACCTCCCCAGGAGTAGAAGGAAGTGCCAAAGGTTCGGGTTTACCTCCGCCTTGGGCTTCAGTCTTATAATCTAGGAAGCGGATTCCGCCGATATCAAGCCGACTTAGATTGTTTCCACTCGGGTTTAGCATGGTCTGAAGGCCGTACGCGGACACGTTGGATGAAGTAGTGCTGGTGGCCAAGTCAAGGAGCTCCTGGAGGGGAACTAGGTCATTCAGAAAGGAGTAACTGTGGATGGTTCCATGAACGGGCTCAGGCCGCATGGAAGACACGGTAAAGAACGGATAAGGGTTAAGCCCGTCGAACAGCACAATCTTTGGGGTTAGGAATGTCGCGAATCGGCCTTCAGTGAGAACCGGAGTTCGCTTATGCTCAAAGTCGTAGACCCAAACTTTGTCTGACTCTTCTCTGTCGTCGCCGTTTACTTCGCAGGTTGGGACTTTAAGAATCTCTTCGGCCATTTGAGGATATTGAGCGGCTAGAGTGAACTTATTCGCTTTATATCTCACCACGATCCAATCGGAGTCTTCAAGGCAAGTGGCTTCCGCATCAAGGAAAACGTGCTGAGCTTCGACAACAGACATCATTAACGTCCCGCTCATCACTCCTTTGCTAGGATTGTCGGGGGACGCTTGTATCACCCGCCCAGCTGATGCGTCCCAAACGGTGCGTAGAAAAGCTTCACCGTCCAACACACAGAGCTCCGCCAGTCGGTCGGCTTGAGTCTCTAAGTTTTGAGAGGTGATGACACTTTTGATGATTCCTGAAGCCAGTCTGGTGTCAGAAAGAGAGTTGGTATCGGTGACTTGCGCGTGGCATTCGAAATCCAATCTCTGTTTGGTAACCAGGCTTAAAAACTGACGGCATAGAGAGCGCAACTGGTTGTCTTTGCCTTCAATGAGTTCGCCGTGTGTACCGGAAGTGTCTAAAGATGAAGCAAAAGTCCCTGCGTCCAAAGCGGTATAATAGGCACATCGATTCCTGTACCGAACTTTGGCCACGCCGTTGTAGTCCAGTGTTTGCTTTCGCGTGTCAATTTTGTCCATTACAATTTCGGCCAGCTTTCTAGGCGCTTCAGCCGCGAAGTAGTGAGTTCGCATGTTACCTCACAGTCTTGGTTGAGTTGATGATTCTACCTGTAAACCCAAATGCTTGCATTATTAAATCCTCTCCTGCAACAGAGTGCTGAATCTCGGCTTGAATAAAAGTACCACGGCTTTGGTTCAAAGGCACGTATGTTCTTATGGTTTCGCTACCTTGAGTCTCAAAAATCGAAGTTGTGGACGCTCCTCCCCATGCAGCTCCCCAGTTGAACCCCCACCCGTTTCCTGTGTATTGGGTTGTCCAGGTTGTGGACTCTGAGGCTAACTGGTTGTCGCACCTAAAGGAAAACGTCATTTTGCTGGTGAGTCCAGACCGCATGGTGACTTTAAATTCAGAGAAATGCTTTGCTTTGTTTACATCCCCGAGAGCTTGCGGTGCCGTTCTGGCCACACTGGGGATAGATTTATAAAATGTCCCTGTATCTGCTGCCGAGAGTCCATGAGCGTCCAGACAAGTCACTGTCGGATAAGGAGTAGTTGTGGTATCCACAGAGAGAACCTTGTTGATTGTGATGGAGCCTGTTTTGACGAAACAGTCTCCCACTGCAATGGAAGGCGCACCTGTAATGTTCAATTGGAATTGGGTTGTGGAGACAATGGAGTCAGCGGTTGCGGGATAGGAACGTCCTGTGTAATCCAAAGCATCGAAGGTTTTACGCTCCCTTAGGAACTCATCGTCGGAGGTCATTAAACAAAGTTTGTCGGAGCCTGGAGCCACGACCCCACATACAAATTGCTCGGTTGAAGTTGACCAAGTTTGGGTCACGATGTTGAAGACGTACACAACTTCGGCCTCTGTTCCACCTGGGAGCAATGTGGTTAAACGGTACTGTCTCTCTGACTCGTACGCGACAGCGAATGTGTTGGCCGCAAGATTCGTGTTTCCAAGAATCGGTTGAATGATGTTTTCTATTTGTCGGGATACCACCTGAGCTCCCTGCTCTGTCAACGCCACAATGCCTTGATTGGAAAGGAAAAACACCTGGTTATTAAGTGCTACAGCTGAGTTAGCTGCCACGCAGTTCAAGGTTGCATCAATCTGGGTCACGGAAAAGTTGGAAGGGCCATCACCTGTGACTTTCCATACACCGTCGCCCTGTTTGAGAATGATTAGGGAGTCCTGGAGTGGGATAAGTCTAAGCACTGCCGAACTGGAGTTCCCAATCAAAAGTCGGTTTGTTAACGGGAATGCCTCAGGCTCCTGAGTTTTGGAAAAGGCAACTGAACCTGCGGCAACGTCGGGCTCCGATGCCACCGTGACGCCATTCAGGTCGGGGGAGAAAGCTGCTGGAGAGGAGCTTGCAAACGAACCTGTGATGTTAAATGCCGTGGAGCCTGTCTTATAGAGCAATCGAATTTGTCCAGGAGAGTCATCAGGCCCTGAAATATAAAGCGCGTACACTGTTCCGCTGCTACGACGGTTTATAGCCCTACAGAGCGATTTTGCCGTGTCTTCAATGGAAGTAGACACCGACACGCTTCCAGAGGGCGCCTTGAGCCTAAAATAAGACCGACTTCCTGCACTGGTGCCTCCGTACTCCCAGGTGGTGGAAGTATTGGGCGTCGAGGCTGCGGAACCTCCTTCACTGGCAGGAGCTGAGGTTGTGGCTTCGTAAACTATACCGTCAATGGTGATTGTGTTCCCGCCCGCAAAAGAGCCTGATAATGTGGTGATTAAGGAGATGACCTTGGACTGCCTGCCCTCTATGTTCCCCAAAAATAGGCAGTCTCTAAACACGGCCACATCTTTTGCCACAGGCGGTTCGAATGCCGCGGATTGGATTCCACTTTGATTGGGGTTGGTGTAAAGGTCGGCACCTCTGAAAATCTCATTGACTTCATCTGCGAACGTGATTGAAGACGTTCCAGGAGTCGCGGCTTCGTAAACAAGCTGGCCATCGTCACTCACCGAACCCACTGAAGTGGCAACTTGAGAGGTGCGATAGATTTGATAAAAGAAGGCCGTGGAAGTCGCAATTCTGGAGGGTACCGTAATGCTTAAGGTAGGCTTGCGGTAGACTCCCCATTCAAGTGAGCCTGAAGTTGTCCCAGATGTGGAGCAGGTATAGGTAAAAGTGTTGGTGGTTACGGCGGTTATGACAAAATCTTCACCGTTTACATACGCTGTCGCAGCTTCCGAAATGGTCACTAGGTCATTAACAGACAGGCCGTGTGCCGTGGACGTAACCACAATGCTGGTGGAGGCAGTCTGAGCCCAAGTAGCCGCAGTCAAAGGGTTTGTTATCGTGGTGAGTTGCGATGGAGCCCCCACAACCTTATTTTCATTTGCGTCGGTACGGCCAAACACAACACGGTACCCCACTATTTTGTCTGGGCCTAAGATTCCTGCATTAGCGGAGAGAGTAATTGCAGCGTCAAGTCCAGGAGGGATTCCAGCCGTGAGCACATCTGTCGTGGTCTCCAACTTCCAGATTCTGGTTTCGCCAGTGATGTACGCGTTCCCCGAGATTTGAGCGGCATGAGGTGTATACGCCGTACTGGCAGAAAAAGCTCCACCATCTAAAGCACTTGGAATAACGTTGTCGGTGTTTCCAGTGGAAGGGTCAAGTTTGATGAGCTTGGTCGGGCAGATGACGTAAAGATAAGTCGTCCCGTATGGAAAAAGAGTTTTGGCGCTGACAGGTAAAGCAGACACACTCATGTCGAGCTCTGCAAACCCTCTGGCTTTTCTCATAACACCATCTTGAGTAAAAACAACGTTTTGGGCCACCTCTAAAGCTCCGGGAGGCACTAGAGAAAAGGAGTTTGGCTGATTGTAAAGACCTTTAAAGTCTCCAATGTTTATCGAAACATTCCCCATGTTCCCCTCCGTAGACTCTTTCGTCCTGGATGCAGAGCGCCCATAATAACTCTAGGCTCATCTGAAACTCTGGGTGACAGAACGCCTTTTAAAAGCTCTGTCTTTTGTTTGATTTTCTGCTCAATGGGCTGCAAAAGCTCCACATCACCGAGAGCTTCGAGAAGACGGGCTTGCACCGCTAGTGCCAAAAGCGGACGAGCTTCTTTTGGAATTTGAAGCACGCAGCTTTGACCCGCCAGACAAACATAATCCCCAACTGCAAAGTCGCTTGCGATGTCTCCGCTTGCGAAGGAGAGTGTAGTGGAGGCCACGTTGGTTACGCTTTTTTCAAATGCCAGCACCTGACTTAGGCCTTTTGCCGCCACCATGTCGACCGAGGTTCCAGTTATGATTGTGGAAGGTAAGGCTGACACGGTCACGGTGGTCGAGGTTACGGCAGTCACAAGTCCGGCGTCTTCGACAAGAACGAGCTCACTGGGAGCACACTCATAGGTGAACTCTAATGTTCCGCTTGTCGGCGTGGGAACCAACACCACCTTATCGGCCTTGAAATAGAACGCCACAGCGTCCCCCGTATTGGGGGACGTTGAGTAATCGTGAGCTTCGGAAGCATCAATGAGAGCCAGGGAGACAGGATTCTCTACCGTCGTATCCCTAGAATACCGCAAATCTGTAATAGTTCCACCAATTGCTCTGAAGGGAATCTGGTAGCTGGCTTGACCAGAGGTAATTGGATTGGTCGAGGTGTATAGGAAATAGTCCTGTCGTAGTCCCTTGATAAGTGGCACAATACGTGAAGATACCTCTTCATCAGCCATCGCAAGAATGTCCGCATCGGTAAACCTTCCCTGACTAGAGGGAGTTGAAATCCCTCGTTTAATTGACGTTAGTAAAGAATCCGAAGTGGTTATCATACCCACCTCACGCTAGTTTGGTGATGGAAATCTCAAGGCCACCTTTAGGAGGCTCTTTGCCTTCACACTCTTTGCATCCTTCCCCTTTACAGTTGGCGCACTTATCGCCGTCCTGCTTAGGCTTTCGTGGAGGTAGCTCCTGTACGTTTGACCCGCCCGACGCCACCATTCCCTGTCTTGCTACTTTTTTTAGCTTTAGGAGCGCATTTTTCATCAGTTCCTTGTCCATCTTTAATCTCCTGTACGAGTGATTTATTTTTTAAAACAACACGTTCTGTAAACCCCGACCACACAACGATCCCGGGGTTAAGGTAAAAACTAGTCTCTTCGCCGTCGTATTCGCTCATGACGCAGACGTGAGCAGACACCTCGAACACTTTGCCAGTCTCTTCGAAAACTGTCCAAGTTCTCAGACCTTCAAGTTTAGGCTTCTTTTTGTTTACAATTAGTTGCATACATCCTCACTGGAGCTGATGTTCGTCGACGGACTCAAGGTAGAAGTCTGCAATAATTCCCAACACTTCGTCAAGCCTTTCTGGGTCATTGCGCAGTATTTCGGACAGTTCTGGGGGTAGCTCTATAATCATCTGTTCTCCAGTGTTATTTTAGGGGTAGCAGGTACAGCCTGTCACTAAAGTGTTTGAGCATAGCCGTTAAAAATTTCTTTCGACCATTTACGCCGTCTTGAACAATGCGTTCTTTGTCTTCTTTCAGTTTTTCTTTATCGGACTGGAAGGCTTCTTCGCAAGAAGAAACCCTGTAGGTACTCACATAATCTAATCCAAATCCGCCCCACTCTGCAGGTCTTCGTCGATTGGTCATTCATAACCTCTCAAGTGGGCCGTCACCCGATAGTTTTTTAAGTTGGGCGTTCCATTGTTCATTGTCGGTTCTATACTGGTCGTACCCAGGTCGTTTGAGTATCTCAATTATGGTCTTCCCCGCTTTAATAGACTCAGGTGTTGCGGTGGGGGTGGAGTCTTTAATAGAAACCACTACCCCTCCACGTCGTTCCATCACATCACTTGGCATAATAGGTTCGGTCATCTCGTTTCTCCTTCAATTCCCACTTTCCAACGCTTCGATTCTCGCTTTTAATCCGTCGACTACCCCCAAATAGCCGCACAAACAGCCTGAACTCTCGCATCATACCCACTAACATCACTACCCTCTTCTAAAACTACCCTGTGGTAGGTTTTAGCTATTTCCACACCATCTCTTTTAACGATGGTGGCAGTTCTAACATTAACGTTATTGAATTGGTCTACTGTAATTTGGTCAATTAAGATTTCTTCTATAAGCATTTTATATTCTCCTTTAGAATATTTAGGTTAATTAGGCAGTAATATAGTGTCCGGTAATCATAAAGCCTCCGTTATTTGAAGGAAAGGCTGTATCAGTTATTGCTATAGTTGAACCGGCAGACGTATTTATTGGTGATGCATTTAAGAAAATGGTAGTGGAACTTTGGCTAACATACCCAGTAATGACGTAGTTTGTTAAAGAAACGTTTGAAAACCATATTGCCACAGCACTATATCCACCAGATGCAGTTGCGACTGAAGTGAAAGGAAGTCCGGTTATAGTAAATTGACCAGTAGAACTACCTCTTACGCTATACTCTACATACATATGAAAAAACACCCTATTACCAATTTTTGTATAGGTTGCAACTCTGCTCCCATAGACTATTCCAGAGGCAGCACCACCCCAAAGAAAGTTAGGCGTAAACGTCCCCTCTTCATAATCGTCAAGGGTATTGGCGTTGGCAACCGCGTTTTGGGAAGCAGGGAATACCACACCGTGAGTTACACTTGCCGCACCATTTACTACACAGTTAGTGGCTGTGGAGGCGCTCGGCCCCAACGTCCACGCGCCTGCATCAGTGACTGAAGCAGTCTCAGTTCCGCTCGAATTGTTAAACCCAAGTCCGCTTGTTCCACCTCGAAATCTAAGCACGTTTGATGCAACATACATCGTATTATTGGCAGCAGTTCCGCCGGTGGCCGTGTATGAAGCGGCGCTCATGTTGTTTGAATCATCAATCGTGGCACCAGAGTTCTGTA
>Ga0315909_10009425_pt1 | contig 10565 bp, 7 predicted proteins | sample LakEriMetagenome_11_FD_203527 | JGI IMG/M metagenome (GOLD analysis project Ga0315909, IMG submission 203527) | Freshwater fungal communities from buoy surface, Lake Erie, Ohio, United States - Buoy 2 MA125 | ecosystem: Environmental > Aquatic > Freshwater > Lake | place: USA: Lake Erie, Ohio...
TACAAAACCGTTGCTCTACCAATTGAGCTATGTCGGCGCCCACGTCGGGATACCTTGCGGTCCGTCGGTGAGGCGTGATCATAGCCCCCTACGGGCGTGGGGGTCAACCGCCTACGTGCGGGAGATCGTCACTTTCAGGGGCGGCCGGCGCTTCGGTGGCGGCTTCGGCTGACGCGACAGGGTCGCCTGACCCGACCAGCGGGGCCTCAGGGGCTGGCACAGGCTGTGCCGCAGCTGGGCGTTGACCGAGCGCCTCGAAGAGGAGGATCGATCCCGCCACGGCGGCGTTTAGGCTGGCGACCTTGCCAGCCATCGGAATCCGGACGAAGAGGTCGACCCTCCGGCGAACGGCGGGCGAAAGCCCCCGCCCCTCGGCCCCGATCACGATGCAGAGCGGCCCGCGCAGGTCTGCCTCTCGATACCCCTGGGCCGCCTCGGCCTCGGCGCCGACCACCCGAATGCCCCGCAGGCGCAGGGCGGTAAGCTCGTCGGCCAGGTTCTCGACGCGGGCGACCAGGAGGTGCTCGACCGCTCCGGCGCTGGCCTTGATCGCGGCTGGCGAGAGGGGGGCCGCCCCCTTACTGCCGATCAGGAGGCCATGCACCCCCACCGCCTCGGCGCTGCGGATGAGGCTGCCGAAGTTCTGGGGGTCCTCTACCCCGTCAAGCGCCAGGATGAAGGGGGCCTCTCCACGCGCCACGGCGCGGGCGAGCAGGTCCTCGGGGGCGGCCTCGGGGCGCCGCTTCACGACCAGGGCGACCCCCTGATGGCCATCGAACCCTGAAAGCTGGCCGATCAGGGCACCCTCGACCTCAATAATCGGGATGCGCAGGGCGGTGGCATGCAGGACCATCTGCTGCAGGGCATCTCGGCGCTGCGGCACCACCAGGAGGCGGACCGCCTCGCGGCGGGCGGCGAAGGCCTCCTCTACCGGTCGGCGCCCAGCGATGACCTCGTGCTCTGGGCCGACCATGCCCGCAACCTGGAGGGAGATCGCGCGTCGCGATGCCCACTGCCGGGCACCACCTGCACTAAAGGTTGGGCGCGCCATGCCCGGACGTGGTCCGACTGGCCCTCCAGGGCGTGGCCCGACTGGTCCACCAGGGCGGAAGCCGCCGGGTCGCGGTGGTCGTGGGCGCTGATCGTCGCTCATGCCTGCGGCCCAGCCAGTCGCCAACGCTGCCCATCGCGACCGTCATCAATAAGAACGCCAAGGCTCGCCAGTTCGTCGCGTAGTGCGTCGGAGCGCGCCCAGTCCTTGGCGGCACGAGCGGCAATGCGCTCTGCAAGGAGCGCCTCGGCGCCCGCTGGGAGCTCCGCGCGATCTGGCAGCACGGCAAGCACGGCGTTGATCTTCTCGAGTACTGCGGTCAACGCCTGTGCGCCGGCGCCGCTGCAGTTGGCATCAAGGAGGCGATTCCCATCGCGTACCAGATCGAAGAGTGCTGCGAGTGCTTCGGGAACGGCGAGATCGTCATCCATCGCTGCAGCGAATCGGCTCCAGCTCGCCTCGGCGAGTGTCGCTGCGCGCTGATCGGCTTCCGCATCACCGGTTGTGATCGCGCTGCGTGCACTCAGTGCGGCGACGAAGGCATCGATGCGCGCGATTGCCGACGCAGCTGCGGTGAGCGAATCATCGTTGTAGTTGAGATTCGTGCGGTAGTGCGCAGAGATTAAGGCAAGTCGCAGCGCGCGCGGCTCAGCGCCGCCAGCGAGCAGGTCGCTCACACGAGAAATGTTGCCGAGCGACTTTGACATCTTGTCGCCAGAGACATGCAGGTGCGCACAGTGCATCCAAGTGCCGACAAATGGCTTCCCCGTTGCCGCCTCAGACTGTGCGATCTCGTCTTCGTGATGCGGGAAGACGAGATCGATGCCGCCCGTGTGCAGATCGAACGACTCACCGAGGTAGCGCATGCTCATTGCCGAGCACTCGAGGTGCCATCCCGGTCGCCCTGGGCCGAGTGGGCCGTCCCACGATGGCTCGCCAGGCTTCGCCGCCTTCCACAAGACAAAGTCGCGCACGTCATCCTTGCTGTACTCGTCCGCCTCGACGCGCTCACCGACGCGCATCGCTTCGGGATCGAGGCGAGCGAGGCGCCCGTAGGCTGGCCACGATGAGATCTTGAAGAAGATGGATCCATCCTCGGTGCGATAGGCGTGCCCCTTGTCGAGGAGCTGCTGTACGAGGGCGATCTGCTCGGGGATGTGCTCCGTTGCGCGGGGCATCTCGTCTGGGGTGGCCATGCGCAGGGCGGCCATATCGGCACGGAAGACCGACTCCCAGCGATCGGTGAGCGCACGAATCTCTACGCCCTCTGCCGCTGCGGTGCGAATGATCTTGTCGTCGATGTCGGTGAGGTTTACCACCCATCGCACGGTGCGGCCGCTCGCCCGGAGCCAGCGCACCAGCGTGTCAGCGAAGAGGAAACTGCGGAAGTTCCCAATATGGGCGGGGCCGTAGATCGTCGGCCCACAGGAGTAGACGCCGACCTGCGCTGGGTTAACGGGCGTGAAGGGTCGAGTCTCCCCGCTCAACGTGTCGCGGAACTGCAGGCTCACTCCGAGGTACCCCTTCGCTGCGCTACGAGGATGGCGGCACAGCGAATCGCCTTGCCGGCACCCTCATCGCCAACCAGATTACCGCTCGACGCCTTTGCGCTGACGCGGTCTACGGGAATGCCTAGGAGGCCCGCCACATTCGCACCGATCTCATCGAGGTGTGGCGCAAGCTTTGGCGCGCTGGCGGTGATCAGTAGATCGACCCAGAGCGGCTGCACGCCGACGGCGGCAGCACGCTCCACGCTCTCGGCGAGGAGGGTGCCACTGGCAATCCCCTTCGGTGTCGCCTCAGTTGCGGGGAAGAGTCGCCCCAGATCGCCGAGCCCCGCGGCGCCGATGAGGGCATCCGCCACGGCATGAAGCACCACGTCGCCATCGGAGTGCCCGATCAGCGCAGGGCTTTCTGGGAATGCCCGGCCCCCGAGATGCAGCGTGCCACTCGTACCAACTGGATGTGCGTCATCCCCCCAGCCAACGCGAATGCGGCTCCCAGGAAGCGAGGAGAGAATCTCACTGAAGGAGACGGTCGGGTCTGACGGTCGCAGCATCGCCCCAACGGAGAGAAGATCATCGGGCTCGGTCAACTTGCGTAGGCGTGCCGAGCCTTGCACCAGCTCAACGGCGACGCCGATCGATTCAAGAACGCTCGTATCGTCGGTTGCCGCAGTGTCGCTGGCAAGCGCGGCGGCAAAAGCGGAGACGTGTTGCGCGGCGATCCCTTGTGGTGTTTGCGCTGAGACAACGCCGGCGCGATCAACGCTCCCTGAGCTGTGTGCTGTTGAGGCACCTGTGGCGCTTGGTGCGACGCGCTTCAGTGTGTCGGCGATCGGCATGACCGGCGCTGCGGCACCGTGCTGCTGGGCGGCGGCAACGACACGCAGGGTCACCTCGGTATCGACGCCGGGACGTGCGGCGTCGTGAATGAGTAGTACCTCACCTGCGTCGCCCGGAGCGCGCTCAAGTGCCGTCAGGCCAGCGGCGACCGATGCGGACCGTGTTTCGCCACCGGGAACAACGGCAACGACAGCAGCAGGGATCCATGGAAGCGCGGCGTAGTTGGCGACACGATCCTGCGCGGTGACCACAACGATGCGCCGAACGCCAGCAGTTGCTGCAAACGACTCCAGCGACCAGCGTAGCGCCGGCTTTCCGGCAATCGGGATAAGCGACTTGTCGACGCCCCCCATGCGCAGGCCGGAGCCGGCCGCAACGACGATGACGTCAAACGTTGCGCCGCTACTCACCGAGCGCCTCGGTGATCGCTTCGCGTAAGGTGCGCACGGCGATGACTTTCATCCCTTCGGGCATCGGCTCGCTCGCGGAACCACGTCGCGGCGCAGGAACGATCGCCGTCGTAAATCCGTGGCGCGCCGCTTCGCGCAGGCGTCGCGCGAGTCCGGAGACGGGACGAAGCTCTCCGAGGAGTCCGACCTCGCCGACAGCGACGAGCGTGCGGCTGATTGGACGGTCGCTCTGCGATGAGGCGAGCGCGAGAGCGAGTGGTAGATCAAGGGCGGGCTCATCAAGCACGATGCCGCCGACCAAGTTGGCGTAGATGTCACGGTCGCTCAACGCGATTCCGGCGCGACGAGCGAGCACCGCAGACAAGAGGGAGAGGCGCGCCGTGTCGAGCCCGCGACCGGTGCGGCGTGGCGTGCCGTATGCCGTGCCAGCAACAAGCGCCTGCACCTCAACCAACATTGGGCGGCTCCCCTCCAGGAGTGGGGCAACCACAGCACCTGGTGCGCGCTCATCACGATCATCGATAAAGGCGCGCCCTGGATCTTCGATTCCAGCGAGGCCCTTCTCGCCCATCTCTAGCAGGCCGAGCTCATCGGTAGAGCCGAAGCGATTCTTGGCGGCACGCAGTGTGCGCAGGGTGCCGTGGCGGTCGCCATCCAACATGATCACCGCGTCGACGAGATGCTCGAGGGTCTTTGGTCCAGCGATGCTCCCCTCTTTGGTGACGTGGCCAACAAGGATCACGGCTGCCCCAGTTGCCCGCGCAACGCTGGCGAGAACCTCCGCACTTCCGCGGACCTGGCCAACACTTCCTGCTGGCCCTTCGAGCTCAGCGAGTGTGGCTGTTTGAATGGAGTCGACGATCAGCAGTGTTGGTCGGCCACTCTGTGTCGCCTCGGCGATCGTGCCAACTTCGCTCTCGGCAAGGATCTCTACGGTGTCGGCCGCAACGGTGGACATGAGGCCGAGCCGTTCGGCTCGATCGGCGATCTGCGCCGCCGACTCTTCACCCGACGCATAGAGCACACGTCCGCCGGCGAGTGCGATGCCCGCCGCGGCCTGCAGCAGTAGGGTGCTCTTGCCGATCCCCGGTTCACCGCCAAGCAAAATGATCGAACCTGGCACGGCGCCACCGCCAAGAACGCGATCTAGTTCAGGAACGCCGAGCGGGAGGCGCGGTGCGCGGTCGGCGCTGGCCGCTCGAAGCGGCTGTGGCTGCGCAGGTGCTACAGCGGTTCTCCCGCCAGCGGCGCGAACGCGTGCCGAGGGTCGATCTCGTACGGTCTCCACGAGGGAGTTCCAGGAGCCGCAACTGCGGCAGGGATTCTCGAGGGCGGGCGCTTCAAAGGCGCAGGTTTGACAGAGCCAGACGCTCTTACTCTTCGCCATTCGGCGAACGCGCTAGTCGACTGCGCCGACCGGCTCAGCCGGCACAGCGGCGGGCGAAGCTACCCCCTCTTCGCGAATCATCACCGTGATCGCGCCGTCAACAAGATCAACCACATACGATGCGCCGATCGGATCTGCCCCTTGGAGCAGGCGCTCAGCGAGTGGATCCTCGATGAGCGTCTGGATGGTGCGGCGCAGCGGGCGCGCACCGTATGAGACGTCGTAGCCAACCTTGATGAGGTGATCCTTCGCCGCGTCAGTGATGACAAGGTCGTGCCCCTGCGTGCGCAGCTGCGACACAACGCGCTTCACAAGCAGGTCGACGATGCGACGCATCTCCTCCTGGTTGAGTGGTCGGAAGACGATGCGGGAATCGACGCGGTTGAGGAACTCTGGGCGGAACGCCTTCTTCAGCTCCTCGTCGACCTTCTCGCTGATCAGCGTGTACTCGTCGGCAGCGCGCGCCGCCTCGCCCTCGCCGCGCGAGCGGAAGCCGAGCGACGATGGAGTCTGAATCTGTCGAGCGCCAAGGTTCGAGGTCATGATCAAGATGACATTGCGGAAGTCAACGCGACGCCCCTTCGCATCGGTGAGCTGCCCGTCTTCCAGGATCTGCAGCAAGATGTTGAAGACCTCGCTGTGCGCCTTCTCGATCTCATCTAGCAACACGACCGAATATGGGCGTCGTCGAATGGCTTCAGTGAGCTGGCCACCATCATCAAAGCCGACGTAGCCTGGAGGTGCACCAACGAGGCGACTCGTGTTGTGGCGCTCCATGAACTCGCTCATGTCGATCTTGACCAGCGCATCTTCGGTGCCGAACATGAATTCGGCGAGCGCCTTCGCGAGCTCAGTCTTACCGACGCCGGTTGGCCCGAGGAAGAGGAAGCTACCGATTGGGCGCTTCGGATCCTTCAGGCCGGCGCGGGCGCGTCGCACGGCGCGGCTCAGTGTCGAAATTGCCTGCTCCTGCCCAACCACACGAGCGCTCAGCGTCTCCTCCATCTTCAGGAGTCGTGCGGTTTCGGCTTCGGCCAAGCGCATCACTGGGATGCCGGTCCACATTGAGACGACAGCGGCGACCTCCTCTTCGGTCACGACCGGGCGCGTATCTTCGCGCGACTCAGGTGCAGAAGGGGCGGCAATTGCAAGCGGAGCTTCTACCGCGACCATAGGCGCGGCGGCGGGTGCCGTCGACCCTGGTGCTGGCGGAAGGTTCAGGCTGAGGCGCCAGGCGCGATCGAGTTCTTCAATGCGGCTCTTGAGACCTTCGCCCTGGTTGCGCAGTGAGAGAGCGCGGTCAAAAGCACCGGCCGCCTCCGCGTCACGCTGGTCCCGCTCAACGGCGTCCGCCTCGCGTCGGGCCGAACGCAAGTCGGCAGGTGGCGATGAGTGTCGCAACATCACGCGGCTCGAAGCTTCGTCAATCACATCAATCGCCTTGTCTGGCAGCTGTCGATCGCTGATATAGCGAACGGAGAGTTCCACCGCCGAATCAAGCGCCTCGTCAGAGATACGAACCTTATGGTGCGCCTCGTAGCGCGGACGTAGTCCCTTAAGGATCTCGATCGTCTCATCAGCAGAAGGCTCGGCGACCAACACCTGCGCGAAGCGTCGCTCGAGCGCTGGGTCTTTCTCAATATGCTTGCGATATTCGTCAAGCGTGGTCGCACCAATGCACTGAATCTCGCCGCGAGCGAGTGGCGGCTTCAAGATGTTTGCGGCATCAATTGCACCTTCGGCGGCGCCCGCGCCAACAAGCGTGTGCAGCTCGTCAACGAAAAGGATCGCGTCGCGTGAGGCGCGCAACTCTTCGAGCACCTTCTTCAGTCGCTCCTCAAACTCGCCGCGGTACTTTGTGCCGGCGACGAGTGAGCCCATATCAAGGGTGACGACGCGCTTGTCGAGCAGCGGTGCAGGAACGTCGCCCTTCACGATGCGCTGGGCGAGCCCCTCGGCGATCGCCGTCTTGCCGACGCCTGGCTCACCGATGAGTGCAGGGTTGTTCTTGGTGCGGCGTGCCAGCACCTGAATGACGCGCTCAATCTCGCGCTCACGGCCGATGACTGGGTCGAGGCGACCGGCGCGGGCCGCTTCAGTGAGATCGATGCCAAGGGCGTCAAGGGTTGGCGTCTTGGAGCCGCTGCGGCGCTCGGTTGGCTGAGCTGTTGGTGTGGAGGACTGGCTGAGCACGCGAACCACCTCGTGGCGCACCTTCTCGAGGCTGACGCCGAGTGATTCGAGCACGCCGGAGGCGATCCCACCCTCTTCGCGCACGAGGCCGAGAAGGAGGTGCTCGGTGCCGATGTAGTTATGGCCCAAGCGTCGTGCCTCATCGATTGCCAGCTCAATGACCTTCTTCGCTCGTGGCGTGAGGCCGATCTCGCCAACGACGGGGCGCTCGCCACGTCCGATGATGAACTCAACCGCCTGACGAACCTTGGCCAGCTCGACGTTGAGGTTCTCGAGGACCTTCGCCGCGACGCCCTCGCCCTCGCGGACAAGGCCCAGCAGCAGGTGCTCTGTGCCGATGTAGTTGTGGTTGAAGCGCTGCGCCTCGTCTTGGGCGAGCGTCAGCACCTTGCGGGCGCGGTCCGTGAAGCGATCGAAGCGATCAGCCGTGGCCATGCGCTCCTCCGTTCCCCGCTCCCAGGCGTAGGTCGCCAGGCACTTGTGCGGAGAGGAAGTCTACCACTCCGATTAGGCGCTCCACGAGGGGGCTCAACGCCCCCGCGGGACTAGGCCTGATCGGCAGGGGCCTCTGGGGCGGCGTCGGCGAGGGCCTCTTCAATGGCCTCCGTCGCGCTCTCGCCGTCATCGGCCTTCTTTGGGGCACGCTTCTTCTTCGTCTCGCCGTCGCTTCCAGCAGCGTCGTCGGCCGTCTCGGCGATCTTCTCGCGGATGCCGGCGAAGGCTGCCGCGAGCGTGGTGTCGATACCACCCTCTGGCTCCTGCACAGCGTCATCCATAGAGAAGCTTCGCTCTGGTCGAGCTCGACGCGTCTCGCGCTTCGGCTCGGCGGCTGGCGTTTCGCGTACTGGCGTCTCTTCGGCCTGCTTGAGGCTGAGTCCGAGACGGTGTCGCTCTGAGTCGAGGCTGATCACCTTGAGCTTCAGCGTCTGCTCGTCCTTCACCACCTCGCCCGGATGGGTGACGCGATTGTGTGAGAGCTCGCTGATATGGATGAGTCCCTCGAGGCCGTCGCGCACGCGCACGAAGGCACCGAAGTTCACCAGCTTGGTGATCGTTCCCTCAACGAAATCGCCAATCTTGATGTCGGCGATTGCGGCGTTCCATGGGTCTGGCTGCAACTTGCGGATCGAAAGGCTGATGCGCCCGCGCTCCGTGTTGATGTCGATGACTTCGGCGTCCACCGAGTCGCCAACGTTGTAGCCGGCCTCTGGGTTGGCGACCTTCGACCAGCTGATCTCACTCTTGTGAATCAGGCCGTCGATGCCGCCAAGATCAACGAAGAGTCCGAATGGCGCAATCGAGCGCACCACACCGGCAACACGCTGACCAACCGAAAGGGTGCTGAAGAGTTCGTCGCGCTTACCGCGGCGCTCCTCATAGTGTGCAACCTTCTCGGAGAGGATCAGGCGGTTCCCCTTGCGGTTCACCTCCAAGATCTTCATGCGCAGCTTGCGGCCAACGTATGGCTGCAACTTCTCGGCAATCTCCTGAATGGCGTCACGTGGCGCGTCGCCAGCTGGGCGGCGCGGGAAGTCGACGATCTGGCTGATCGGCACGAAGCCGCGAATGCCACAGTCAACAATGAGTCCGCCCTTGTTGTGATCGATAACGGCGGCCTCAATGATGGTGCCTGCGTCGAGCTGCTCCTGCATCGTGCGCCACTTGCGCTCCATGCCGGCGCGGCGGATTGAGAGCACAACGTGCCCATCTTCCGACTCTGGCTGCATGACGTAAACGAGTACGGTGTCGCCGACGGTGAGGGCTGGGCCCTCTTCGCCGTTGCGGCCGTGAAGTTCGCGACTCGAAACAACACCTTCGCTCTTCGCGCCAATGTCAACGAGGACCTCGTCCTTATCGACGCGCACAACGATGCCGTCGAGGACGTCGCCCTGCTTCAGATTCTTGATTGGCATACCTGCGCCGGCGAGCAACTCTTCCATGGTGGTTGGCTCAGGGCCGGCCCACACACGTGGCGTTGGCGCAGCGGCGGGCGCTGCGACTGGTGCCTCGGTAGCTACTGGTGCCGATTCGGCAGGTGCGACATCACCGAGGTCAACCACAGGGGCCTCCGTCGAATCTGCTGCCTTCACCTTGACGCTCTTCGGCTTTGCAGGGGCTTTCGCCTTGCGTGCTGGAGCTGCTGCTCCAGCGTCGGCACCCGCCTCAATATCGGCGGCGCCAGGGGTCAGTTCTTCGTTCAAGTTTGTAGTTCTCCTTACGACGTATTCGCGCTCAGGAGGTGACGCCGCCAGCAGAAGCAGGTGGCGCAATCTCGCGATCGCGTTCGGCGAGCCTACCACAGCCCCACTGACTCGGCCTGGGGTTACGGAAGCTTGAGCACCTGCCCGGGCGAGATTGTGTACGCGGGGCCCGCAATGTTGTTGAGGGCGGCAATCTGCTTGTATCCATCTGGGCCCAACCCGAGCGACATCGCAATGTCATAAAGCGTGTCACCCGACCGCACCAGATAGGTTTTTGAATCCGTGGCACTCGCTGAAGGGGATGGCGACGGCGATGGAGACGGCGACTCGGTCGGCGAAGGGCTTGGCGTCGGCGACTCGGTCGGGCTCGCCGTTGGGGTCGCTTCAATTGAAGGGGTCGGGGTGGCCTCGCTTGGTGTGGTGAGCGAACCAACGATGGAGGTCACGATCGGGCCGACCACGCCAGCAACCGGGCCACTCGCCACGGTGATGACGCCGGCGAGCACGACGACGAGGAGCACGCGAAGCCACGGCGAACCGTTCGACGGGCGTGGCAGCGCGGCGTTACTGATGACAGCGGCATCGCCGACAGGCTGACGGGGGGCAAGGCTTGCCGCGAGGGTGCCGAGCTGCGCCTCGCGCGCCTGGCGAATCGGGCAGGCACCGCCCACGATGCAGCGCTCCGCTCGAATGGCCTTGGCCAGTTCGGGGCGCGCGGGTTCAGCGCCGCAGCGGCTGAGGGTACGTGATGGGGTGATGGTGATTGCTCCGCTTGGGTCAAGGAGCCAGGGGCACGGAGTTGCGTTCAAAGGTTCCACGCTCGGAGGATACCCGACGAAACCCCCCAGGATGCCAAAGAGCCCGGCGACGTCCTATCTTGCCGAGGAGCTGCCCCCTCAGTATTTTCGGCGCTGGAGAGCTTGACTTCCGTGTTCGGGATGGGAACGGGTATGGCCTCTCCGCAAATGTCACCGGGCT
>Ga0315909_10009426_pt1 | contig 10564 bp, 9 predicted proteins | sample LakEriMetagenome_11_FD_203527 | JGI IMG/M metagenome (GOLD analysis project Ga0315909, IMG submission 203527) | Freshwater fungal communities from buoy surface, Lake Erie, Ohio, United States - Buoy 2 MA125 | ecosystem: Environmental > Aquatic > Freshwater > Lake | place: USA: Lake Erie, Ohio...
GACTTTTATCCAATGTGGTTTGGACTTCAGCCGGCCCTTGCGCGGTTGATGGGTTTGAGGAAGTTCGTGCAGGGCTACGCCAAAAGTTTGGTCACGTCACGGTCTTTGGAGTAGATAAATTCCCGCGTATGGTTGATTACATTATTCCCTCGGGCGTTCGTATTGCAGATGCCGATCGAGTTCGCTTAGGCGCTCACTTAGCGCCAGGCACAACGGTTATGCACGAGGGTTTTGTTAACTTCAATGCCGGAACTCTGGGAACATCTATGGTTGAAGGTCGAATTTCAGCTGGTGTCGTTGTTGGTGATGGCAGCGATGTTGGTGGCGGTGCATCCATTATGGGTACGTTAAGCGGAGGCGGCAAAGAGGTAATCTCGGTTGGAGAAAAATGTTTGTTAGGCGCAAACTCCGGACTTGGAATTTCACTGGGCAACAACTGCGTAATTGAAGCTGGTACCTATATAACTGCAGCGGCAAAGGTGCGCTTACCAGATGGAGAAATAGTTAAGGCTGGTGCGTTATCAGGTGTAAATGACTTACTCTTTAGACGAAACTCATTGGATGGTTGCTTAGAAGTTGTAATACGCACTGGCACTTGGGGCGGACTTAACTCAATCCTTCACGCAAATTAAGCGCTAACTAGCAATAATCGAGAACCAAGCAGATGGAAGTTTGCTTCGACTTCTAAAAGTTTCACCAGTTAAAGTGGCTACTGCCCCCGTCGATGACGTTGCTTGAATTAGATCAACCGTTCCCACCGGATTTACCGAGATAACCTGTAGCGAAACCACATCGGGCAACAGAAACGCAGTAGCGACTGCAGATTGAGCCACCTGGCGAGTCCAGCTAGCAAAACGAGAATTGAACCTAACATCTACGCTCGCCGAATCAGGAACGCTCTGCGTATATGGCGTCGCTATCCCCCAAGCATGTTCTGAAGTTTCTGTCGCACCGCCTGTAGATGAAGAGAAATATGCGGTGATCGGCGCTCCATCGTAAGTAACAATCTGGCCTACGGTGCTATCTACAGCGTTCTTCCAGAACTTTCCAAAGAAAGGTTCGCTCTCCTTAGAGAAACCGACGAAAGATTGATCGTTAATTGAATTGTATAAGTGGCAATCACAAGCGCTCCTTATCCGAGTCGATTTCGCAAGCGCATAAGTTCTGGATGCGATCGCCTGCGCCTGTAATGCCGCTGTCGGCCAAGAGGATGGAACTTCGCCAATTCCCCACAAATACTCATCTTGTAATCTGACAGAATTTATTATTGCTAAACGGTTTCCGAGCACCTTATCTTTAATGATCTTAAATTGCATTTGCCCATAGCGATACTTATTAACCGTAGAGTTGGCGGTTACAGATAAAACGGTCGCTGGTCCTTCCATATAACGAGTGCCACTCCAGCGCAGGGTAAAGACTTTGCCATTAGTTATCTCAGTTATCCTTGAACCTCGCGTTGTGGAGATCTTTAAATTGCTGTTCACTAGATCAATATTTAAAGTTGTTTTGCTAGGTATAGTTAGGAGGGCGTTTGAAGTTTGGGTTTCACCAAGAGCGCCCGCATATAGTTCCAAACTCGCCCCGCGAGAATCACTCCTAATCTTTGTAGATTTGAGCAAGGTGCCAATGTTGATACGTAAAATTTGCGAATCTGTAGCAGTTTCAACTTTGGTTCCAGTGTAATAATAAGTAAGAATCTCAGTTGCTGACTCACCCGCGATCGCTTTCGCTCTTGCGCCAATCTGGCTCATACCCACGCCGTGTCCATAACCACTGCCTATGAAAGAGAAGCTAGTAGGCACAACGGCAGAGCTATTGGCCATAGGAAAGAGCGTTAAGCACAGGGTTGCTATCAGAAACTGAGATATACGTTTAGCAGAAGCCATATTTAACGCAATACTTTTGTCGATGTAATAAAGCCTGTGCCCCAAGCAAAATGCATGGTCGGAATCACAAATAGAAGCAAGGCAAATTCACGGATTGATTTCGCAATCAATATAGAAGAGATGAGTATGAAAGCGCCGTACACCGCAGCAGGAAGATAGAAAATGGGGTGGAGAGTTAATCCCAACGCGATTGAGGCAGCTGTTCCTAGCAATGCAAATGGTGGGGCGAGATAACGAAAATTCACAGTGCCGGGATGGCTGCGCGAAACAACTCTGCGCCAACGACCATATTGAAAATATTGCTTAGCTAATTTCATCAAATTAGGCCGTGGTCGGTAGGTGACCTGCAAGCGTGGATCAAAGAAAATTTTCCCGCCATTTTTGCGGAGTCGATGGTTTAACTCCCAATCTTGAGCACGGGTATATCGCTCATCAAATCCACCCACAGCAATTACTGCTTCTCTACGAAATGCTCCCAAGTAAACGGTATCCACTTCTCCCGCTTCACCACCTGTGTGAAAACGGGAAGCGCCAACTCCAAGTGGACTGCGCATTGCGCGGGAAACTGCAATTTCAAATGGTGTTATTCCTTCAGCTGCCATAACTCCGCCAACATTTACTGCACCAGATTCGCGCAATATCGAAATTGCTAGCGTGAGATAGTTATTTGGAACTTTGGCATGCCCATCAACGCGAACGATAACTGGATTACTCGAAGCAGCGATTGCCAGGTTTAGACCAGCTGCAGTCTTTCCGGTGGGATTCGATACCAACTTAACTCGATGATCATGCGCAGCCAAATCTTCGGCAACCTCATTGGTGCGATCTTTTGATGGGCCAAGAGCGAGAATTACTTCAAACGCTCCGCTGTAATCCTGCGCAAGGATTGCAGTTATAGATTCAGCGAGATGTGGCTCTTCGTTGAGAACTGGCAAGATGACGCTAATTGCCGGTGAGACAGATAACTCGCCCAATAATGTCGTCATAACCCCTCTACGCTATCGCCCAAGTAGAGTGCGCATGTGAAATCGACGCGCAGGATACAAATTATTACATCACTCTCACTGAGTGTTGTAGTTCTCGCGTCTGTGTCTTGGCTCAGTCTCGGACATCTCAGCGGAAGAATTGATCGAATCAGCGTTTTCTCAGGGTTAGAAGACCGACCTGAAAAAACCTCAAAAGCACTCAACTATCTCTTAGTCGGTTCCGATACGCGCGAAGGTTTAACCAAAGCAGAGTTAAAGGCGCTAAAGGTCGGAAGTACTGCAACCGCCGCAGGTGGTCGCTCTGACACTATGTTGCTTGTTCATATCAGTAAAGATAGAGATAAAGCATTCTTAGTTTCATTTCCTCGTGACTCGTTAGTAACCATTCCCGCTCATTTTAGTAGGGATGGAAAAACAGAGGTTCCTGCCCGCCAAAACAAATTAAATGCTGCGTTTTCATTTGGTGGCGCACCGTTACTGATTGAGACCATTGAAGGCGCTACAAATTTGAAAATTGATCATTACATTGAGGTAAATTTTGCAGGGTTTGCCGGAATCGTTAACGCCTTGGGCGGAATCGAAGTTTGTACCAAGGTAGATATTGATGATCCCAAGAGCCACCTCAAACTAAGTGCTGGAACACATACACTCGATGGCATTGAAGCTCTGAAATATGTTCGCACGCGCGACTTCGATGGACGTGGTGATATCGGAAGAATGCAGAGACAGCAACAATTTATGAGCTCAGTCTTAAAGAAGGCGACAAGCACTGGAGTCTTGTTAAACCCAATTAAAGTTGTTAACTTCATTAATGCTGCAATTTCTACGATAAAAATGGATGAGAATTTGAGTAAAGAAGATTTACTTCAGTTAGCTAAGCAGTTGCGTGGTCTTTCATCTGGAAATGTGCGCACGCTAACTGTTCCACTAGCAACTGCCAATGGCCGCGTTGATGGCATTGGCTCGGTCGTCATTTGGGATGAGACGCTAAGTGAAGAACTATGGACTCGAATCCGAAATGATGCTGCGCTAGTTGATGAAGTAACGCCCTCTCCTTCTGCGAGCAGTACCACCAAGCCTAAGCCTGAAATCATTGATAAATTTAAGACTCGCACCGCAGCAGAAAATCCGTGCGGCGAGATTAAATAGAACGTGCCTTAGACTCTAACTCTATGAAACTCTCAGTAATCGGGTGTGGTTATCTGGGTGCAACCCACGCAGCCTGCATGTCATCACTCGGCTTTCAAGTAGTTGGAATAGATACCGACCAGAGCAAAGTCGATCTACTCTCTAAGGGAGAACTACCCTTTTACGAACCAAGCCTAGATTCTCTCTTGGCAACTGAAATTAAGACCGGCCGAATTACCTTTACTACAGATTTTTCAGCGGCAGCTGATGCCGATGTGCACTTTATCTGTGTTGGCACCCCGCAAAGTAAAGAAGGTTTAGCTGCGGATTTAACATTCGTTAAGTCCGCTATCACTGCGATCGCACCCTTTTTAAAGGATGGAGCGTTGGTCGTCGGAAAATCCACAGTTCCGGTTGGGACTGCCCAAGCTTTACGCGAAATTTTGGCGGTATCTGCCCCGCATGCAGATCTAGCCTGGAACCCTGAATTTCTGCGCGAAGGTTTTGCCGTTGAAGATACGTTACGGCCAAATCGTTTGGTAGTCGGTGTTGTAAATGATCGTGCTGAAGAGATCTTGAAAGAGGTCTATCAACCGATTATTGATCTTGGCACTCCTTGGATACGTGCTGACTTGCCAACTTCAGAGCTCGTCAAGGTTGCTGCAAACTCATTTCTGGCCACAAAAATTTCATTTATCAATGCAATGGCAGAAGTCTGCGAAGCTGCTGGTGGTGATGTAACAGTCTTAGCGAAAGCTATTGGTTACGATCCGCGAATCGGTAGCCGTTTTCTACAGGCGGGCATTGGGTTTGGTGGCGGTTGTTTACCGAAAGATATCCGTGCATTTATGGCGCGCGCCGAGGAACTTGGCGCAGATCAGGCTCTCGAGTTTTTGAGAGAAATTGATGCCATTAATTTGCGGGCACGACAACGTGTAATTGATGTTGTTCGCGCGGATCTATCCGAAGATTTAACCCAGTATAAAATTGCAATATTAGGTGCGACTTTTAAGCCTGATAGCGACGACGTTCGCGACTCCCCTGCGCTAGATATCGCAGCCCAACTTCAAGCCGCTGGTGCCACCATTGTGGTTCACGATCCAAAAGGAATTGAACCGGCACGGAAGCGTTTCCCACATTTGGACTATGCCGAGCGCGTAACAGATTGTGTAAAGGGCGCAGATGCGATTCTCCACTTAACTGAGTGGAAGGAATACCGGGAGTTAGATCCCGCCGTAATTGGCCAATTAGTTAAATCAAAGTTTTTGATTGATGGTAGAAATGCGCTCGATCGTGAAAAGTGGCGCGCTGCTGGTTGGCGTGTGCACGCCCTCGGCCGAACTGATTAGTTAAAAGCCAGTTTTCTGGCTGCGGCGAGCGTTTAAATTAGCGCCCTTCTCTTTTGCCTCTGAGTTAATTGCAACCAACGCGTCAGCTACCTTCTCTGAAATTTGAGCATCGCTGATGCCGAGAATACGAGCGGCCAGAATTCCAGCGTTCTTTGCGTTGCCAACTCCGACCGTAGCTACTGGTATTCCGGCAGGCATTTGTACTATGGAGAGAAGTGAATCCATGCCATCTAGATTTTTTAGCGCGACCGGAACTCCAATTACTGGAAGAGTTGTAAGAGAAGCGACCATTCCAGGGAGATGCGCTGCTCCACCTGCGCCCGCGATTATCACTTTAAATCCCTGTGACTTCGCAGCTTGTGAGAATGCCACCATTTCAAGCGGCATACGGTGAGCGGATAAGACTTCTGCTGTATAGGTGATTCCGAATGAATCGAGAACTTTCGCCGCGTCTTCCATTACCGGCCAATCAGAATCTGATCCCATGATGATCGCTACATCACTCATCAATTTCTCCGCTCATATAGTCGCGTGCGTGTTCTGCTATTTCAGTTAATTCTAGAAGGTTTTCACCAATCACAGTTACATGTCCGATTTTGCGCCCTTTACGAACTTCTTTACGATATTGGTGAAACTTGAGCCCAGGATTTCGCGCCATGAGGTGGAGATATGGCCGATACATATCTGACTTTTCCCCGCCTAAGATATTTCCCATCACCGCAAAGGGTGCAGTCATAGTTGGATCGCCAAGGGGTAAATCTAAAACTGCTCGTAAATGTTGTTCAAATTGGCTAGTACGAGCGCCTTCAATAGTCCAGTGTCCTGAGTTATGCGGACGCATCGCCAACTCATTTAAATAAAGCTGGTCACCTTTAACGAACATTTCAACTGCCATAACCCCAATTAGCGAAACTTCTTCTGCTATTGATAGCGCTAAACCTTGCGCTTGCTCGGCAACTGCTGCTGAAATCACCTGCGCGGGTGAAATTGTTAATGTGCAAATTCCATCACTTTGGATTGTCTGCGTCGGAGCCCACGACGTAGCTTGTCCATGTTCTGACCGTGCAACCATTACTGCAATCTCGCTATCGAATTCAATTAACTCTTCAATCAATAGTTGTGGGTGCTGGGTCAGTAACTCTTCCAAACCTGCCTTATCTTCAACTTTCCAAACACCTCGTCCGTCATAGCCACCTGAAATTCGTTTCGCAATGAATGGATATTCAAAGGCTTCTTCCGCGCTTGCTACCACTCGCCATTTTGGAGCTGGGAAATTAACCAACTTCTTACGCATCGCCGCTTTGTCCTGCGAATATTGAAAAGATTGAGAGCCAGGGAAAACTCTTACACCTGCGGCCTCTAAACCTTTTATCACTGAGTTTGGAACTAACTCATGTTCGAAAGTCACCAGATCACATTTCTTTGCAAAATCTAATAACTGCACCAGATCTCGGTAATCTCCAACTACATGGGGCGCAATCTGTGCCGCGCTATCGCTCTTATCTTGCGCAAATAGTAAGAGATTGATCCCAAGCGCAGTCGCTGGCGCAACGCTCATGCGAGCCAATTGACCTGCGCCGATGATACCGACGGTTGGAAAGCGCTCATTCACATCGCTATCGTAGATGAACAACATCTCCTACGTTAACTTCAAAGCCATCTTCGAGGATTAGTGCGCCCGTTTGATTTATCGTAAGCGCTTTTCCGGTCCGGCTTTCGCGTCCTGCAACCTCAACTCTGACGTTCTGTCCTATCGTGGAGCAAATCCTGCTGTAACTCTCAATGAAATCTTGACCCTCATCCCATTTCTTAAAATTACTCTCAAAAAGCATCAGAAAATTACTGAGTATCAAATTACGATTTAAATTACTGGATCCCGCAATTGTAAGTGAGGTTGCGCTGGCTACGGGAAGCTCGTCTTCCGTCATTGAAACGTTGATTCCTATTCCGAGAATGATTCCTTCTCCTGCGGCTTGTGCCAATAAACCAGCAACTTTTGCATCGCCTATCAAAATATCATTTGGCCACTTAAGCGAAACTTGTGAAAGAAGATCTACAGAGATAACTTGTTGCAAAGTTAGGGCAGCTAAGTGCGTGATAAATCCCCAATCACTGCGATCTCGTGTAGGTGTGATGTAAAGAGAGAACAACAACGCACTTGCCTTTGGTGCTTCAAAGGTGCGGTCCATTCGACCGCGTCCTGCTGTTTGAAATTCCGCAGCGATTACATCTCCACTCTTTGCAGAATTTTCTCTAACCATATCTGCGAGTTCGCTTTGCGTCGAAGAAGTGAGGTCAAGCACGCTTACTCGCCAGTACTGCGAGAGCGCTGATGCAATCACTGATTTATCCAGTGGCGCTCTTGGCGCGGATGTACCCACGCCTAGTACCGTAGAGCCATGAGCCCAGATCTGCATACAACTTCAGGAAAAATTGAAGATCTCCGACTTCGTGTTGAAGAAGCAATCCACGGTGGTTCGGCACGAGCGGTCGAAAAGCAACACTCCAAAGGCAAACTAACCGCCCGAGAGCGGATTGACTTGCTGGTCGATGCAGAATCCTTTACTGAGATTGATGAATTCGCACGCCACCGTTCCACGCAATTTGGAATGGAGAAGAATCGCCCTTACGGAGATGGTGTCGTAATTGGAACCGCAACCATCGATGGCCGACCAATTGCTCTCTACTCTCAAGACTTCACCGTTATGGGCGGCAGTCTCGGTGAAGTTCATGCTGAAAAAATTGTAAAGATTGCTGAGTTCGCGCTTAAGAGTGGAATTCCTTTAATTGGAATTAATGACTCTGGTGGTGCTCGTATTCAGGAAGGTGTCGCTTCGCTAAATGGTTACGGAAAGATATTTAGACTCAACACTCGCTCATCGGGTGTGATTCCTCAGATATCACTCATCTTGGGTCCGTGTGCAGGTGGATCGGCATATTCTCCAGCGCTCACCGATTTTACGGTCATGGTGAATGAAACTTCACATATGTTTATTACCGGGCCTGATGTCATTAAGACCGTTACTGGTGAAGATGTTGGAATGGAAGAACTTGGTGGGGCTTTAACTCACAATACTCGATCCGGCAATGCTCACTACCTCGCCGAAAATGAGGCGGATGCAATTGATTATGTAAAGGCTCTGCTCTCTTATTTGCCATCAAATAATATGGATGGGTCTCCGCACCTTCCTCCAACGCAGAACCTTGATGAAAGTGCTGCAGATATCGCGTTAAATGAGTTGATTCCAGATAGCCCAAATCAACCTTACGACATGAAGAAATTGATAACTACCTTGGTTGATGAAGGCGAATTTTTAGAAGTACACGCTTTATATGCCCCAAATATAATTGTTGGATTTGCACGCATCGAAGGCGAATCAATTGGCATCATTGCTAATCAGCCATCTCAGTTAGCTGGAACTTTAGATATTAACTCCAGCGAAAAAGCAGCTCGTTTTCTTAGATTCTGTGATGCTTTTAATATTCCAATCCTTACCTTGGTAGATGTGCCGGGCTTCTTGCCTGGAACTGAACAAGAGTGGAATGGAATTATCCGTCGCGGGGCCAAGTTGCTTTATGCCTATGCTGAAGCTTCGGTGCCACTTGTTACTCTGATAACTCGTAAAGCATATGGCGGAGCCTTTATTGTGATGGGCTCAAAGTACTTGGGCAGCGATATTAACTTTGCTTGGCCAAGTGCGGAAATTGCAGTTATGGGAGCGCAAGGCGCGGTAAATATCCTCTACCGCAAAGAAATTGCTGAAGCTTCTGATCCAGAAAAAGTACGAGCGGAATTAGTCTCCGAATACACCGAGACTTTATCTAATCCTTACGCCGCCGCAGAGAGAGGCACAATTGATAGCGTGATTGAGCCACATCAATCACGTGCTTATATAACCAAAGCATTTCGCACTTTGAAGACGAAGCGCGATATCTTGCCGGCGCGTAAACACGGAAATATTCCACTGTAGTGAAATTTACAGTTACCTCTGGAAACCCTAGCGCGGAAGAATTGCAGGCGATTAAAGCAGTTTTAGATAACCACGAAGCGTTAAATCTCGTCCCAGTAATTAAGCGCAGCGTCTTTGGATTACCTCAATTACGCCAACCGCTCCCCCACCAAATCACCTTTGGCGCTCGTCGAAAGAACAAGTAATGCCGCAAATTGTTCTCGCTTCGCAATCAACTTCGCGCCGCCGTTTGCTCGAAGGCGCCGGCATTTCTCCATTGGTAAAAGTAAGCAATGTGGATGAAGAGACTGATTTTTTCAACGCTATGACCCCTGCCGATATGGTAATTGCTTTAGCGGTAACCAAAGCGCATACCGTTAGAGAGCAGATCGACTTCCCTGCGATAATCATCGGTTGTGATTCGACCTTTGATGTTGATGGCATCTCATTTGGAAAGCCAGGCTCGCCCGAAATAGCAAGAGAACGTGCACAGGCTATAAGTGGCAGAAGCGGGCTATTACATACTGGCCATTGCATCATTGATACCGAGCAAGGTCGAGAAATTGTGGATCGCGTAACCACCAAGGTGACATTTTCAAAGATGGAGATAGATGAAATCGATGATTACATTGCATCTGGTGAACCGCTGCAGGTTGCGGGGGGTTTCACTCTCGATGGATTTGGTTCACCCTTTATCCCTGTTATTGAAGGCGACTACACAAATGTTGTTGGCTTATCGATGCCTTTTCTTAGGTCAGCTATGTCACAACTAGGTTACTCGTGGCCCCAAGTTAAGGAGCTGCGATGAAACGTATCCTGATTGCCAATCGCGGTGAGATTGCAGTCCGCGTCATCCGCGCCTGCCGAGATCACGGAATCGAAAGCGTCGCTATCTATTCTGAAGAAGATCGCGATGCAATTCATGTAAAGAGCGCTGACTTTGCTTACTCATTAAATGGCACAACGGCTACTCAAACTTATTTAGATATTTCAAAGATTATTGCTATCGCCAAAAAATCCGGTGCGGATGCGGTACATCCAGGCTATGGATTTCTCTCTGAACGCGCAGATTTCGCGCAAGCGGTTATTGATGCCGGCTTGATTTGGATTGGCCCACCACCTGCAGCAATAAGTGCGCTCGGAGATAAAGTCTCGGCTCGTCGTATCGCCGCAAATGTAGGTGCACCTTTAGTGGCAGGCACCAAAGATCCAGTTTCAGACCACGAAGAAGTCACCGCTTTTGCCAAAGAGCACGGACTTCCAAT
>Ga0315909_10009427_pt1 | contig 10564 bp, 10 predicted proteins | sample LakEriMetagenome_11_FD_203527 | JGI IMG/M metagenome (GOLD analysis project Ga0315909, IMG submission 203527) | Freshwater fungal communities from buoy surface, Lake Erie, Ohio, United States - Buoy 2 MA125 | ecosystem: Environmental > Aquatic > Freshwater > Lake | place: USA: Lake Erie, Ohio...
CAAGAGTGCTGGACGAATTACTTCTCCATCACTATCTAGCGCAACCATTCCATGTTGTTGTCCTGCAATAGAAATTGCTTCAACATCATCTAACCCACCAGCATCCTTAAAAGCTGCATGTATTCCAGTGAGCCAATGTGAAGGATCGACTTCGGTGCCGTCGGGATGGGAGGTTCGTCCCTGTCGCACTAATTCACCCGTGTGGGCATCGCGTATAACAACCTTCACAGATTGTGTTGAGGAATCCACGCCGGCAATAAGTTGTCGATTAGCCATGAGGCAAGGCTAGACTGTGCCAGTCAGCGTTGACCACAGGTGGCGGAAAGTATTTGAGCCACACAATCAAACAATAAAATTGTTGGAGTAAAAACATGCGTATTGGTGTCCTCACTGGCGGCGGAGATTGCCCTGGTCTTAACGCGGTTATCCGCGCCGTAGTTCGTAAAGGTGTTAAAGAGTACGGTCACGAGTTTGTAGGTTTCCGTGATGGTTGGAAGGGACCGCTAGAGGGTCTGACAATGCCTTTGAACATCGAAGTAACTCGCGGCATTTTGCCACGCGGTGGAACGATTCTTGGTTCATCACGTACTAACCCTTTCAAGATCGAGGGTGGCGTAGAAAAGATTAAGGAAAACCTTGAAAAGGCTGGCATCGATGCCTTGATCGCAATCGGTGGAGAAGACACGCTTGGTGTTGCAACAAAGCTTGATGCACTTGGCGTCAAGGTCATTGGTGTTCCAAAAACTATCGATAATGATTTAAACAACACTGACTACACATTTGGTTTTGATACTTCTGTAAACATCGCAGTAGAAGCGATTGATCGTCTGCACACAACCGCCGAATCACACCATCGTGCATTGATCGTCGAGGTTATGGGCCGTCATGCTGGTTGGATTGCACTTCACTCAGGTCTTGCAGGCGGTGCAACATGTATTTTGATCCCAGAACAAAAGTTTTCGGTTGAAAAAGTTTGCGAATGGGTTGAATCACGCTTTAAGTCGCACTATGCACCAATTATTGTTATTGCAGAGGGCGCAATTCCTCAAGATGGTGACATGGTTGTTAAGGATCAGACCCTTGACTCATTTGGCCATGTAAAGCTTTCAGGAATTGGTGACTGGCTAGCTGGCCAGATTGAAGAGAGAACTGGCAAGGAAGCTCGCACCTCTGTATTGGGTCACATCCAACGTGGTGGAACTCCAACGGCTTTCGACCGCGTTTTGGCCACACGTTTTGGTCTTCATGCAATCACAGCCGCACACGAAGGTGACTGGGGCAAGATGGTTGCGCTACACGGTACAAATATCGCTCGCGTGCCGTTGGCATCTGCTACTGAAAAGTTAAAGACCGTACCTCTTGAGCTATACAAGGAATCAGAGATCTTCTTCGGATAATTGCCCCGCGCAATTGCCCTTGAATTCTCTACACTTCTCCAATGAACTCGAATCCGAGCATTAAGTTAGACACTCTGTTTACACCTGGCCTAGTTGCAGCTCAGCAACCAACCTGGCCAGGTGGACCAGATGGTCCACAAGTAAAGGCTGCGGTAGCAGAGCTAAAAGCACTGCCGCCACTGGTCTTTGCTGGTGAGTGTGATGATCTCAAAGCTCGAATTGCATTGGCTGCAGAAGGAAAAGCTTTTTGGTTACAAGGTGGCGATTGCGCAGAAACTTTTGTTTCAGCAACTGCAGATTCAATCAGAAATCGCATCAAGACAATTCTTCAAATGGCAGCAGTTTTGCAGTACTACTCAAGCCTTCCAGTAATTAAGGTCGGCCGAATGGCAGGGCAGTTTGCAAAGCCGCGATCAAGTGATTTTGAAACTCGCGGAGATGTAAAGCTACCCGCATACCGCGGAGATGCAGTCAACGATATTGAATTTAATGAAAAGGCGCGCACACCAGATCCAATGCGTTTGGTTCGCGTTTACAACACTTCTGCTGCAACACTGAACTTGGTTCGAGCATTTACCCAGGGTGGTTTTGCAGATCTTCGCCAAGTACATGAATGGAACAAAGGCTTCATTCGTGATTCAAAGGTTGGCGATCGCTACGAAAAGATGGCTGATGAGATTGGCCGCGCATTAGCCTTCATGAAATCTGCAGGAGTCGATCCTGAAAGCTTTAAGTCAGTTGATTTCTTTGCCAGCCATGAAGCACTGATCATGGAATACGAAAAGGCACTCACACGTATCGATTCACGTACAGGTGATGCATATGATGTTTCAGGACACTTCATCTGGATTGGCGAACGCACACGTCAATTAGATGGGGCACATGTTGATTTTGCTTCAAAGGTTCGCAATCCAATCGGAATCAAACTTGGGCCAAAGTCCACCGTTGAAGATGCACTTGCCTTAATCGACAAATTAGATCCGAACCGCGAACCTGGTCGCATTACATTTATTACACGTATGGGTGCTAAAAACATCCGCGAAATCTTGCCAGCACTTGTCGATGGCGTTACCAAGTCAGGTGCAAAAGTGCTGTGGGTGTGCGATCCCATGCATGGCAATACCTATGAAGCACCATCTGGATATAAGACACGTAGTTTTGATGATGTTATGGATGAGGTAAAGGGATTCTTTGAAGTCCACAAAGCTTTGGGCACGCATCCTGGCGGAGTCCATATCGAATTAACCGGTGATGATGTCACCGAGTGCGTAGGCGGCGGCGAGCAAATTTCACATGAGGATTTAGCTTCTCGATATGAAACAGCGTGCGACCCACGCCTTAATCATGCTCAATCATTAGAGCTTGCCTTTTTAGTTGCTGAAATGTTGCGCGATCGCTAATTTTGGACAGTGCCTCTTCTTATAACTTCTCATAAGACTCCTGTTGGTACCCTCAATTTATTGGCCGATGACCAAATCTTAATTGGCGCAAACCTTTCAACTGTTTCAGCCTTCAAGGCTGGTCGTGATGTAAAGATAGTTAAGTCAATCCCTGTAATTTCAGATCTAGTTAATGATTACTTTGATGGAGATTTAACCGCGCTAAATGGCATTCAAGTTCGACAACCCGGTGCATCGTTCTCACAAGCTGCATGGAAAGCAATGCGAAAGATTGCACCAGGCAAAACTTGGTCATATGCCGACTTGGCTGAAAAAGCTGGCAGTCCTGCCGCCGTGCGAGCAGCCGGAAGTGCCTGTGCAAATAATGCAATCATGCTTGTTGTTCCATGCCACCGAGTTGTAAAAACTGGGGGAGCGCTAGGAAATTACGCCTATGGTGTTGAAAAGAAGCAGTGGCTCTTAAGCCACGAAGGCTTTCTTTAAGATTTCAATTGCTTCTGCACACTGCGCATCATCAAAATCTAAGTGAGTCACTAATCGCACATACTTTGGACCAAGTGCACTAATCCATAACCCTGAATCCTTACAACGCGCAGCTAGTTCTGCCGCAGTAATCGGAAGTGCGGCAAGATCTAAGCCAACAATGTTTGTATGAACTGTTCTCGGATCTATTAATGAAGAATCAATAGCAGCAATTGCTGTGGCTAGTTCCTGAGCACGTCGGTGATCTTCAGACAAACGATCAATATTGTTATCCAGCGCGAAATGAGCACCTGCTGCTAGCAAACCAATCTGGCGCATTCCTGCTCCGTATCGCTTGCGCCAGACTCGAGCCTTTGCAACACGCTCTTTAGTTGAAAGCATCATGGAACCAACTGGTGCGCCCAAACCCTTTGATAAGCAGACTGAAACGGTGTCAAAATATTTGCCGTATTCGGTAAATGAAACACCTGATGCAACATGTGCGTTCCAAATACGCGCACCATCCAAGTGAAGTGCCAGGCCTAGTTCATCGGCACCTTTTCTTAATGCTGCAATCTCAGTGATCGGCTGAACAGTTCCGCCACCAAAATTGTGGGTGTTTTCAACCGCAATGGCAGTTGTTGATACTAAATATGGGCCACTGTTTGGGCGAGCAATTTCTAGCGCATCCGATGCCTTCAATAAACCATTTTTGGCCGGAAATGTACGTGTGGTAATTCCACTAAACACCGCAGCAGCGCCAAGTTCTGCGCGGACAATGTGGCTATTAGTTTCAGCGATTAACTCTTCACCGGGTGCAACTAACACACGAATCGCTAATTGATTGGCAAGTGAGCCAGTAGGTGCAAACAACCCAGCTTCTTTGCCAAACATGGCAGCAACGCGTTCTTCAAGTGAATTAACCGTTGGATCATCACTGTAGACATCATCACCAACAGGTGCCTGAGCAATCGCTTCGCGCATCGCAGCCGATGGTCGAGTGACTGTATCGCTCCTAAGGTCTATTGCCACTTGGTCAGCCTACTTCTGTTCCTTCAACACAATCAAATACATAGCTACCACTACTAAAACTCCACCCACTGCGCTTTGAAGCGTCAAATTCTCGCCTCCAAATAGGATCGCAAAGAGTGCGGCGAAGACAACCTCCATGGTCAAGATGACAGCGACCTTGGTTGCGCTCATGTGCGCTTGAGACCAAGTTTGAATAATGAAGGCGATTGCTGTTGCAAAGACTGCAGTAAAGACAACTACCGCCCAAACTCCAGAATCAGGCGGTGCTGAATAACCACCAGGGATAGATGCAATACCGGACAAGAGAGCACACATCGTCAATTGGACAACGGTCATCGCATAAACATCACGGCCAGAAGACCATTTGCTTAAGGCAATAATGTGGGCAGCAAATAAAAATGCGCTGGCCAAAACATACATCTCGCCAATGCCAACGGAGAATCCTTGGATGGATAACAATCCCAAACCAACTGTTGCAACCATGATGCAAATCCAGACAAAGCGAGTGATCTTTTCCTTCAAGATAATTCCGGCCAGAACTGGCGTCAACACCACATACAAACCAGTAATAAAACCAGTAATCGCCGCACCAGTTCGTTCGAGACCAAGAGTTTGTGCAATGTAACCCAAGCCTAGAAAAATTCCTGCTAATGATCCACGTTGCAACAAATCCTTATTGAAATGCTTAATCGTCTGCGGGCGAATTAGTAACATCACTAGGACCGCTAAAGCGAATCTAGTGAAAAGAAAGTTGTTTACGCTCTGGCGTTGAATCGCATCCTTCATCACTACGAAGGCAAAACCCCATGCTGCCGACACCGAAAGCAATGCCCACGGTGCAAGTTTGAGTTGAAGTTGGTGACGAGCAGACATCAGCCGCGCAACTTCTTGAGCAGTGCAACTTCCTTGCCATGCTCTGGCTCCATTCCTGGAGTTTCAAGAATCAGTGGCGCATTAGCAACAGCTGGATGGGACAGTAGTTCTTTAAATGGATCGATACCGATATGGCCATCGCCAATATTTTGGTGACGATCTTTTAGTGCCCCGCATACATCCATCGAGTCATTGGCGTGAACTAATTGGAAACGTTCGATACCGGCGACTTCAACCAGTAAATCAATAGTGGCGCTCATTCCGCCTTTAACTGAGATGTCATGGCCAGCGGCAAATACGTGACAGGTATCAAGGCAAATACCAACCTTTGGATGATATTCAAGTGCTTTCAAATACATCTCAAGATCATCAAGTTTTTTTACCAGGCTTTGGCCTTGCCCCGCAGTTGGTTCTAAAAGAAGGTAAGGAGCATCATCGCCTAGCGCGTTTAGAATAGGCATCATGCCTTCGTGAATTTGCTTCCATGCTTTTTCTACATGGTTCACATCCACGGCAGAGCCTGTATGGATAACAACGCCAAGTGCACCTATATCTGCACCACGTTGCAGCGAGTACTTGGTTGAGGCTAAAGAATTTAGGTAGGTCGCCTCTGTTGGTGAACCCAAGTTGATTAAAAATGGTGCATGAACATAGGTTTCAATATCTAATTCTGCAGCCTTAACTTTGAAGGCATCATCTAATTCAGGCTTCGCCTCTGGCATTGCCCAGGTTCGTGGACTAGAAGCAAAAACTTGAATCGCTTCTGCACCAATTTCTTGCGCATAGGCAATCGATCTTTTGGCCATTCCGCCAGTAGTAGGGGTATGAGCGCCGATGCGTGGCTTTTTTACTGGTGTAGGCATTGGCTTACCCTACGGTAATCGTCACCAAGCTGCCACGTTTTACCTTGGTGTTGACTGAAGGTGAAACTCGCTTAACTACCTTCTTCTTATTATTTCCAATCGAGATAACTTTCACCTTTAAGCCCAGGGATTCAAGCATCTGTTGTGCAGCTTTTGCTTCCATAGTGATCACTGTTTTTGGAATCACTGTATATCGAGGACCCTTTGAAACAAGAATCTTTACTGTGCCGCCCTTATTAGCAGATGCTCCACCTGCTGGGCTCTGAGAAATAACTGCTAGTTCTGGGACCGTTTCATTAAATGCATATCCGGCCTCTACCGAAAATCCTGCCTCGGTTAACTCGTTTAATGCTTGCTCGCCGCTTTTTCCAAGATACGAAGCAAGTGCAATTTGTTCGATTCCCTTTGAAACCAACAAATCAATTTTGGTGTCGCGCTTAACTGAAGTTCCTGAAACGGGGGATGTTGAGATAACAAAACCCTTTGGAATTTCAGAGTTGAAAACTTCGCGCACTGTTCCAACGATTAGTGGATATTTCTTTAGGGTAGTTTGTGCAGCTTCAGGAGTTAATCCCGTCGTCATCGGAATTGCATACCGTTCTGGGCCTTTGGATAGAACTAATTTAACGGTTCCGCCAGCATCTACTTTGCCGCCACCTGCAGGAATACTTTCAATAATTTTGCCTTTAGGAATTTCTTCATCAAATCTGTTTTCAAGGACAACTGCGTTAAGACCCAATGGCGCAATAACATTGACCGCTTCATCAAAACTTCCACCGATGGTTGAGGGAACGACGACACGAGAACCAGGACCAACCAAAGTCCACCAGCCACCGATTCCTAGCGCAATAGCAAGAACCAAAGCGACCTTGCGATTTCGGCGAACTCGGATGCTTGCGCGCTTTTTCTTTTCTTCCTTGCGGCGAATCTCTTTAGTTGTTTCTACAACAGGTGCGGTTACCTCGATAGGTACTACTTCTTTGACCTTTTTAGGTGGTTTCTCTCTGATTGGCTCAACCGGCAGGTCTAAACCTAAATCCATTTGGTTTTTACGAGGATCTAAATCGATTTGAATCTGCTGTAGGGCAGTCAGAAAATCTCCGGCGGTACGTGGGCGTTCATCTGGATTCTTGGCAGTCGAACTCGCTATCAAATCATCTAAGGCTTGTGGAATGTCTTTGCGCTTACTACGAAGACGGGGAATCTCTTCATTAACGTGCATATAAGCAATTTGGATAGGGGAGTCCGCAGAGAATGGTTTTTCCCCAGTGAGTATCTCATAGGCAATGATTCCGGCTGCATAGACATCACTTCGAGAATCTGCGATACCACGTTGAACTTGTTCGGGCGAAAGATAAGAAACGCTCCCCAGAATCACACTGGATTCAGCCGTCATAGTGGAACCAATGATTTCACCGCGGGCTAAGCCAAAGTCTGCGATCTTTATTCGCCCCTCTTTTGAGATCAAGATATTTTCCGGCTTGATATCACGATGAACTATTCCAAGTGCGTGCGCAGCAGCTAAAGCACTCAAGATAGGAGTCAGGTAATTAATTGCATCCTTAACTTCAAAACGGCCACGTTCATTTAGATACTCGCGAAGAGTATGTCCCTCAATTAACTCCATTACTAAAAAGACTGCCGGGACCCCACTTTGATTCCAACCTTGGTCTTGGACAGCAACAATGTTGGGATGGGATAACGCAGCGGCAGCCTTGGCCTCTTTAATGAACCGTGAAACAAATGCTTCATCTTGAGCCAGATGTGGATGCATGATCTTGACCGCAACTTTTCGATCAAGACGTGTATCGATGGCTTCATAGATCGATGCCATACCGCCATTGGCAACCTGACGTAGTAATTGGTAGCGCCCATCAATGAGCTCTCCGGTCAGATCAGACATGTGCAGATTTTAAGGAGCACATGGTGGCCTGTCCTTAAGGGCGCGCCCAAAATAGCTATGAAGTAAGTTTAAACTCACAGTTTTCTCGGGTTTGATCCTTTGCAAAGTGAATTGCTTGTTGGATTTGCCATTGAAGCATTTCTTTTTCAATATGCGCGCCATCTCGAGCTAAAACCCGCTTCAATCCAGTCTCTGCATCAATATCTAGCCAGTAGGTAGTTGCACCTGATTTTCGAACAATCTCTTGTGCAGCACCAACGCCCTCAAGGATTAAGTAATCAGTAGGCGCAATTATCTCTTCCCGATCAAATTTCATCAGGTGCCAATTGAAAAACTTTACTGTGCAATTTTTGCCATTCAGATGCGCCGAAGTGATGTCGCTCAAGGTTTGAGTTAGCGCACCGCCAAGTGCGCCTTCCCAACCGTCATAGAGGTCATCCATATGAATTGTACGAACCGTCGAATGTGCCGAATATTCAGCTTCTAGCTTTGCAGCAAGCGTTGTTTTTCCGGCACCTGCAGGACCATCAATGGCTAAGAGAGTCACGCCAACGCTTCCAGCCGAGAATGGCAACTATTGCAAAAACTGCATACAAAATGGCAGTAAACCAATATCCAAGTGAAAGGTATTGCGCAGTTGCAACTACATTGACGATAAGCCACAGCACCCATGTTTCATACTTCTCATACACCATAAACAATTGCGCAACAATTGAACCAATAAGAATAAAGGCATCAGTCCAAGTTGCAGCCGCATTGATATCTGCCAAGACTGGGGATAAAACCGCAACGCTAACTAACGTTCCAGCCGCAATGCTTATTCGATTTCTAGTTGAAATCGTTCCGGGTACTGCTCCAGTTGGAGCCCAACCAAACCACCCATAAATTGCTGCGGCAATAAAGATGATTTGTAACATCGCACTTGCAAACAGATCAACTTGATAAAAGAAAACGCCGTACAAACTGCTGCTTAAAACCCACCAAGGCCACGTAATTCGTTTTCCAGTAGTTCCAAGATACACACCAATAAATGATGCGACCGCTGCAACAAATTCTAGGATAGAAACTTCGTAGTCCCAGGCTGTGAATAAAGTGGTTGACATGACTAACTCCTTTCCACATCCGCATTACCGGATGGGTCGATCGGTCGGTCTGAATTTCAGACCCTCTCAGCCTTGTGGGCTCCCGTGGTTATCAATTTATCATGAAATTAAATGGCGCTTAATGAAAGCAGCACCTGCAACACGAATCCTTCGAGCTTTTGATGTCTTAGCTCGGTGGTTAAAGATGTCATAACCAATCTTTTCAACCTCATCGACGATTCCACAGTACAAAGTACTTGCTGCTTGAATACAAGGGCGACTTGATGCTTCCAACATTGAGATTCCGGGCGCTGCCTCTGCTTGTAATTGGCGTACCCGGGCAATTTGAAACTTCAGAGCCTCAATAATTTCAGGTGTCAGAACCCGTTCCTCTAACATTTCGCGGGTAACGCCAAACTGACCCAACTCTTTAAGGGGCAGGTACACACGGCCTCGATCAAGGTCTTCATCAACATCTCGAATAAAGTTGGCTAATTGAAAAGCAATTCCAAGTTTCTTGGCTGCCTCAAATGCATCATTGTGAAGCGGTCCAAGAATTGGGACCATTTCAAGACCGATGACCGCTGCTGATCCATAAACATACTCAAGCAAATCGTCGTAACTTTCATACTCTTGAACCGTTAAGTCCATGGTCATGGAATGCAAGAAAGCCTCAAAATGTTCATGGGGGATATCAAAACGATTTACGGTATCAATTAAAGCTCGACCAACATGATCTTGGCTCGTTCCCTTTTTCAAATCGGCCAGGACTCCGTTGCCCCAATTACTAAGTACTTCCGCCTTTTCTTCGACACTTAGCTCTGACGCCAAATCATCAACGATTTCATCGGCATAGCGCGCAAATCCATACAGCGCATGAACAAATGGACGTTTAGCTTTGGGCAACAACAAAGTTGCTAAGTAGTAAGTCTTTCCATGCAAGGCATTGAGCCGCTTGCACTCTTCGTAGGATGCACGAAGATCGGGATCTGTAATCCCTGCAGCGGTCAGTTCATCCATTTACTTAACTGGTCCCACAATGCGCTCTGCTGCAAGACGACCAGAAATCAACACCATCGGAACACCTACACCTGGTTGTGTTCCAGATCCGGCGAAGACAACATTTTCGATTCCAGCAGCCATATTGCGTGGTCTAAATGGGCCGGTCTGGAAGAAGGTATGCGCGCTAGCAAATGGAGCACCTTCCTCCATACCTTGATTTTTCCAATCAAGCGGCGTTGTTACAACTTCAGTTTCAATTGCATCTCCAAAACCTGTGTATCCACGTTGTTCAAGAGTTTCGACCATGTGATCACGGTATGGCTTGGTTTGCTTAGTCCAGTCGATATCTGCCGTCAGATTTGGGGTAGGAAATAAAACATAGTAAGAAGTCTTTCCTGCTGGAGCTAGAGATGGATCATCAAGTGAAGGAATCGTTACTAAAACACTTGGATCACTCATCAACTGCTTCTTCTTGATTAACTCATCAAAGACGCCATCCCACGATTCTCCGAAGTGAATATTGTGGTGAGCAGCAAAGTCGTACTTCTTT
>Ga0315909_10009428_pt1 | contig 10564 bp, 10 predicted proteins | sample LakEriMetagenome_11_FD_203527 | JGI IMG/M metagenome (GOLD analysis project Ga0315909, IMG submission 203527) | Freshwater fungal communities from buoy surface, Lake Erie, Ohio, United States - Buoy 2 MA125 | ecosystem: Environmental > Aquatic > Freshwater > Lake | place: USA: Lake Erie, Ohio...
ACGCAGCTGGGCGGCGATCGCGAGATCGCTCCGCAGCAGATCGAAGGTCCGGAGGAGGTAGTTCCAATCGTGGTCATCCCCTTCGCCCCCCATCGAGACCAGCGGGAGTTCGAGCGCGCGGGCATCGCCGACATACCACGAGAGATCCCCAAGCGCCGCCGCGAGCCAGCCCCCGAAGAGCCCCCAGCCGATCTCCCGGAGTGGGCCGCGCGCCTGCGCGGCGGCGACGAGCAGGAGGACGAGGCGCCACCACATGGTCTAGCGCCGGAAGGGATCGCTGAACCGAGGATCTACCGCGAGCGTCTCGTCGGTGAGCGTTCGCAGAAAGGCGACGAGCGTCGCCTTTTGTGCCGCCGTGAACCCGAACCGGCGCGGGAGCCCACTCGTCGGACCACCCGGGACGAGCGGCGGCGCCATCAGCCGGTTGTCCAGCGCCGGCCCCGCCTGGATCTCACTGTCATAGAACTCGACCACCTGCTCCAGCGTCGCGAAGCGGCCGTCATGCATGAAGCGTCGGCTCCGCCCGATCTGCTTCAATGAGGGGGAACGGAAGATGCGCGTCTCCCCCGCATCGAGCCCATTACTCCGCGAGTTGGCGTTCAGCGAGAAGCTCGGTGGCACATGACAGGCGGCGCATCCACTCCCCTGGAAGAGTTGCTTCCCCTGATTCTCCTCCGGCGTGAGCGCGGGGAAGGGACCGTTGAGCGACCCCTGCGGATTGGCGGGGGTGAAGACCGGCGCGGCGGCGAGATCCCACCGACTCGTGGTCGAGACGATGCTCCGGACATACTGCGCCAGTGCGCGCTGCACGCGATCCTCGGTGATCGTGGAATCGCCGAACGCCATCCGGAAGAGGGGCGCATAGTACGGACGTTCGCGGAGTCGCGCGAGTGCGGCCACGATCCCACCATGCGCCGCATCGAATCCCATCTCACCGGGATCCTGGATCGGCTGCGTCGCCTGCGCCTCGAGCGAGGCAGCGCGGCGATCCCAGAAGAAGCGCCCATTCTCATTGAACCGCGCATTCACCAGACGCATCGAGTGCGCCGCGGTCCGTACGCCGTCGAACCCCCGACTGAATCGCGCCGTGTCCCCGAACGCGGCGGTCTGCGCATGGCAGGTCGCGCAGGAGACCGTCCCGTTCCGACTCAGCTCCCGCTCATAGAAGAGCACCCGCCCGAGGGTCGCCCCCGCGTCGGTGATCGGCGCCCCGATCGTGCGATCCTCCCGCCCCAGCACCGCGGCGTCGAAGTACGCCGGCAGTGTGACCCCGGCGTAGCGTGGCAGGTTCTCGGGATCGATCAGCAGGGCCGCCCGGATGGCGGCGTGGCCGGTAGCGGTCGGATCGGTGGCCCCGTCGGCACAGCCGACCATTGCCACCACGAGGGGAAGGAACAGGAGGGTTCGACGCATGGGAGAACCGAGGATGCAGGAATTGGCAGTATGACGCCAGGTCCGATTCGATGTTAATCTCTCGCGTAGCTCGCCCACCCGAAAGGAGTCCAGTCCATGGTCAACGAGTTCGTCTCCTTCCTCAAGCAATACGGGGTCATCGGGCTCGCCATCGCCGTCATCATCGGCGGCAAGTTCAATGAGCTCCTCAAGGCGTTCGTCGACGGTCTCCTCATGCCGATCGTCGGGGCGCTCACCCCGAGCGGTGACTGGCGCCAGCTCATCCTCGAGCTCGGACCCGTCAAGGTCCAGGTGGGGCTGATGCTCGGCTCGTTGGTCGACTTCGTGATCGTCGCCGGACTCGTCTTCCTGATCGCCAAGAAGGTCCTGAAGGAAGAGACGGTGCAGAAGCGATGACACGCGGCGCATGGCGATGCATCATAGGCTGGCTCATCTGCATCGGCGGCACCCCTGTGGCTTCGGTCGCACAGACGCCGGCCACCGCCGTGGTGATGCTCGGCACCGGGACCCCGAACGCCGATCCCGATCGCAGCGGACCCGCCGTCGCCGTGGTCCGTGCCGGGCGATCGTATCTCGTCGATGCCGGTCCCGGGGTGGTGCGTCGTGCATCAGCGGCGGCTGCGCTCCATGCCGACTCGTCGCTGCAGCCGCAGAATCTGCGCACCCTCTTCCTCACTCATCTCCACTCCGATCATACCGTCGGGCTCCCCGACCTGATCCTCTCCGCCTGGACCTTGGAGCGCGAGGTCCCGCTCGAGGTCTATGGGCCACCGGGGACGCAGGCGATGGTCGATCACCTCCTCGCCGCCTATGCCGCCGACATCCGGAATCGGATCGACGGGCTCGAACCTGCCAACCCAACCGGCTATCAGGTGCGCGTGCACGAGATCGCCCCGGGAAAGGTCTTCGAGGATGGCAACGTGACCGTCACCGCCTTCGCCGTCCCACATGGCGATTGGGAGGTCGCCTTCGGCTATCGGTTCCAGAGTACCGATCGGTCGATCGTCATCTCCGGGGACACGCGCGCAAGCGACGCCGTGGTGCGCGCCTGTGACGGCTGCGATCTCCTCGTGCACGAGGTCTACTCCGCCGAGCGCTTCCGGACGCGACCACCCGCGTGGCAAGCCTATCATGCGAAGGCACACACCTCGACCACCGAGCTTGCCGACGTCGCCCGTCGCGCTGCCCCGAAACAACTCCTCCTCTACCACCAACTCTTCTGGGGCACGACGGATGAGGGGTTGATGGCTGAGACGCGTGCGGCCGGATACAAGGGACCGATGCGATCTGCCGCCGATCTCACGCGATACTGAGGCTATCCGCCCCACCGAGACGCCCGGTATCTTCCATGCCATGCGCACGTCTCGTCTCGGTCTTGTCGCCCTCGCCCTCCTCCTGAACGGCGATCCCACCTCCGTCCACGCGCAGGCGGGACCCTCGGCATCACGAGTCGCCGCCCCGCGCATCGCCGTGATGTCCGCCTTCGAGACCGAGCTCGTCGCCCTCCGCGCCGCGGCCACGATCACGAGCACCCAGGTCGTGAACGGCCGCACCTGGTACCTGGGCACCCTCGCCGGCCACGAGGTGGTGCTCCTCCTGAGCGGCTACAGCATGGTCAACGCCGCGATGACCACGCAGGCCCTCCTCGACCGGCTCCCCATCCGCGCGATCGTCTTCTCCGGGATCGCCGGCGGGGTGAACCCGAGCCTCGATGTCGGCGATGTGACCGTCCCCGCGCAGTGGGGCAACTACCAAGAGCAGGTCTTCGCGCGCGAGACCCCCACCGGGTTCGCGCCGGCCCGCACCACCACGACCTTCGGTGGCTTCGGGATGATGTTCCCGCAGGGGACCTCCGTCACCGTCCGGGGCGCGCCCGATTCGCTCGAGCGACGCTTCTGGTTCCCCGTCGACACCCTCGCCCTCCGCATCGCCCGCGAGGTCGCCACGCGCGTTCCTCTGGCGCGCTGCACCACGGACCAGAGCTGCCTTCCACATCAGCCGCGCGTGGTCGTGGGAGGGAACGGGGTGAGTGGCCCCACCTTCGTCGACAACGCCGCCTATCGCGAGTGGAGCTGGCGCACCTTCCAGGCGGAGGCGCTCGACATGGAGACCGCGGCCGTCGCGGTGGTCGCGCATGAACATCAGGTGCCGTACATCGCCTTCCGCTCCCTCTCGGACCTCGCCGGCGGGGAGAGCGGCGACAACGTCATGCGCACCTTCGGCCGCCTCGCCGCCGCGAACTCCGCGGCCGTGGTGCTGGAGTTCCTCCGCGCCTATCCCCGCCGATGATCGGTGCCCTGCGACGCGACCTGCGCGAGGCGGTGGCCCGCGGAGAGACCACCCTCACCACCGAGGTGCGCGCTGGTGTCGCGACCTTCCTCGCGATGGCCTACATCATCGTGGTGAATCCCGCGATCCTCGAGGCCGCGGGGCTCCCACGCGATGCCTTGGTCACCGCGACGATCCTCTCGGCGATCGTCGGGACCCTGTTGATGGGGCTCTACGCCCGGCGGCCCTTCGCCGTCGCCCCCTACATGGGGGAGAATGCCTTCATCGCCTTCACCGTCGTCCAGGGGATGGGGATCTCGTGGCAGGTCGCGCTCGGCGCCATCTGTCTCGCGGGGATCGTCTTCGCCCTGCTCACGGTGCTGCGCGTCCGCGCCTGGCTCGCCGATGCCCTCCCCCGCTCCCTCACGCGGAGCTTCGCCGTCGGCATCGGCCTCTTCATCACCTTCATCGGACTCACCGACCTCGGGATCGTGCGCGTCGGGATCCCGGGGGCGCCTGTGGCACTCGGGGACCTCACGGCGCCGAGCACGGCGCTCGGACTCGGCGGCGTCCTCCTCACCGCGATCCTCCTCGCGCGCCGCACGACCGGCGCCTTGCTGATCGGGATCGTCGCCACCGCGCTCGCCTCCTTCGCGCTCGGTGTCACCCCTTGGCCCACGGCGGTGGTCAGCGCCCCCCCGAGCCTCGCCCCGATCGCGGGCCAACTCGATCTCCTCGGGGCCCTCTCGCCGAGCGCGCTCCCGGTCGTCCTCCTCGTCTTCGTGATGGCCTTCGTCGACACCATCGGCACGCTCTATGGCCTCTCCTCACAGGCCGGACTCCTCGACGCCGAGGGGCGCCTCCCCGATGTGGAGCGCCCGATGCTCGCCGATGCCCTCGGCAACATCGCCGCCCCACTCCTCGGGACGACGACGACGGGGGCATACATCGAATCGGCTGTCGGGATCGGCGAGGGTGGGCGTACCGGCGTGGTCGCGTTGGTCGTCGCGCTCCTCTTCGGGTTGGCATTGTGGTTCGCGCCGATCCTCACCGCGGTCCCCCTCCACGCCTCCGGCGTCGCGCTCGTGGTGCTCGGTGCCCTGATGCTCCAGGGGATCCGCGAGCTCGATCCCTCCGATCTCTCGGAGTGGATCCCCGCCTTCCTCACCATCGTGCTGATGAGCTTCACCTTCAACATCGGTGTGGGGATGACCGCAGGGTTGATCGCGCATCCGCTGATGCGAGTCGCCACCGGGCGGGCGCGCGAGGTGCCTGCGGCCCAGTGGGTCTTGGCGACGATGTCGCTCGCCTTCTACCTCGTCTATCCCTTCTGAGCGCGGCGCGGCGAGCATGCCGCGTCTCTCTCAATAGCGGACGAGGGTCTCCGCGCGCACGCCCGCGAGTGCGGTGCGCCACGGGAGGAAGCTCAGATCGATCACCGCCGCGATTCCGGCGAGGGTCGCGCCGGTGCGTGCCACGAGTCGGACCACGGCCGCGGCGGTCCCCCCCGTCGCCAACACGTCATCGACGATGAGCACGCGATCGCCCGCCCCGAGGGCATCGGCGTGGCATTCGAGGGTGTCGGCCCCATACTCGAGGGCGTACGACTCGGTGATGCGCGCCCGTGGCAGCTTCCCCGGCTTCCGCACGGGGACGAGCGCGGCGCCGAGGTGTTGGGCCACCGGGGCGCCGAAGAGGAACCCGCGACTCTCGATCGCCAGCACATGCGTGATGCCGGCGGACCGCCACGGCTCGGCGAGCGCCGTCGTGGTTCGCCGGAAGAGCGCGGGATCCTGCAGTACCGGGGTGATGTCCTTGAATGACACACCCGGACGAGGGAAATCCGGGACGGTGAGGATCGCGCGGGTGAGATCGGCGATGAGGGTCGGAATAAGCGGTTGCTGAGCGGACATCGATGGCAGTCGGGGGTCGAGGCGAGCGAAATGGTCAGCGGTCGGAGGTCCGTGGTGCTCCCCCAACATCAAGAGTATCACGCATGAAATCGTGTGGTTGCGCCAGTGCGTGTCAACTCACCCTCTTTCGGAGAGTGGACACCTTGCTGCACGTTTCCATGATGCGCCTCACCTTCCTCCTCCTCGCGGTCGGTCTCTTCGCCTCCGCCCCGCTTCCGGCGCAGTCGGCGCCGGTCACCGCCCTCCGTGCCGATCGCGTGATCGTCGGCGACGGCACTCAGATCCCCAACGCCGTCGTCCTCATCCAAGGAGACCGGATCACCGCCGTCGGCTCAGCGACACAGGTGCGGATCCCCGCCGGCGCGCGGACGATCGACCTCGCGGGGCAGACCCTCCTCCCTGGGTTCATCGACGCCCACACCCACCTCACCTCCATCGATAACGATGGCGGCGACCTCGCCGCGCTGCGGGAGACCCCGGCCCACGGAGCGATCTACGCGACCATCAATGCGCGCAAGACGCTCGAGGCGGGGTTCACCACCGTGCGCGAGGCCGGGTCGCTCGGCTACGTCGATGTCGCCGTGCGTGACGCGATCACCCGCGGGCTGATCCCGGGGCCGCGCATCCATGCCTCCGGTCCCGCCCTGGGGACCACCGGCGGTCACGCCGATGTGAATGGGTGGAGCCCCTTCCTCGATCTGCCAGGGACCGGCGCGATCGTCGACGGCGCCGATGCCATGCGGCGCCAAGTGCGACTCAACGTCAAGTATGGTGCCGATCAGATCAAGATCGTCGCGACTGGTGGGGTCCTCTCGGTGGGAGACGCCGTCGGGGCGCCGCAGATGACCGAGGAGGAGCTCCGCGCCGCCGTCACCGAGACCGCACGGTTAGGCCGCAAGGTGATGGCCCACGCGCACGCCGGCGATGGTCTCCTCGCCGCGGTGCGAGCCGGGGTCGCGAGCATCGATCATGGCTCCCTCGTGAGCGACACCGCGATCGCCGAGATGAAGGCGCGCGGTACCTACCTCGTGCCGACGCTGATCATCCTCGAGGAGATCGTGCGCGATGGGGCGGCGAAGGGGGTCCCACCCTATGCCGTGAAGAAGGCGACCGCCATCGCGGCGGAGCGTCGTGTGCGACTCCGTACCGCCTATCGCGCCGGCGTGCGCTTCGCGCTGGGCACCGATGCCACGAGCGATATCCACGGACGCAATGGCGAGGAGTTCAAGTACATGGTCGACATCCTCGGTGCGACACCGATGGAAGCCATCACCATCGGCACACTCAACGGCGCGCGGCTCCTCGGCATCGAAGCGGATCTCGGCACCGTGAGCACCGGCAAACTCGCGGATCTCGTCGCCGTGACCGGGAATCCCCTCGACGATGTCACCCGGCTCCAGCGGCCGACCTTGGTGATGAAGGGCGGCACCATCGTGGCCGGGGGCGCTCGGTAATCCCGTTCATGACGCGTACGGTGTGATCGGCCGATGCACCTGAGCGCTACCGAGGCTCCACCAGGTCCCATTTGTTGCCATAGAGGTCCTCGAAGACGACCACCCGGCCGTACCGTTCATCTCGTGGGTCCTCGAGGAACCGGACGCCACGGGCGCGGTAGGCCTCGTGATCCCTGGCGAAATCATCGGTGCGGAGAAATAGGAAGACGCGTCCACCTCCCTGTCGACCGATGATCGCTTCCTGATCGGGACCGACGGCGCGCGCCAGCAAGAGCCCAGATTCGCGAGCGCCGGGCGGCGCCACCACTACCCAGCGCTTGGTTGGGGACATCGGCGTGTCCTCGAGCAGGTGGAACCCGAGGGTATCAACGAAATAGGTGATCGCCTCGTCGTAGTCCCGGACGAGGAGCGCGACATGAGCCAGGTGTTGAGGCATGCTGGAGAATAATGCATCGGCGTCCATCGCCATCGCGCCCGACACCTCGATTCCCCGCATACCGGTTCGCATCCCGGTTCGCATCCCGGTTCGCATCCCGGTTCGCATCCCGAGGCAGCCAAGGGCGGCCCTGGGTGGGGTGCCAGGGGAATCAGACCGGCGGGGCTGTGCTGACGACCCGAGGTGTCGGCTGGATGTCGTCTCGGCTCCCTGACGCTCCGTCATCCGCGTCGTTTGCCAAGGCATCGAGAAAGCGATGTGGCAAGGAGCGGTGAGTTCGCCAGAGCATCCCCGCCATCACGACCGCCGCGAGGAGGTTGGCTCCAGCCACATGCAGGCGGGGGAGGAGGACCTCCCTTTGCATCGCGAGCATTTCCGTGAAGCCGGCCAACAGGACCTCGAACGCGACGAAGAGCAGGCCGACCCCGATGAGGACCATCGGCGTGCGTTCACTCATGGCTAGCAGCTTGGCGCAGATCATTCCGATCGCGACGAACACACCGACATGGAGGATGCTGAATGTCACCAGTACCAACCCATCACGCGCGTCTGCCGAGCCAACACCGGTCACACGGAGCAGGTGTCGTCCTAATGTGAGTGGGGTCGTCAGCGGTGCGCCCCGAATGCTATCGAGCACCAGAAACCACAGCGCAATCACCGTCGCACCTAGCACGCCGGCAAGGATACCTTCGCGCACCATCATCGTTCGTGACGACATAGCCAACTCGTGCGTACCAGCGGGGAAACGGCGCGGGGAGCCAGAACGGATGGGAAGGTCCCGCTTGTCTTATACCCACCGACACCCAGTCGGTTCCTCCGTCCGATGCTACGGCGCCTACTATCGGAGGCTAGACATCCCGCTGCACGTTTCCGGGATGTCACTCACCCGCCTCCTCCAAGGGGCAGCTACATCGATGTCGCCATGCGCCGCCAGCTGCGACGCAACGTCACGTAGGGCTCCCGATGATTCAATATCCATATCCCCTATCCGTGAGGGTCTCGTGCGCCTCGCCTTTCTCCTGCTCCTCCTCATCACGCCGCTCACGGCCCAGGCGCAGGGTCCGCGCTTCAGCGTGACCTTCCCCGTGGCACGTTCCAGCGCACCCATCGACGGGCGCGTACTGGTCTACCTCAGTGCCGATACCACCAAGGAACCCCGATTCGGCGCCAGCGATGCGGTGACCACGGCGCAGGTGACCGGCGTGGATGTGGACGGGTGGCGACCGGGCGCACCGGTGACGGTGGACGGGACCGCGTTCGGGTATCCCGTCGAATCCCTTCGCGATCTGCCGCCGGGCCGGTACCGCGTGCAGGCGATGGTGAATCGCTACCAGACCTTCCGTCGCGCCGATGGCCACGTCGTCAAGCTCCCGCCCGACCGATGGGAGGGCCAGCAACCCACACGGAAGCCGGGCAACCTGTACTCACCACCGGTCACCGTCACGATCGGGGCGACGAGCCGAGTCGCCCTGGAGCTCACGGAGGAGATCCCCCCCGTCGCCGACTTCACGGCGCAGGAGACTGAGTATGTGAAGTACGTGCGGATCCGATCGGAGCGACTCTCCGCGTTCTGGGGCACCGATATGTACCTCGCCGCCTGGGTCACGCTCCCTGAAGGCTTCGAGGCGCACCCCGGCGCGCGGTACCCCTTGGTGATCAACCATGGCCACTTCCCCTCCAGTCCGAGCGGGTGGCGTGAGACGCCACCCGATACCACGCTCGTCCCCGACTTCTCCACGCGCTTCAACCTGCGCGGCTACAACCGCATCCAACAGGAGCTCGCCTATCAACTCTTCCGGGACTGGACCAGTCCCGGCTTCCCACGGATGCTCCTGGTCGAGATCCAGCATGCGACGCCGTTCTATGATGACTCCTACGCCGTCAATTCCGCGAACAACGGGCCCTACGGCGATGCCATCACCTATGAACTGATCCCCGAGATCGAGCGACGCTTCCGCGGCATCGGGCAGGGGTGGGCGCGCTTCACCTTCGGCGGCTCCACCGGCGGCTGGGAGGCGATGGCCGTGCAGATGTTCTATCCCGATGAGTTCAATGGCGCGTGGATCGCCTGTCCGGATCCGATCGACTTCCGCCATTACACCACCGTCAACATCTACAGCGACCGCAACGCGTATCACACCGAGGGGGCCTTCCGCCGCACGAAGCGGCCGGCCCAGCGCAACTATCTCGGACACATCACCGCGACGGTGGAGGATATGAACCGTCGTGAGCTCGCACTCGGCACTCGCACACGGTCCGGCGACCAGTTCGATGTGTGGGAGAGTGTCTACTCGCCCGTCGGGCCAGATGGCTACCCCGCCCGCCTCTGGGATAAGCGGACCGGGGTGATCGACACCGCCGTCGCGCGCTACTGGCGAGAGCACTGGGACCTCTCGTACATCCTCCAGCGCGACTGGGCGACCTTGGGGCCCAAGGTGCGTGGCAAGCTACGCCTCTATGTCGGTGATATGGACAACTACTATCTGAACAACGCGGTGTACGAGGTCGAGAAGTTCCTGCGCAGTGCCAACCCGCCAGCGGATGCCGTCGTGGATTACGGCGACCGGGATGAGCACTGCTGGAACGGTGATCACACGCGTAGCAACGCCTATTCGCGGCTGCGATATCCGCAGATGGTCTTGCCGTGGGCGGTGGAGCGCATGCTCTTGACGGCGCCACCGGGAGCGGATCTGCGAAGTTGGCGGTACTGAGGGGGCGAGCGAGGCTCTCTCGTGATTCGCCGCGAGCATCTGCTCGCAGTAGCTTATTTCATCATCACTTCCATCAATTGCGCGAGGCTACGCCCATGAATTCCACCATGCTCACCGTGATGCAGACCTTTGTCGCGATGTCGGTGATCTACGTCTGGGTGGTCCGCTACGAGGCGGTCCTGGATGATTTCTCAACCTTTCAGCTCCCCAGTTGGCTCCGCGATATCACGGGGGTGAGCAAGCTGACCGGGGCGGTGCTGCTGCTCGGCATCGGAGAAGAGATGGCGGTGGTGGGGGCAGGCATCATCGCCTTCTTCATGGTCAGCGCCCTCATGATGCATCTGCGAGCAAAGAATCCGGCGAGGAAGA
>Ga0315909_10009431_pt1 | contig 10561 bp, 18 predicted proteins | sample LakEriMetagenome_11_FD_203527 | JGI IMG/M metagenome (GOLD analysis project Ga0315909, IMG submission 203527) | Freshwater fungal communities from buoy surface, Lake Erie, Ohio, United States - Buoy 2 MA125 | ecosystem: Environmental > Aquatic > Freshwater > Lake | place: USA: Lake Erie, Ohio...
TCAACATGATGTTCCAAATGTCACTCAAACTCATCTAGTCTCTCCTTCTCTCTCATCATTGCTTCCGCCTGTTGATACGCCGCATATGCAATCTGATCTGGCTTTGCACTCTTTGGCGCTATCTGCATAAACGAATGCATCGCAACCAATGCCAAAACATCAATCCATTCTGGTTCTTGTTTCATTCAATCTCCTCAATCTTGATCTTTAACATTCCACCGATGTCTGGTGCCCAGTAGATGCGCAGATCAACGATCTGTGAATCGTCTTCATACACACCAGCATGAGCCAGACCATCGAGGGTTGCTTTCAACAGGTTGTCTAAATCCCTGCGTCGCTTGTCTGGCCTCCATGCCTCGATCACTACACGCAGTGGCCCCGTGAAGTGCCTGATCTGTTTTTGTAAAGTCATCTGGTCACCAACAGTCTCGCGGTACTCACGGCCTTTTGCACTGATGATCATGCGGCCATTAAAGTTGCGCCAATAAGTGTTAACAGATGGAGGCCAAGGCAGTGTGATCTCAATCATTGATTGGTCTCATGCGATGGCGGATGGCCTCAGACAATTCCTCTTGGCTCCATTCAAGCGCAAGATCAGCGCAAGCGTTGCGCTCAATTAAAATTGCCTGCTTGCTGGTCTGAATTGCAATCGCCATGATCTCGGCCTTGGCCTCGGTCAACGCCGCATCAAACTCAGTCTGCGTAAATAACTTCATAGCCCCAGAGTTGCCAAGTAGTTGCCTTGCTAAAGGGCTAAGTTCAGCGTCTTGCTTTGTCATTTCCATTCTCCATCGTTACCTCGGTTACCTTTAGACCATTGGTCTCTAACATCTTGCTCAAGCGTTGATTCGGGATGAAGTTGGTTCCACCCCTTATGCCATCGCCCAGTGTGGTCACTGTAGCCATTGAGCCAACGGTATGCACCATCACGATCTTTAATGCGCATCTTGATGACCTCCCGAACGAGACAGCGGTGCATATGCTCACGGTCTCTTGCTCTTTGCTCCTCTTTGTCATTCAAAAGCGCCCCCGATTATCAAAAGACATTGGCACGCTGTTGTCGTACTCGACAAACTGTTGGCTGTCTTTGTGATACCAAAGCGAATACCAATCTTCTGCTTCGCCGTTTCTTTGCTTCTCGCACATCAGCATGGCGTCAGGAATCATTGGATCGACTGGGCCAGTCTGCGCTTGATGTTCTTTCTTTTTATTGCGCCAGACCATCAACACATTGTCAACTTGGTCACTGATCGCGCCCGACCCTTTGATGTCGTTTTTGTTTGGTTGAATCTCTTCACTCGCCAACTTGCGAATGTGATGAATCAAATGGATGTGAACATTGTGATCACGCGCCAGCGATGTCAGTTCATCAACAAACATCTTCTGCGCGTTGTAATCGTCTTCACCAGATACGCACTTCATCAGCGAGTCAATGAAGATATGTTGCACACCTAACTCGACGGCGCTGTAACGAGACACAGCAATGACCTGCTGTGATGTGACCGTGCCCTGCTGGTCGTACAGCCACAACTTGCCGTGCGAGAAGTCCTGCAACCTTGTGACCAAGTCCATTAAGTGCTTTTGCTTGTTCACATACATCGGGTTGTAAATGTTCTCGCCTGCAAACTGTCGAAGCATACGAGTCAGCGTGCGCTTGGGTTTCATCTCAAACGATGCAATCATTACGCGCTGGCCCTGCTTAATCAGATGCAGTGCAATCTGACCAGTGACCATTGACTTGCCGCCACCGTTGCCTCCAGCGTACAGCGTCACCTCGCCTGCGCGAAACCCAAAGCCTTGATGCGTCTTCGGCCACGGCATTGTTTGATGCGGTTCTTCTTTAGGGTTAATGAAGTCTTCGCGCACCTCTTCTAAAAATTCCATCGCGCCGCGCACCTTTTGGCCTACATCGTTGGCCTTGATGTACTTCTCGAAGTCAACCTCATCAGGCTTGACAATCCGAATGCGACGCGCCTCGTCCAATTCCTTGGCCCGCTTTTGTATTTCAGACACCTGCATATACCACTACCTCCTCAATTCGCTGTTGTGCCACTTTTAATCGCTCCATATCCTCATTGCTGAGTCGCCTGCCCTTGCTCATGTCGTATGCCGCAATCATCACCACCAGACACTCAAACGACGCAATGCGTAAAAGGTCGCTGGCGTAGAACGCGGGTTTCATGCTGGGCTTGCCCGTCACCGGGTAATCCTTGCGCTTGTCATCTGATGGGAATAGGTCAGTCAAGTCCATGCCAATCGCACCAAGCACCTCATGCACTGCGCATCCACCAAAGCAATGCACCAGAACTCGACCGTCTTCGGTTTCCCGAACTGACAGCGAAGGTGACTTATCTTCGTGCGCTGGGCACTGTGCAGTCCAAGAACCGTTACGGCCTCTGACCTTGCCCAGTCTTTGAATTAAATTTTCAACTTTGCTCATTTCAATTCGCTTTTAAAAAAGGCTTTTTTGCCTTGAGTTAAACGGCACTTGTTTGTCGCCAAAAATGTTGCTACGCCACAAAGTAACCGATGGCATATGGTTGTGAGAGTGAACTGGCTCAACTTTAGAAACAGGAGAAATCCAGCCCATTTGTTGCATCGCCCGTGCCCCACTGACCCAAGTGTTGTGGTGTAAATTGCTTGGCAAATGCAAACCCTGCAATTCGCACTGCGCCCTAAATTCATCCCCCATGACAACAGGACGCATCAGCAAAAGGTTTTGCATGATTTCCAAATACTGCTCGACAAAAATGGGGGAAGCACGGTATGCCTTACCCCAACATTTATCAGCCAGAATCAACGCCTGCTTCATGCGCTCTGTCATATCACTCTCCGGGCTGTGGCCTGCTGTTGTCCTGCGTCGTCTTCCCATCGGCGCTGGTTGATGTAGGTCAAGGGCGCAGGATCAAAACCTGTTGTCCACTGCTCAGTCTTCTTCAGTCGCGTTACGCTGGCAATGATGGTGTCGGCCACCATGTCGAGGTTATGCTTGTCCCACTTCTTCTCGCACTCGGCGCGGGCAACCTTCCTTTTTGACGAAGGCCACGCAGACCAGAATTCATCAAATCGCGATGTTGTCGGTGTTACCGACGATATATTCTTATTCTGTATCTGTATCTGTTTAGGGTTAACCTTCGGTTTTGATTCGGTTATCGATTCGGTTTTCTTCGGCCTGCCGCCTCGCTTTCCAAGTTGTCGATTATTTTCGACCTGATGTTGATACTTCGCGATTTCCATGTCACAACGACTGTTGCGATACCCGTCAACACCCTTGTCAAAAAATTCCCCCAAAACCGATTCGGTTATGTCCAAATCAAGGCGTATTTTGCGTGCAACCGATTCGGTTTCAAGTGGGATTGGCTTCTCGCTGATATAGTACAAATCAAGCAGACGGCGGTATGCTAAGTCTTCAGCATCCGACAGGTGGTTGGTGTGTGTGATGTAGTCGCCCAAATAGAATTTGTACCAAATCACTTGATGTCTCCAAAAATGTCAGGACGAAGAGTTGCACGCAACACCTTGCCCCGTGTGTACCGTTCGATGGCAACGCAAACCTCTGCGCTTGCCAGCCCGCGCCCTGTGATGATTGCGGCCATCCATTGCTTTGTGATACCTAAGTGTCGCGCCAATGCAATCTTCGCACCCCTTGGTTTGTCTTCAAAAAAATCCTCTAGCGTCATCTCGGCTCCATGTGTTAGTGAAACTTGATCATACACCAAAAAAACAATTGTGCAAGGGTTGTTGCAAAATAAGTTAATGTGTGTATGATACTAACACCAACAGCGAAGGAGGAGTGTATGCACAGCGAAGAGGAATACAACCAAGCAATGCTGGAGAGGCAACAGATGCTTGAGGAGGCTCTAGAACGGGCCGAGGCAGGCGTTGCAACGATGGACGACTGGGACATCATCCGATTTGAGTGTCGGGTGCCTAGACGGCCAATAGTGACTTTAGAAACAGTAACCTTAACTAGGAGCGAATGATGGCTTTAATAGCGAGAGAAAGCGGCGGGGGTGGAACCTTTACCCCAGTGCCCCCGGGGATGTACTTGGCGCGGTGCTACCGCATCGTTGACCTTGGAACACAAAAGAGCGAATACCTTGGTCAGATTAAAAACCTACCGAAGGTCATGTTGCAGTTTGAGGTTCACGGCGAAGACGACGCAGGCAAACCATTGGTCACGGCCAAGAACGAGCCAATGTCGATTAGCAAGAACTTCACACTGTCGTTGGCCGAGAAGGCCACCTTACGCAAAGACTTGCAGACTTGGCGTGGCAAAGAGTTCACGCCTGACGAGTTGCGTGGATTCCAGATTGACAATGTGCTTGGTGCTTGGGCCATGATTGCCATCACTAAAGCGGTGGGCAACAACGGCAAAGAGTACACCAACATCGCCAACATCAACTCGGTGCCCAAGGCCATGAAGGCAAACCTGCCTGAAGGCCACAACAAGTGTGCCGCGTTCTACATTGAAAGCCCAGACATGGATATGTTCGAGTCCTTCAGTGACAACCTTCGCGCCAAGATCGAACTGTCACCAGAGTGGCAGGCCCGTCAAGGCAACCAGCCAGTCAAAGCCGCAAGTGCCTCTAAAGGTTCAGGTTTTGACGACATGGACGACGACATCCCGTTTTAAACCAAAGGAGAGTGGCAATGTTTATTTCAAGCAAAGAAAAAAACCAAATTGAAGAAACGCTCAAAGCGCTTTGTATGCGTATTGAACATCTCAGTAATGATGTGCTTTATCTCTCTGGAAAAATAAAAGCGTTAGAGGGTAGCAAAACAAAAAAGAAGCGGGTAGTAAGTCCTGAAGCCCGCGCCAAAATGAGCCAGATGATGAAAGACCGACACGCAAAGAAAAAATTGGAGAAAGAAAATGCTACAAGCATCAGCACCACGAGCATCTGAGTCAAATCATTGGTACACCCGCGACGGGGTGCCACAGTACACCGTAGAGGCCAAGAAGGGCGGTCAACGCGCCACGACCCTACGCGACGCACGCACGATGAACTTGGTGCCCAGTGTCACTACAATCCTTAACATCGCCGCAAAACCCGCCCTGCTTGCTTGGATGCAACAGCAGGTACTGTATGCGGCGCTCACGCTTCCACGCCGCCCAGACGAACCTGAAAAGGAATACATCGACCGAATCATCAACGATTCCAAAGAACAGGGTCGTTCTGCGGCGGATGCTGGAACAGACATCCATGCATCGATACAAGGACACTATGAAGGAAAGACAACAGGCAAGCACGCCGAGATGGTTGCCGCCTGCACGCAAGCAATTGACAACTGGGCTGGCCCGCGCACATGGATCAGCGAACGAGCCTTTGCGCATGAAGCAGGATTTGGTGGCAAATGCGACCTCTATTCTGAGTCGGACGGCGGCTTTGTGGCTGACATCAAAACCAAAGAGTTCACCGACCCAGACAAGATTGGTGGGTACGATGAGCATTTGATGCAATTGGCCGCGTACCGTGTGGGACTTGGTGTGCCCACTGCACGGTGTGCCAATGTGTTTGTGTCGCGAAATGTCCCGGGTCTCGTGGTGGTCAAAGAATGGCCCCTCGAAGACCTCACCACGGGCTGGGAGATGTTCATGCACCTTCTGGCATTCTGGCAACTCAAGAACGACCACAAGTAATCATGCAAAAAATTGAAGCATTCAGGGCCAGCGATGGAACCTTATGGGAGAACAAGGACAAGGCCGAGCGCCACGAATTGTTTCTCCAGAAGGACATGATTGTTGAAGAGTTTCTCGACAACGACATCAACCCCTACAAGGCGCTGGCGCAACGATCAATTGCACGAACCACCATCATCAACTGGGAACTTTGGAAGAACAAAAATGCTGAGTGAAGAAACTATCAAACAAATATTTTTCTACTGCGACCTGCATGAACCCAACGCGGTTATTGCAGACGATGTAGACATTGTTCAATTTGCGCACAAGATTGCCGCGTTTGTTGAGCCTATCATTGCCGCAAAGGAACATCAAAGATGCGTGGAGATTGTGAGCCATATGAACCTAGAGGTCTCCCGCTCGTTGGGAAATCAGAGGCCGAAATAAACGAGGCGCTGATGGAGGCGTACTTGGCAGGCTTTGACGCTGGCGTCGAAGAAGCCCAGAGGCAGTTCATCCAAACGCAAATTCTTTTAATGACTCCAGCAGGAAATGCATGACCGACAAAGTGATACCAATATTGCCAGAACGCGCTTGTGGGGAATGCACGGCCTGCTGTGAGGGCTGGTTAAGTGGGGAGGCGCATGGGCATGAGTTCCAGCCGGGTCGCCCCTGCTTCTACCTTGACAAAGGTTGCGGCATCTACGAGACCCGCCCAGAAGAGCCTTGCAAGACCTACAAATGCGTTTGGCTGGCGCAGGACACGCTCCCCATATGGATGCGCCCAGACAAGTCTCAAGCCATCGTCACCGAGCGCGAAGTCGAGGGAATCAAATACTGGGATGTCTCTGAGTGCGGAGAGACCTTAAAGTCTGAGGTTTTGTCGTGGCTGATTATGTACACCATCGATCACCAAAGCAATCTACAGTACCGCATCAACGGCGGTGCATTCAAGATTGGTCAACAGAATTTCCTTGAGACATAAAAAAAGCCCCCAGTGATGGGGGCCAAGGGTAGGAGAGTGGCAACTGCAACTACCGCCACCATTCTATTCCTTTTCTTTGACGTAGTCATTGATCATTCCAGCAGGGATTGACAGCACCCCAAGGCCCGTACCCACAGCGCGGGTGACTGGGTGTGGGATCAATGCCGCAAGCGATCCAAGGCCACCAATGCCCTTGATAACCGCGCCTGATGTGTCGCCCTTCTCATAACGGTCAATCATGTCAGCGATGTCGTATCCAGCACTGCCGCCAGCGATTGCAGGGCCAATGACTGGAATCTTGGAAACATAACCTATTCTTTCCAACATCTTTTGTCTAGCCGCTTCTTTGGCAAGTTGCTCATTTGCCTTTTGCTTGCGAGACAACATATCCATGAGCGACTCACCGCGCTCTGGAACGCCCCACATTTTTGCCATCTTGCCGCTGATCTTGCCGTGCCCCTTGGCGCGTTCACGGCTTGTTACGACATCCTCTACGGTGTAGCCAGAGCCGCGACCGTAGCCTGTTTTTTTCTTGTACTTTTGCCCCGGCGCGTTTGGATCAACATCAGGCGATCCTGCCACCTTGCCTTGCGCATCGCGATCCAAATAATTTCCAATTTTTTGGGTAAGGTTAACGCCTGTCTGCGCCGCACCAATACCTGCGCCACCAACAGCGCCAATACCAGTCAGCAAAGATTTGTCAACTTCACCTTCAGGGCCGGACATCAATTCGCGGGCGCGTTGGTAAAGTTGGTCAACTCCTGATAACTCTGGCTCCTTCTGGTCAATGTCTGGCGGCAGAGCGCCAAGGTAACTCAAGTCATCTGTCTCTTGTACGGGCGCTTCTTGTGCTGGCGCTTCTTGAGAAATAAAACCTGTCTGCGTCAAATCTCTCATGCCGCCAATTTTGGCAAGATAATCTTGAGTTTCCTTTGGCAATGACTTTTCATCATTGGTTTGCGCAAAATTTTTGGCGGCTGTTGGGTTGTAGTTGTACCCAACCAAAGCGTATCTTGGGTTGCCTTTATGCGCGTCTAAATTCTCTTTAAGAATTCTCATTCCTGCATCAATGTTGATTGCGGGATTAAACAAGTCTTCGGGTTTTAAATTTAAACCCTTTGCGTTGGCTGGCATAACTTGCATTGGGCCAAGAGCGCCTTTTGGGGACACGCCCTCTGATTTGAACTCGTTTTCCGCCCAGCCAACAGCCAATGCAAGTTCTGGGTCAATACCGTACTCTCTTGCCTTGTCGGCAATCATTTGTGCATTGATTTTTTGCTCTTTATTAAGTTCTGGGAATTTCATTACTAATTCCTTATCTGTGACTCAAGAGTACCAGCATCGCCTTGTGAGCGGCGACGGGATGTGTCAGGCGCACCCTTGAAGCCGGGGAAGTACTTCTTCGCCAAATCGCCTGTAACTTTGTTGTAGTGGTTGTATGACTCTTTGTATTCTGTTGAATCCTTAAAGTCATCCACATACTTGTTCGGGTTCTTTTTCTGCCATTTTTGGAGGTCGTTAGCCACATCGCGATCAAACTCGGCACGAGCCTTCACAAACTGCGATTTAGCCATTGCTGACTTGCGAGTGTCTTCCCACACATTGGGGTTCAAGTTGGCAATCAAAGCACGTTCACCCTCAGTGATTGCGCCCTGTTTCGACATCAATGAAATGGTGTCTTGCAAATTCAGCATCGTGCTGTTTCTCAAAACCATCATTGCAGTGTTAACCAACTCAGGGTTACCCGATGCACGCAACAGCGCAGGCTTGAGCGCCGCAATCTCAGTCGTACCAAGCGGCGTGCGAACCCCGCCGGGGCCAGTGGTGGCCGCGATGATGGCGTTGCGAACTGTTGGCTTGGTGAACAGTTCAAACACCTTACCAGTGTCTGCGTTTTCCGCAATTCCGTAAATTGAGTTGGCCGCGATCATGCGCTCTTGAGCGGTGTCACGACTCAAATTCAATCTGGTTCGCTGTTCAGCATCAGCCTCAATCCTTTTTTTGTTGCGTTCTATATCTGCCGCTTTTTCAATCTCAACCTCTCCCGCAGTTTTGGGGCGCTCAAATTGCGGCTTGACAACAGGTACTGTTCCAGCAGGTGGCCGTGCCCCTGCCGATGGCCCTGCGCCAGCAGAGGGCGCTTCACTAGCAGGAGGCGGTGCGTTAGCCAGATTAGGATTGGCACCTTGTCCTAATTCCATCCAGCCCTTTGAGTCGTAATATCTGTACATGACCTGTGGGTCGCGAGTTTTTCTGTAATCAGCAAGCACGGCTTTGTACTCTGCTTGCTCATCGGCGTCCAACTCAATTTCGCCAAGTCGTTCGAGGCCGGGCATCTTGAACTTACGACGCTCTCCCTGTAGGGCTTTTTGACGCTCAAGGTCAACTCTCTCCGCATCAAGATTAAGTTTTGCCTCTGTTTCTAATTCTTTTGCCAAACCCCCTGTGGGGTCAATCTGCCGCGCCCTGTCAATCATTTCTTGGGTAACTTGTCGCCCAGAGAACGAAGGCGTCTTGCTTGGCGCATTGGTCTTTCCGCTTTGCGCAGTAGCCGCTTGAGGTACGCCATCCGCCCCCATTGCGCCAGTTACAAGTTGTGTACCTTCACCAGCGCGATTTCTACGATAGTCATTGAGCAAAGCCTGTTGCGCCAAGGCGGCTTGTTTTTCTGTCAATTCAAGTTTTGCTTTTTGAATTTGTTGCTTGCGGGCAAATTCTTTCTCTGCCTCCGCCGCATAACTTTCTGCGGCGTAACCCAACGACTCGCCAAAACCACCTGTCTTAGTTGGCCTCAGAAAACCCGAAGCCGCCGCCATCAGGGAAGGATCAAACGGGAGGTTCATGCGCGAGTCAAGGCTGTTCCTTAACGCCTCAATTTGCGCATTCAAAGCCGCCTCTTGCGCACGCCTGTTGCGCAAAGCACGCTCCATAAAGTCCTCTTCAGCAGGGACTTCTTGCTCTAAGCCAGAGATGCGCTGTGCGGCCTGCGCAGGATTAGGCGCTTGTCCTTGTTGCTGGGCGGGTTGTGGTGCGGGAGGTTTTGGGGCCATTGCGCCCAATCCACCTTGTGGTTGTTGTGCCATGTCTTACCTCGCCATTTTTACTGTACCGCCGCGTGCCAAATAGGCATGGGCTTTTGAGCGGTGAACCTTGCCGCCCTTCTTCATCATCACAGCGCCGCCGTCTTTTTGACCCATGCCTCGCGAGAAAGCGCCAAGGCCAGTGAGCAGACCAGCAATCTGAGACAGCGGGCTGTTGGAATATGAACCAGCGTCTGGGCCAGTTGTTTGTTGGACAGAGCCGCCGGGGACTTGGTACTGCCTCAACAACTGGGAGAACGCCTGCGCCTGCGCCATTGGGTAGTCCAGCATCTTTTGGCCGAGCGCCTGTTGCTGACCGCCGTACTCGCTCATGGCTTTGAGGCCAGACAAACCCAAGCCCTGTTGGGCTTGACCTAAGTTTTCAAAACCCTGACCAGCCTGTAGGGCGCGAGACAGGTCTGCCTGCGCAAACTTGCCAGCCTCGCCGTATCCCTGCTGAAGCGCCTGCATCTGCTTACCCAGCAAGTCGGCCTGAAGGTCACGCAAAGAGTTTCCAGTAATCTGCTGTTGACGACGCGATCCAAACTGACCAGAGCCAGTCGCCGCCGCACCAAGGTTTGGCAGGATATTTTCTTGGATGCTTCGCTGTTGCAGGCGACCCATCTCATCCACCACACCCATTGTGTAGGGGTTCATGTAGTCGGCTACCACATCAGGCATGGTGGTTGCGCCAGCCTGACCCAGCAACTGGGAAGACGCGCCCATCGAGCCAGCGCCAGCAAATGCCACATCAGGCACCATTTGGAAGGCTTGTTGTTGCAGTGGGCTAAAGCCTGCCACACCGCCCTGTTGGACGGCATTCTGACCAAGGTTGGCTATGTCTTGAAGGTAATTGGTATAGAACTCTGGCGC
>Ga0315909_10009435_pt1 | contig 10558 bp, 13 predicted proteins | sample LakEriMetagenome_11_FD_203527 | JGI IMG/M metagenome (GOLD analysis project Ga0315909, IMG submission 203527) | Freshwater fungal communities from buoy surface, Lake Erie, Ohio, United States - Buoy 2 MA125 | ecosystem: Environmental > Aquatic > Freshwater > Lake | place: USA: Lake Erie, Ohio...
CGGCTCCACCGCCACCTACACCACCAATAACACCCACTCCTCCGAAAAAGAAAACTCTCAAACCGGTGTTGCATAATTATAGGACTTTGGCGAGTTATATCAAAAAAACTTTAACACCAGCTCAGTCTCAAAGAATTTTAATTGGTCTGGGAGCAATGCGTCCTCCTAAAAAACCACTGAAGTTTAAAGTGGAAGAACAGGATATCATAGATAAAATCAATCATTTGCCAGTAAAACAAAGAGATCTGGTGATCCAAACTCTCACTGACAAGTACATGACTAGTTCTGTACCAGAATCGCTCAAACATGATTTGCAAAACAAATATCACCAATTTATCAACGAGGCATGACCCTATAAAAAACGTTCTGCCGGGCGCAGAAAAAAACACAAATAACCAGTGGTTTTTAGATTCAAATGCTAAATAAATGTAAGCGTAAGCTAAAGGAGATTTTAATATTATGGCACAAGTTACAAGAGTCAATCCTGTAAGCATGACAACCAACTTTGAAAACCTCAGCAAGGACCTGAGCTTTTTCACTGTGGATTACATCAATGCAATCAATGGCAGCGTGGGTCCTGAAGGCGCCCTACAGGCTGCTTACAACACTATTCAGCGTTACTACACCATCGTTGCTGCTGGTCCACTGATCGACACCAACACTCAGCAGACTTTTGCTGTGGAAGGCGCAATCGTGGCCGCTGAAGCAACCACTTTGCAGACTGCCCTGCAGGCTTTGGGCACTGTGGACACTGTTGACCTCAGCAGCTCAACAGTGACCCGCACCAAGCTGGGTATTTTGACTGCTTCTGCTGTTGCTGACGAAACTGCATTCTAACTTTGACCTCAAGTCAAGCAAAGGGACCTTTCTACAAGGTCCCTTTTTTATTTTGTAAATACTCATATGCGTGAACATGGCTTAACTATGCCCAATTATAACTTATCGGGCGATCTTCAATTCATCACAATTTATACATTGTTTGATATTACCAAAACAGGTGTACTCAAAATGTTCAATGCCGACATCCCGGTATTTGTAGATGATGCAGACCAGTTGGTGAGAAATCGCGCAGAGTGGGATCGTAGCAGAAACCAGCAAAGAAACTGGGAAACTGTCATGCAGATCATTGGACTAAGAGCTCAACCCATTATGCTGGAAAACCCACAGAAAATCACTGATTTTTCTTTATCTGGATTGGGATTCGGTGAATCATACGGTGATTCCCAAACAGTTTGGGTCACAAGTTTTGCCACAGATCATGCTGATGTTTACTCTACCAGCACAGACCCAGTGGGACTATTAAAAACTGAAAGCACTTTTGTGCCCATGATCATGGGTCTGAAGGAATCAGCCAATATCACAAAATCCTGCATTATAGCTCAGGGTAGTGACGCCAACACAGTATTTGTAATAAATAATACATTGCCCACACAGTATGTAAAATAAAGGAGCACCATGAGCACTACTGAAATTGAAAAAACCAATTTGGAAGCACATGCTGAGTTATGCGCTGAAAGATATATTAATCTTCAAGATAAGTTGGAAAACCTGGATACTCGGATGGATACCATTGAATGTAACATCAACGAGATCAAGACTTTAGTAAGTGAGATGAAGGATCAACGAAATAAACAATTAATTGGATGGGGAGTGGGCATAATCGGCACTTTGATTGGTGCGGTGAGCTTTTTGGTTTATAATTTAATTAAACTCAAATCATAAAAACCAATAGAGCATGCTAAATACCAGAACAGGAAATATTTAAAATGAAACTAGACGATCTTCAGATGCCCAAAACAGCAGAAGTGATGGCCAATTTGTTAAAAAAGCATCACGGTATTCAGATCCCGGTGGACAAAATCACTGGTGCTCAAGCTGGCGTTATGCTGGAAAATGTTCAGAAAAAACTAAATCAATTTCGTAATACCCACGAAAGTCATGTAGCGGAAAAGAACAGTAACTATCTAGCATTGCTCATGGTGGAACAAACTTTGAAAACTGTGATCAAGGAAGATTCCGAATCACCTGCTAAGATTATTGGAAAAGCTGCTTGGGCAGCCACAAAGGGCGCCGCTGGAAAAATTCGCAGACAAATACCGGGACAGAGTTATGGTACACATCACTTATCTGCCACTGATGTTGTTGATAGGTTCAAAACAGCTCGAGAAAAAGACAGGGGAAGTCAGGCAGTGGCAGGCACTAGGTCAGTTGATGCATTGAATGCCATGGCTAATGCCAGCGACATTGATCCCAGAACCATTCAAAGCATAGTAAAATCAGCTAATCGTAATCCCAAGAAGATTAGTCCCCAGGATGCTGAGATGTTATTGAATATTGTAACTAAAACTCTCAAACAGAGACAACTTTCGGAATCTGTGGATCTCATGGAAAGTTCTGTGGGCGAAGCTGAAGTTGTGTTGGCTGCCAAGGACATGGTAGATCGCTTGCAGGACATGGTGGAAACACTGGGTAAAATGGTAAACGAAGAATTGCCTGCTCTGAGTGAAACAATACGCGACACTATGAGTCCAGAACAAGCTGAGTCATTTGTGACCAGTGCCACTGACGCCATCAATGCAGCATTGGAAAATATCCGCGAAACTAAAAATTCATTGGATTCAGCAACCCGAGCCCTTGCTGGTGAAGAACCATTGGAACCAGAACCAACAGATGATGGCGTTGAGACAGCACCTGAACTGGGCACTGATGAAACAGGATCCGAAGAAGTTCCTGCGGAAACTGAACCAGTAGAAATGCCCAAACCCGAACCCATGGGCCGAGCAAAAAGATAACAAGAGGTAGCGATGCCCACATTCACTCCAGATAAGAATACTCGAACCAAAATTATTGCATTACTCACCTTATGGGGTAAGAATCTGGATCAAAAACATCATCATCATCACGGTAAGTTACATAAATCCAAACTCAAAACACGATATATGATCCAGATGATGAATAACTTACCCGGAGCACCGATTACTTTTGACATTCTAAAAAAATACTGGGAAAATGATTCAGTTATCCAGAGTCGCATAGCTGACCTAAACAAAGACACAGTTACATATAATACAGGTGAGCAGGATCAAGTACCTGAAACAGAACCCATTGAAGAACCAGATGCTTCTGAAGTTCCAGCTGAACCCGAAATGGTCGAACCAGAACCCCAGCCTGAACCTGAACCAATGCCACAGCCTGCTGCTCCTGAGCAACCAGAAGACACGTTGCCTGGAAGTCGTTCTATTGTAGCACAGATGGCTAAACGTGCCAAAGGCCGTGCTATGAGATAGTTAGTAAGTATGTTATAATAAACATTATTTAGATGATTATTAATAAGTTTGACTATCACCATTATGAACGTGAACATTCAGATGGATCCAGAAAATACATAACTCCCACTGGGAGATTATACAGTGTTACCACTATATTGGAAAAAACCAAGCCAGACGAGCAAAAGCGGGCTCTTATGGAGTGGAAACGACGTGTGGGCGAACAGCAAGCTCAACAAATCACCACTGAAGCAGCCAATCGAGGAACCCGGATGCATCGGTTTCTGGAACAATATCTCACTGAAGATACAATTCGTGATCCTGGGTCTAACCCTTATAGTCAACAAAGTCATCGCATGGCTAACTTGATTGCCGAAAAGTATTTGAAACCCAATTGTGGTGAAATTTATGGCAATGAAGTAAATTTATATTACCCAGATCTGTACGCTGGCACCACAGATTGTGTAGCTGAATGGCAAGGACAGTTAAGCATAGTGGATTTCAAACAAACCAACAAACCCAAGAAAGAGTCTTTTATAGAAGACTATTTTAATCAATTAGCAGCGTACATTTTAGCACATGATTATTTGTTTGAAACTAATATTAAAACTGGTGTGATTTTGATGTGCAGTCAAAACTATGAATTGCAACATTGGGTTATAACCGGTGATAAACTTGAATATTATAAAACACAGTGGGCACGCCGCGTTGAAAAATTTTATCAATTAAACACCAGTCTCAGGTAATGAACAATTTTTATGATATCTATTAAAAATTCTTTTGTTAATTATTTTTTGACAAGATAAACAGCAAATCAGTGGTTGATTTTTTTGCATTAATGAAAGATTTTGTTTGTGCTCGCTGCTACATTTCTTTCCAGTTAATGATTCAGAATTTGAAAAATACAGTTTGCTTTGGAGTGAGCGAGTAAATCAGTTTTATAGCTAAATAAGACACAAGGACAACAACATGGCTGTAACTCAAATTTCCAAAATTCAGGTTCGCAGGGGCAGACAGGAAAATCTGCCACAATTGGCAGCTGGAGAACTGGGTTGGGCGATAGATACCCAACAACTTTATATTGGTAATGGATCTTTTGAACAAGGTGCTCCCAATGAAGGCAATACCGAAATTCTCACAGAATTCAGCAACACTGGCGCATCTTTTCAAACTCAAACTTTAACTGATGATACTTCATCAGCCACTGAATTTTACAGTTTTAACAAAACTTCCTATCCGGCTGGTGTTATAAATTACAGCATTGTTCGTGATGGGGTATATTTGACGGGTGATATTCAGTATGCATACGATGGTGTAATTGCTGACACGATATCCATAACCAATAGTTCCACTGGTGGTTCACTAGGCATAACTATTAGTGCGACGGTATCTGGAGAACTCATTGTGATTAAATACACATCTACCAGTACCGGATATGATGCTTTAATCAGATTTAGGAAAATCAATTACTTTTAATCTATGTACTGGTATGCACCCATAGAACAAAAAATTCTGGAGTGGAGAAGATTTCGGAAAAATCTTCACACATATGAATTAATGGAATACAGATTACTGACTGTGCAACAGTGGTGGTTGAATGCACCCACTAGGCGTGTGAGTCTGCTCAATGATGACCACACTCGATGGCCCAGTCCTTGGCAGATTTTTGATAACCTCAGTTATTGTGATTTGACCAAAGCTCTGGGAATGTTTTATACTTGTGCTTTGTGTCCAGATATACGAAAACACGGGGTGCGGTTGAAATTACTATATAACATAGCTGGCGAAAGAGTCAGCATAGTTGATATAGACAATGGAAAATATGTTCTTAATTTCAATGACGAACAGATAGTAAATACTGACTCCATAAGCATTGAATATCAACTCAGCACTGAATTAATACCAGAAAATTTTAAAACATTAGAATAGCAAGGCGAATCAAATGAGTCAAATATATGTTACCAAACGTGATGGCCGTAGAGAGCCATTGGATCTGGAAAAACTACATCGTGTGGTTTTTTGGGGTTGTGAGGGAATTACCGGCGTAAGTCCCAGCGAGGTGGAAATTCGAAGCAGTCTTCAATTTTATGATGGAATAAAAACCACTGATGTGCAGGAAATGCTAATCAAAAGTGCAGCTGACCTGATTAGCGAAGAATCACCAAATTATCAGAATGTGGCTGGTAGACTGATTAATTATCATTTGCGTAAAGAAGTTTACGGTCAGTATGAACCCTGGCACATCAAGAAGATTGTGCAACAGAATGTTCAGATGGGATTTTATGATGCTCAATTGGTATCTGCCTATTCAGATGAAGAGTGGGATCGAATCAATTCCATGATCCGTCATGAGCGTGACAATGACATGGCCTATGTGGGTATGGAGCAGATGCGTGGTAAGTATCTGGTACAAAATCGTGTAACCCAACAAATTTACGAAACACCGCAGGTGTGTTATATTCTGATTGCTGCGACTCTGTTTCAGAACTATCCTGCAGAAACTCGTTTGAACTGGGTTAAAGAATATTACGAGGCTATCAGTACTCATCTGATCAGCTTGCCCACGCCAGTGATGGCTGGAGTGAGAACCAACCAGAGACAATTTAGCAGTTGTGTGCTGGTAGAAACCGGTGACAGCTTGGACAGCATCAATGCCACCACCAGTGCTATTGTGAGATATGTGAGTCAAAAAGCTGGTATTGGTATTGGCGGTGGACGTATTCGAGCACTCAAGTCGCCCATTCGCAATGGTGATGCTTATCACACGGGTGTTATTCCCTTCTATAAGCTGTTTCAGAGTGCAGTGAAAAGTTGTTGTGTGACTCCTGAGACATGGGTAGAAATTTTAGATGAAGGGGATGATAAAACTTAGAAAGTAACTTCCTTTTCGTACCGAACCTATAAATAATGAAAGGAGGTGTACGAAATGGTTGATTATTTAAAAGAATCATACGGTGGAGCTAAAGCTAATATTTTAGAAAATTCAGCCTATTATTGTTATACAATTTTTGACAAGGAAACAAAAAAGTATTATTCCGGATCCCGTGGGGTAGAAGGTAGCTCAACACATGATTTATTGACTCGATATTTTACTAGCTCAAGCGTAACAGATTTCAAAAAGAAGCTCAAGGAAAAACCAGAAATGTTTTTGTATGAAATTGAATATTTTCAATCCAGAGCTGATGCATTTGTTGCAGAAAAAATATTTCACGATAAATTTCAAGTAGGTAGAAATAAGAGATTCTATAATTCATTGATGGCAGGGAATACCAAAAACACAAATTGTGGTGCTGGATCTGTTTTGTGTAGAGACCGAAATAACAAAATATATAGAGTTTCCGTTGATGTGTATGCCATTGGCGAGCATACCCATGTTTGTGCTAATAAAATAAACATTCGAACAGAAAATGGCATAGAGCAAATTCCCAGAGATGAATTCAATCCAGAAATACATTCAACACAATTCGAGGATCACGTGTTAGCATTGAACACCGAAACAGGGAAAAATTGTAGAATACCTAAAGAATTATTTGAATCTAGCGAAAGGTATGTTGGTATTACTAAAGGCATGGTAGCAGTACACGATAACGTTTTGAAAAAGAATTGCCAAGTGCCAATCAAAGTATATCGTGAAAATAAAGATAGGTATGAAACCTGGAGTAAAAATCATGTCATTGTTTATGATAAACTGACAAATGAAAAAGTAATTCTATTTTGTGATCAGTATGACAAAACAAGATATCGTCATTCAAATGAAAAGAAAGTAACTGTTTACTCTATTGAGGATAAAAAACACGCAAGAGTAACTTCTGATGAATATTGGCAAAATAAATCAAAGTATGCCAGAACCAATGTAAAACATTTTTTCAGATTGGACGGTATTTTGTTTTTATCAAAAAAAGATCTACATAATTATTGTTTGAAAACCAGAAAGTGTATATTACAATGGGATTCGATACTAGAAATTCAAAAAAAGATACAAGATATAGAAGTTATTTCAAGAGAAGACTTTGAAAATGAAAACTAAAAAAATTCAAATTGCAGACCTAAAAGTGGGTGATAAAATCAAGACCAAATCAACAACCGGTGAAATCATCTTTAGATTGGTAACAGATGTCATGCACACCATTGTTGAAGAAGAAAACCAAGTTAGATTGGAATTTGAAAATGGTATTGTTCTAAATTGTTCAATCAATCATCCCATTATGGTTTTAGAACAACATACTGGTGTCTATATTGAAAAATTGCCCTTGCTGTTATCACAGACTGATCTAGTTATCACTGAATCCGGATTTACTCGAATTCTGACCGCGGATACGAATCAAAGAAATAATGTGAATTATATTGATATCACTGTTGAAGATACTCATACATTCTTTGCGTCAGCATTTGAAGAAGGTCAAATGATACTGACCCATAATTCACAAGGCGGAGTCCGCAATGGTTCAGCCACACTGTATTACCCAATCTGGCATCTGGAAGTGGAAGATCTGTTGGTGCTTAAAAACAACAAAGGCACAGAAGACAACCGAATTCGTCAGATGGATTACGGTGTGCAGTTTAACAAAGTGATGTATGAACGTTTACTGAGCGGAGGTAACATCACACTGTTCAGTCCCAGCGACGTACCAGGTTTGTATGATGCATTTTTTGCTGACACAGAGGAATTTCGTCGTTTGTATACACAGGCTGAAGCTAACCCGGCCGTCAGAAAGAAAACTGTGAAGGCGTCAGAACTGTTCAGTCAGTTTGCTCAGGAACGCAAAGACACTGGCCGCATATATCTGCAGAATGTGGATCATGCCAATAGTCACAGCCCATTTGACCCTGCTGTTGCACCCATCAAACAAAGTAATCTGTGTCTAACCGGTGACACGCTAATTGATGTTCAATACCCCACCGGCAAACAGGAACAGATAGATTTACAGAGTTTTGTGGAACGGTGGGAATTGGGTGGCATGAATGGTGTTAAAGTTAAGAGTTATGACTCAAATACTGGCCGTATTGTGTGGTGCGATGTATCCGCAGCAGCCCAGACTGGAACTGCTACTGAGATGATCGAAATACAAGATGAAAAAGGTCATGTTGTTGTTTGTACTCCTGAACATCAAATATATACTCGAAACCGGGGGTATGTAATGGCGAAAGATTTGCAGGAAACTGACGAGTTATGTGTTGAAATGTGATTACTTGGCATAAATACATTTAGAAGGATGTATTGAATGTCATTTAAGTCAGCGTACAAAGATATTATAGACAAGGCCAAAGCGGAAGACAGGGTCAAAAACAGTGAAATCTATTACGAGAGACATCATATTGTGCCAGATTTCTTGTTTAAAAATCGTTCTAGAAAAGGTCCAAGTGGCCATTTAGACGGTGACCCTAATTCTGAAGAAAATTTGATTTTATTGACATTTCAAGAGCATCTATTGTGTCATTATTATTTGTATGAAATATGCAAAGGAACTAGATATGAATATTCAGCCGGAACTGCATTACAATTTTTCTTCACTAAGGCAACAGGTAATCATATGAGGCAACGAACTTTGACTGAAGTTGATGTTGAATTTTTAAATCAATTGTCTCATCTACGCCAAATAGGTCTAAAATCTATTTCTAATGCTCGACGTGGGAAAATGCCGGTAGTGGACGCTACGACTCGTAAATCTATAGGATCAGTTGATGTAACTCACCCAAAAGTTGTGTCTGGAGAGTGGGCACATCATTCTAAAGGACGTCCCTTCAAGGGCAAATTGAAACCCCAGGATGGAAAAAACAATAATAATTACAAGGGTATCACTGATGAACAAAAAAATAGAGTATTGAAATGTTTGACTGATTCCTTAGTCGATGAATTGTATGTATCAAGAAAAATGTTTATAAGTAATATCAAAAAAGAATTTACTGAATTCAAAAAAGTTTCCGAAGTTTGGGTTAAGAATCATATGGGTGACCTACATGCGATAGTAGAATTACACAATAGCCTTTATGGGACTAGATATATCTTTGATCCCTATTACAGAAGCGCAGCCCAGAAACAAATACTTAGTCAAAAAACTAGAGAATTTAATTTGACGATTGGACGAAATCACTATGTTAAAAATTAGAAAAATTTGTGTGCCAGAAATTCCCGTATACGACTTGACGGTTCCGGAAACCTCTTGTTTTTATGCCAATGGGGTAGTTGTTCACAATTGCGCAGAGATAGATCTTCCCACCAAACCTCTAATAGACGTTAATGATTCCAATGGTGAAATCGCCTTATGCACTTTGAGTGCGATCAATTGGGGTATGATACACAATCCTGAAGATTTTGCCAAACCCTGTGAACTGGCTGTGAGAGGTTTAGATGCTCTACTGAGTTATCAGCATTATCCGGTTCCAGCAGCCAAACGCAGTACTGATCTTTATCGCCCCCTGGGTGTTGGTATTGTAAACTTTGCCTATTGGTTGGCCAAGCACGGTTACACTTATACTAATTCTTCCTGTTTGCCAGCAGTGGATGAATACATGGAAGCCATGAGTTACTATTTGATCAAAACCAGTGTGGAGCTGGCACAGGAACAAGGGCCCTGTGAGGGCTGGCAAAATCTGCGCTATGCCAAAGGCATTGTGCCAGTGGATACTCGCAAGAGTGAAGTGGACGAATTGGTGCCCTATGTGGAACGCATGCCCTGGGCAGAACTCAGAGCTCGAGCAGCAACCGTTGGTATTCGCAATGCCACTCTGATGGCCATTATGCCCAGCGAGACCAGCAGTCAGGTGGGCAATAGCACCAATGGTATCGAACCAGTTCGCAGTTTGATCAGCGTGAAGCAAAGCAAGCATGGTGTACTCAAGCAGGTGGTGCCAGAATTCCGCAAACTCAAAAACAAGTACGAATTGCTTTGGAATCAAGCCAGCCCCGAAGGTTATCTAAAAATCTGTGCGGTATTGCAGAAGTGGGTGGATCAGGGAATTAGTGTAAACACCAGTTATAACCCAGCATTCTATCCTGATGAAAAGATTCCCATGAGCGAGTTACTCAAGCATATTTTGATGTTCTATCGATATGGTGGGAAACAGTTATACTATAACAACACCCATGATGGACAGGGTGAGATTAATGTGGAAAAGATAACCGAACCTGCTAGTGAATGTGAATCGTGTGTTATATAATAAAGGGTATACAATGCAGACAGTTTTTAATCAGCAAAATCAAGACCACCTAACCAGCAGGGCCTTTTTAGACCCCGCTGGTGGTGTAGGCATGCAGCGTTATGATACTCTGAAATACAAACAGTTTGACAAAC
>Ga0315909_10009436_pt1 | contig 10558 bp, 11 predicted proteins | sample LakEriMetagenome_11_FD_203527 | JGI IMG/M metagenome (GOLD analysis project Ga0315909, IMG submission 203527) | Freshwater fungal communities from buoy surface, Lake Erie, Ohio, United States - Buoy 2 MA125 | ecosystem: Environmental > Aquatic > Freshwater > Lake | place: USA: Lake Erie, Ohio...
ACTTCTGGCGTTGTCAGGTGGGCGACTGGCGCTTGATTTGCGACCTGCAGGACAGCCGCCTCGTGGTGCTGGTGATCGATGCCGGACATCGCAGGGATATTTATGAGTGAGCTGCCGCTAACATCCAAGCCTGAAACCCAAATCTGAAGCACACGGAAGCCGCCCATGAAAAAAGCCCTCATCACCGGCGTAACCGGCCAGGATGGCAGCTACCTTGCCGAGTTTCTGCTGGAAAAAGGCTATGAAGTGCATGGCATCAAGCGCCGCGCTTCGCAGTTCAACACCCAGCGCGTGGATCACATCTACGAAGATCCGCACGCGGCAGACCGTCGTTTCAATCTGCACTACGGGGATCTGACAGACAGCTCCAATCTCACCCGCATCGTCGCGCAAGTGCAGCCGGACGAAATCTACAACCTGGGCGCGCAGTCCCATGTGGCGGTGAGTTTCGAGTCACCGGAATACACAGCAGATGTGGATGCCATGGGCACCTTGCGCTTGTTGGAAGCCATCCGGTTTCTGGGCCTGGAAAAGAAGACACGCTTCTATCAAGCAAGCACCTCGGAGCTCTATGGCCAGGTGCGGGAAACCCCACAGACCGAAACCACGCCCTTCCATCCGCGCAGCCCTTATGGGGTGGCCAAGCTCTACGCCTACTGGATCACGGTGAACTATCGCGAGGCCTACGGGCTGTACGCGTGCAACGGAATTCTCTTCAACCACGAAAGCCCGCGTCGGGGAGAGACCTTTGTCACGCGCAAGATCACGCGCGGTCTCGCACATGTTGCGATGGGTCTGCAGTCATGCCTTTACATGGGCAACATGGATTCGCTGCGCGACTGGGGGCACGCCAAGGATTACGTGCGCATGCAATGGATGATGCTGCAGCAGGCTGCGCCGGAGGACTATGTCATTGCGACGGGCGCGCAGTATTCCGTGCGGGAGTTTGTGCAGTGGTCAGCGCGCGAGCTTGGGCTGGAGATCGAATTCCGCGGCAAGGGAGTGGAAGAGAAAGGCTATGTGATTGCCATCACCGGCACCAAGGCACCGGCGCTTCGGGTGGGCGACTGCATCGTGCAGGTGGACTCGCGTTACTTTCGCCCGGCAGAAGTGGACACCCTGCTCGGCAACCCCGCCAAGGCGCGCGAAGAGCTCGGATGGGTGCCGGAAATCACCGCCCAGCAGATGTGCGCCGAGATGGTGGCCGCGGACTACGAAGAAGCCCGCCGACTCGGCACCTTGAAGCTCAGCGGCTTCAACGTGGCGATGGCGCAGGAGCGTTGAGGGTTATAGCCGGTGTCGTCAGGCGGATGGCAGATCCCGACTTAATACGTCACGGGCGTGATGCAGAACGCGGAGGATTACTATCCCTTCAGGATGCGGCAGATAGTAGAGGTTGTAAGAAGTCTTGGTTGGCCAATATCGCACATTCGTGCCCAACTCCTGGCGCTGTTGCCCCATCAGTGGGTGCTCGGCGAGCATTTGAGCTCCCTGGCCAATGGCATCCAGGATTCGATCTGCCGCCTCAAAACTGAATTCCGCCAGAAACGCCCACGCTTCGAGGAGATCAGCCTCCGCGCTCCGGGTGTAGCGGACAACTGTAGTCAAGTTCGCCCTTTGAGGGCGCGCCCGCGGGACTTTATGGATTCCAGATCCACCGCACCGAATCGCTCCTCGCCCACATCCTTTAGGCCTTGCGCGATATCAGCCCGCAGGGCGGTGAGGCTGGAGCGCTGCATGGCATGATAGACCTCGAACAACCTGAGCGCCTCGCGGATAACTTCGCTGGCCGACCCGTATAGTCCCGACGCTACGTGCTCGCGTACGCGAGACTCCAGCTCGGGAGGTAAAGAAACGTCGATGGTCACGTACGCTCTCCTGATGGCGGTGTTTGCCACATTATGCCATCGCTCCCGGATTTCGAAGCGGGTTGCGTGTGGTTATCCGGCTAATTCAGCCTTTTGCGGTCAACCGGCGAGCTTCCTCATTATTAACGAAGTAGTATCGTCGACATGGGATCAAGCGGATGAAATCCGCTGCGGACCTGGTCGCGCGGGCGCGCAAAAAACGGTGAGCTCCGCTACGGTACCGAAATCTTGCGGAAACTCACTCTTGCCTATAGAAGGCGATGGACAGCATGAAACAAGACGACCCTGCATCCTCCATCTTCGTCGCCGGCCATCGCGGCATGGTGGGGAGCGCGCTCGTGCGCCGCCTGCAGGCGATGGGGCAGGGCCCGATTCTTACGGCCACGCATGCGGAGCTCGACCTCACCCGGCAGGCGGATGTGGAAGCCTGGTTTGCGGAGCATCGTCCCGCGCAGGTGTATCTCGCAGCGGCCAAGGTGGGTGGCATTCATGCCAACAACACCTATCCGGCGGAGTTCATCCACGACAACCTGATGATGGAGGCAAACATCATCCACGCCGCGCACCGCCATGGTGTGCAGAAGCTGTTGTTCCTCGGATCCAGTTGTATTTATCCCCGGATGGCGCCTCAGCCCATGCGCGAGGATGCCTTGCTCACGTCTCCGCTGGAACCCACCAACGAACCTTATGCCATCGCCAAGATTGCAGGAATCAAGCTGTGCGAAAGCTATAACCGGCAGTACAGACGCGACTACCGCAGCGTGATGCCCACCAATCTCTACGGCCCCGGCGACAACTATCACGCGGAGAACAGTCATGTGATTCCGGCGCTTCTGCGCCGCTTTCACGAGGCGGTGCAGGCGGGCGCTGCGAGTGTGACCATCTGGGGCACCGGCACGCCCATGCGCGAATTCCTGCATGTGGACGACATGGCAGCCGCAAGCGTGCATGTGATGAATCTGGATGAAGCCACTTGGCGGGCGCACACGCAGCCCATGCTGAGCCACATCAACGTGGGCTCGGGGGTTGACTGCACCATCCGCGAACTCGCGGAAACCATCGCGCGCGTCACGGGCTTCAGCGGGGATCTCGTGTGGGACAGCAGTAAGCCCGACGGCACACCACGCAAGCTACTGGATGTGAGCCGCCTTCGCGGGCTTGGCTGGCAGGCCAGCATCGGTCTGGAAGACGGCTTGAGGGATGCCTACCGGTGGTTTGCCCAGCACGCCGCAGACGTGCGGGGGTGACCCAGTAGAGATTGGTGACAGTTACCCTATTTCCCGGACTCAGGTAGCTGTCACCGATTCGCAGCTCATGCGGCCTGAAGGAGGAACTCCACCTTCACGGCTTCATAGGGGAATTCGATCGTCCCTTCGGCGGTGCGCGTGATGAGGCCGGCGTCCAGCAGTGCCACCACATCCCCGTGAACACCCTTCACATCGCGCTCCACGCGCCGCGCAGCTTCACGGATGGATACCGGGCCTGCACCGCACAGTGCCTTGAGGAGTTCCCATCTCTTGGCCGTGAGCACCTTCCAGAGCAACTCCGGGGAGGCAAAGCTGATGCGTGCAGCCTTCTGTTGCTTCCCAGAAGTCCATGACGCAGCAAAACCTGCCATGGCCTCAGCTGGACTCCGAACCTCAAGAATGACCGTTTTCAAGGTTCCACCTCTTGATATCACGCTGGAAGTCTTCCAGCAACTTGCCAGGGTTTCTGGCGACAGACACCCCACCCCCTTGTAATCAGGTAACTGTCACCAATTCCGGAGAGCGGCTCAGTCCGCCGGATGCTGGCGATGCCAGTGCGTCGCCCGCTGGAAGGCCCAGCCCGCGCGAACCAGCAGCGATTCTTCGAAGTTGGGCGCCACGAACTGGATCGCGACCGGAATCCCTTCTGCGTTCACGCCGCCCGGCAGGGTGAGCGTGGGGCTGCCTGAGGAATCAAACGGGCAGGTGTAGCGCAGCGCTCCCGCGAGCAGCGCGGCATCCTCACCCAGCGTAGCCATCATCGCGTGCGTGGGAGCCGCAAAAGGCATGGCAGGAATTAGCAGCAGATCCACATCCTGCCACAGCGCATTCACGCGCCCCGTGAAATCGGCCCGCCGCAGCGCGAGACGCTGGTAGTCCATCGCACTCATCGACCGCCCAAGCTCGATGAGCCCGCTCAGGCCCGGACCATATTCCGCCTTGCGCGCAGGGAAGGTGTCTGCATGCGCCACCGCGGTTTCCACCGCGCATAACGGCACCCAGTCCGCCACGGCCTGCGTGGTGTCCGGCATGGAGATGTCCTTCAGCACCGCACCCAGTGACTGCACGACTAGCATCGCCTCCAGCAAGGCCTTGCGCGTGGGCTCATCCACAAAATCCACGGTCCACGCACGGTCCACACCCACGCGCAAGCCCTTGAGGCCCCGGGTCATCAGCGAGAGATAGTCTGGCACGGGGACTTGTGCCGCGGTGGGATCAAGCGCATCAGCACCTGCGATGGCGGCGAGCATCGCCCCGGCATCAGCCGCGCTGCGTGTCATCGGGCCGATATGATCGAGTGACGCCGCAAGCTCGAAGGCTCCATAACGGCTCACGCGCCCCCAGGTAGGCTTGAGTCCGGTGATGCCGTTCGCTGCGGAAGGAAAGCGGATGGAGCCGCCCGTGTCCGTGCCGAGAGAGCCAAAGCAGAGCCCGGCGGCCGTCGCCACGCCCGAGCCACTGGAAGACGCGCCAGACCAGAGGCCCTGGCCCCACGGATTGCGCGGCGCTTTCACCTGCGGGTGATGATCCGCAAAGGCGCCTTCCGTCTGTTGCAGCTTGCCGAGGATGACCGCGCCCGCCTCACGCAGCCGGCGCACGGTGGTCGCGTCTTCCTTCGGCCGAAAATCCTTGTGGATAGGCATGCCGTGACCGGTAGGCACGCCGGCCGTCCACAGCAAATCCTTGACCGCCACTGGCACGCCATGCAGCGGGCCGCGCGTGTTGCCTGCCGCCATTTCCTGATCCGCACGACGGGCGTCTACCAGGGCCTGTTCAGCCATCAGCGTGACGAAACTCCCAAGGCCCGGCTCCTTGTTCTCGATGCGTGCGAGCTGTGCCTTGGTCACCTCCTCGGAGGAAATCGCGCGCGTCTGGATCAATCGACCCACTTCCAGCAGTTCAAGGTAATGAAGATCTGAATCAGCCATCTCGCCCTCCGGCAGGTTTTGGGTGGTGGGTGGCGCCGTGAAGCACCCGTGCAATATTCGCTGTTATTCGCATGGTGGCCGCAATATACCTGCAGCGCCTGCAGTCCGAGTGTAAGTCACAATCTCGCAATGAATCCTTGAAGTGTGACCACGGCTATGGACCGCCGTCCATCGGGGCGAGGCCTGTTCGGCTCGCGCTGAATGAAAAGCGCAAGCGATGGGTTACGTTCCATCAGATGGCAATGTGCGGGCCTGAACAAGACCAAAAGCTCAGGCAAAGGGACTGCTCTCATCCTGTGAGCGCTCGCTCCAGCGCCAGGACAGGCGCGGCCGCCATACCCCCACCACGATATTCGCAACAGACAAGGCCACGATCATCCACACGCCCGCACGCTCATGCCGCAGCAGCTCTGCGAGCGCGGCCGGGTCTCCTTCGCCCGACAAGGCCTTGGACGCGAGCTCCGCGCCGCGTCGTGCATTGGACTGCACCGCGAGCAGCGTCCCCTCGAACATCGCAAGCCCCATCAACGCCTTGAGCCACGGCCAGCCAAGATTCATGAACGGGCGATGCACGGCGATGGACAGGAGACCACTCACCAGCGCGACCAGCAGCGAGGGCAGGATGAGCCATTCCGCGACGAGATGGATGCCCTGACGGATGGCGGCGAATTCTGCCGGCGACTCACCCGGCGCCAGGATGGCGAGCACCAGATAAGTCGCCAGCCCTCCGAGCAGCCCGGCGCTCGCGACCAGATGCAGGAACTTGAGGGTTTTCTTCATGCAGCGAGTGCTCCACTCCGCGCTCAAGCCGAGCCGTGCACAACCACTCCGTCCAGCATCGTCATCTCCACGTTGAGATCCTTGATGGCCTCCTCGGCACAGGTCATGGGGTCTCCCTCCAGAATCACCATGTCCGCGCGCTTGCCGGGTTCGAGCGAGCCTATCTCGTGCTCCATCCGCAGCGCCCATGCGCCATTCCAGGTGAAACAGCGCAGTGCCTCCTCGCGGGTGATGCGTTGTCCCGGCCCGATGACTTCGCCTGTGAGTCCCGCCTGTCTTGCAAGGGATTGCCAGATGGTGAAGAGACCTTCGTGCGGTCCCCAGTCCGTGCTCTGCGACACCGGCACGCCCGCATCCAGCCAATCACGCAGGGGAATGGCCACCTTGGCGTAAGCGTCCCCCAGCCGCTGCTTGTAGACTTCTTCGCCCTTGCCCCAGATGAAGTTGGTGCTGGTGGTGGGCGCCACACCAAGCCGCGCACACAGCGCAATCTGCTCGCGGGTGGGGAATTCGCAGTGCTCCAGCACATAGCGCTTGTCGCGCACGGGCGTTTCCCGATTGATTTCCTCAAACGCTGCAAGCGCAATACCGATAGAGCCACGACCAGCCGCCTCCGCGTGAATCCGGAAATTCAGCCTGGCAGCAAGACGAAGGATCTCCAGGTAGTGCTCGCGAGGAATGAGCGGCCCGGGATTCACGATATCGCCGAAAGGGCCGGGATAAGGCGCATCGTTGCAGGCCGCACCATGCCAGTAAGGCCCATCGAGACCCACTGAACATCCAATCACCTTGAGCTGCGCATTGCCAAAGCCTCCATTGGCGGCGAAGCGAATGGTCTTGAGATAGGACTCGATTTCACTCAGCGACTGCCGGCCATCGATCTCGAAAGTGTAGAACACGCGTACCGGCAGCCGGCCTTCGCCCAACAACTCGGCATAGGCCCGCAGCTCCTGGGGATCCGTCAGGTGCGCTTCCAGCAGCGTGGTGGTGCCGTGCGCCGCAAACTTGGGTGCGAGCAGCGCAATGCCCTCTCGCACATCCTCGTAAGTAATCTGCGGAGCTGCGCGCTCCACGCATTGATAAAGCGGGTCAAAGTTGTAGATGGGCTGCATCGCACCCTGCACGATTCCCGTGGGACGCCCATTGGCATCTAGCTCCACCTGCGTATGTGGCGAGAGCGCACAGCCCGGACCAATTCCTGCCGCCCGCATGGCGGCGCTGTTCAGCACGGCAAAATTCGGCACCCGGTTGGTGGGCGCCTGGATGTAGACGGGATGATCAGGCGCGAGCGCATCCAGCTCGGCGAGGCTTGGCACCGCGCCCGCAGCGCGCAGCGCCTCGGCATTGAGAAAGTAGGGCGGATCACCGATGGGCATGGCAACCACCCACGATCCTTTTGGGGTGGCGGCAATCCGTTGCTGCAAACGGCCCAGGATCTCCGCGCGAGTGCCAGCCCCGGTGAGCGAAACCTTATGCTCATCCAGACCAAACAGCGCGACATGGCCATGCGTATCGACGAAACCCGGGATGAGGGTGCGCCCGGCGAGATCCACCTCGCGCGCGCCGGGGCCCTTGAAACGCCGGATATCTGCAGTGGTGCCAACCGCAAGAATCCGATCCCCTTGCACTGCGAGTGCCTCGGCGCGGCTGAACTGCCGGTCCACCGTCAGCACATTGCCGTTCACGAAAAGCGTTACCCCGGTCATCGAGCCCCCTGTTCAAGAACGCCGACATTGGTGACAAGAGCATACCCCCGGCCACCAACCAACCGCCATTGCAAAACACTTGAAGCGACGCAGCGTGGCCATTAGTCTCCAAGGCTCTCCACCACGGTGCGATGACGAAGATGACTGCGCAGGTGATCGCTGGTCGGGCAAAACCCAGGGGACGCTACCCGCATTTCCGGCGGGCGGGTGACTTCATCTATGTGTCCGGCACCAGCTCGCGACAGCCGGACAATTCCTTCCTTGGCGCCAGCGTGGATGCGGCCGGCACCGCCACCTTCGACATCGCCGCCCAAACCCGCGCCGTCATCCGCAATATGGAGGCCATCCTCCAGGCCGCCGGGGCCAGCCTCTCCGATGTCGTGGATGTCACGTCCTACCTCGTCGACATGGCGGACTTTGGTGGCTACAACGAAGCCTACGCCGAGTTTTTTGACTACGAAGGCCCCACCCGCACGACAGTCGCAGTGCACCAGTTGCCGCACCCGATGATCCGCATCGAGATGAAATGCGTGGCCTACCGGCCGGTGAGCACCACCCCATGAGCACGCAGGGACAGATCCTCGCCGGCTTTCTGGCACCGCATCCGCCGCATTTGGTCTACGGCGAAAACCCACCGCAAAACGAACCCCGTTCGCGTGGCGGCTGGGAGAACCTGCGCTGGGCCTATGAGCGGGCACGCCGCAGTCTTGATCGCCTGAAACCCGATGTGCTGCTGGTGCATTCCCCGCACTGGATGACCCAGGTCGGCCATCACTTCTTGGGTGTGCGCCATCTCGCTGGCAAATCCGTCGATCCCATCTTCCCCAATCTCTTCCGCTACAACTTCGAGCTCGAAGTGGACGTGGAACTGGCGGAAGCCTGCTGCGAGGAAGCGCGCGAGGTGGGGCTGGTGGGCAAGATGATGCGCAACCCGAATTTCCGCGTGGACTACGGCACCATCACCACCCTGCACATGATTCGACCGCAGTGGGACATCCCGGTGGTTGGCATCTCAGCCAACAACTCGCCGTATTACCTCAGCACGGAGGAAGGCTTGGAGGAGATGGACCGCTTGGGGCAGGCCACCCGGCGCGCCATCGAGAAGCTCGGTCGCCGCGCGGTGCTGCTTGCTTCCAACACGCTCTGCCATTGGCATTTTCACGAGGAGCCCGAGATCCCCGAGGACATGTCCCGCGAGCATCCGCAGAACTACGAAGGCTATCTGTGGGACATGCGCATCATCGAGTTGCTGCGACAGGGCAAGACGCGTGAGGTGTTCGACCTCCTGCCCACCTTCATCCAGGAGGCTTTTGCCGAGGTCAAATCGGGCGCATTCACGTGGATGTTCTCCGCCATGGGCTATCCCGAACTTCCGGGCGAATTGCATGGCTATGGCACTGTCATCGGCACTGGCAATGCCGTGATGGAATGGGATCTCACGGCCCGGGCCTGAAGGTTCGGTTGCCCGTGCGCAGGAATCACTGAGATGCCTCTGGTTGCCGCCATGCTCGTGCCAGGCTCCCCGCTGCCGATGCTGCGGCCGGATAATCCGCCTTGGCAGCCCATCGTCCAAGGCTTTGCCCGGGCACGCGAGATTCTCGCGGCAAGCCAGCCCGAAGTGCTGCTGCTCTATTCCACGCAATGGATCGCGGTGCTCGATCAACTCTGGCAGACCCGCGCGCATCTCCACGGGCTGCACGTGGACGAGAACTGGTATGAATTTGGCGATCTGCCGTTTGATCTCCGCGTGAACACTGCGCTTGCCGAGGCCTGCGTGGAGGGCACACGCGCGCTGGGTGTGAACGCCAAGGGCGTCGACTACGACGGCTTTCCGCTCGACACCGGCACCATCGTGGCTGGTCGCATGCTGGACCCGGAAGGACGACTCCCCATCGTGCTTGCCGCCAACAATCTCTATCACGACTGGGCCCAGACCAAGCGGCTGGGCGCGATGGCTGCAGAGCAAGCAGAACGCGCAGGCAAGCGCTATGCGGTGATAGGCATCGGTGGACTCTCCGGCACGGTTTTCAGGCACGAGATAAGCGTCGAGGACGATCACTTGGCCACGCCGGCGGACGATGCGCTCAACCAGCAGTTGTTTGCAGCACTCGCGCGCGGCAATGAATCGGGTCTGGACGCAGAGTGCACCGCCTATGCGGGCGCTGCCCGCGCGGACATGGGCCTCAAGCATCTGGCCTTCGTGCTCGGTGCGTTGGGTAATCGCGGATTTAGTGCTGATGTTCTCGGCTATGGCCCTGTGTGGGGCAGCGGTGCCGCGGTGATCAACTTCACGGGTGAAGGTCTTGCTCAAGGAGTATGAAGAGCTTGATGCAATAGGCCTGGCCGAGTGGATACGCTCGGGAGCGGTGAGTGCGGCGGAAGTTCTGGAAGAGGCGATCCGACGCGCGGAGTCCGCCAACGTCGCGCTCAATTTCATCGCCCATCGTGCCTATGACGAGGCGCGCAAGCGTGTAGGCGATGGCACTTTGCCACGCGGTCCGCTGCACGGCGTGCCGTGGTTGGTGAAGGAACTCGCCACGCTCTGGCAAGGGCAACCTTTCACCAACGCCCTGCCGTGGATGCGCGAGGTGGTGGGGCCCTGCGATTCTGAAATCCTCTCCCGGCTCAAGAACGCAGGCATGGTGCCGTTTGCCAAATCCACCTCACCGGAAAACGGCTGGATGCTGGCGACAGAGTCATCACTGCACGGTATCACCCGAAATCCTTTCAACCTCGATCGCACGCCCGGCGGCTCGAGCGGCGGCTCTGCCGCAGCGGTTGCGGCGCGCGTGGTGCCGATGGCGGAAGCTTCGGATGCCGGGGGATCGATTCGGGGACCTGCTGCCAACTGTGGTTTGGTTGGCCTCAAACCCGCGCGCGGACGCGTGAGCTTGGCACCTGCCCTGGGTGATTTCTGGCATGGCGGCGCAACGATTCTTGGCGTTACCCGCACCGTGCGCGACACCGCCCTGCTGCTGGATGTGACACAAGGACAGCTGCCCGGAGATCCTTACCAGTTGCCGCCTCCT
>Ga0315909_10009437_pt1 | contig 10558 bp, 8 predicted proteins | sample LakEriMetagenome_11_FD_203527 | JGI IMG/M metagenome (GOLD analysis project Ga0315909, IMG submission 203527) | Freshwater fungal communities from buoy surface, Lake Erie, Ohio, United States - Buoy 2 MA125 | ecosystem: Environmental > Aquatic > Freshwater > Lake | place: USA: Lake Erie, Ohio...
GCAAGGATGTTTTTGCACTACGGGGATCTAGCTGACGGGTCAAGACTGTCTACCTTATTGGCGCAGATTCAGCCAGATGAGATCTATAACCTCGGGGCCCAGAGTCATGTTCGGGTGTCATTTGACGAACCTGAGTACACCGGGGACATCACAGGCCTTGGAACAACTCGACTGCTTGAAGCTATGAGTCAGAGCGCACCCACAGCCCGCTTTTACCAAGCGTCAAGTTCAGAAATGTTCGGGGCAGCGGCCCCACCTCAAAACGAGGACACGGCTTTTTATCCAAGGTCCCCTTACGGAGTTGCCAAGGTTTACTCCTACTGGATTACGAAGAACTACCGCGAAGCCTACGGCTTGCATCTGACCAATGGAATCCTTTTCAACCACGAAAGTCCCCGAAGGGGCGAGACCTTCGTAACTCGTAAAATCACACGAGCTGTTGCTCGAATTGTTCGTGGCGAGCAAAAGGAACTCTACCTTGGAAACCTAGACGCGAGGCGAGACTGGGGATATGCACCTGATTACGTAGTCGCGATGTGGAAGATGCTCCAGCAGAAACAAGGTGACGACTATGTTCTTGCAACAGGCACTGACTTGAGCGTGAAGGATTTTGTAAAACTATCATTTGATCATGTGAATCTTGATTGGGAAAAGTTCGTTCGTTTTGATGAGAAGTATCTGCGACCAACCGAGGTGGACTCGCTAGTCGGAGATGCCACCAAGGCGCAAAAGGCTCTTGACTGGAAACCTGCCGTATCACCACAGGAGCTAGCTTCAATCATGGTTGATTACGATCTTGCGGTTCTTAACGGCGCAAAGATTGACACCCCAGCTGGCGCAGTCTGGGCGAACGCCATCAAATGAAGATCTATGTAGCAGGGCACAGAGGCCTAGTCGGCTCTGCGATTGTTAGAGCCATTGAATCCGATGGCAAGCATTCTTGGATTGGACAGTCGCGATCCGAACTGGACCTATTGGACCGTAAAGCTGTTTTCGAATACCTAGCAAATGAAAAGCCAGGCGCAGTCATAATCGCGGCTGCAAAGGTCGGAGGCATTCACGCCAACGACACTTACCCAGTTGAATTCTTGTCTGAGAACCTTCGGATTGAAACTAATCTTATGGACGCGGCTCACACCTCGGGAACCCCGCGCCTTTTGTTTCTTGGATCATCTTGCGTATATCCAAAGATGGCTCAACAGCCAATCAAGGAAGAGTATCTGCTCACCGGCGAGTTGGAAAAGACTAACGAGGCCTACGCGCTCGCCAAAATCTCAGGACTCAAACTAGTCCAGGCCTACCGAAAGCAATATGGACACAAATGGATATCGGCCATGCCGACAAACATGTATGGTCCCGGCGACAACTTCGATCTTGAAAACTCTCATGTCCTTCCAGCACTCATTCGAAAGTTTCACGATGCAAAGACCCAGGGAAGCCCTTCTGTAGAGCTCTGGGGCACCGGGTCTCCAAAACGTGAATTCTTGCACTCCGACGATCTAGGCAGAGCTTGCCTGTTCTTGTTAGAAAACTACGACGACGATGTTGCTATCAACGTGGGTGTTGGGGAAGATGTCCTAATTAAGGACTTGGCCGAAATCATTCAAGGCATTGTTGATTTCAAGGGAGAGATTGTTTGGGACAACACCAAACCGGACGGCACCCCTAGAAAGCTTCTCGACGTGTCTCGCATAGCGGCCATGGGGTGGAAGCCAGAAATCAAACTAGCAGAAGGCATCCGATCAACTTACGGTTGGTACTTGGATAACAACCCAAGCTTGAGTAGTAAGTCATGAAATCTGTTGCAGTTGTAGGACTCGGGTACGTTGGCCTCACAACAGCAGTAGGCCTAGCCCAACTGGGACACAAAGTTCTGGGTTTCGATACTGACGCATCAAAGGTCAGTTTGTTGTCTGATGGAAAGTCACCAATTTATGAAGAAGGAATGGAACTAGCCCTCGGGACTTTGATTGACTCTAAGAATTTGAACTTCACAAATCATATAGAACAAGTCGCTGACTCCAAACCTGAATTCATCTTTGTTTGCGTTGCGACGCCGCAAGATAAATCTGGAGCTGCAAACCTGACAGTTCTAAATTCTGTAACTTCCCAACTCTCAGCTATTGCCCCGACAGATTCGATTCTTGTTGTGAAGTCAACAGTTCCTGTTGGCACGGGTCGAATACTTGCCGAGTTAATGCAGCGCAAGGATGTTTTCATGGCTTCGAACCCCGAGTTTCTAAGGGAAGGGACGGCGATGAGAGACGTAGCAGAGCCTGACCGGATTGTGGTTGGTGCTAACTCTCCTGGAGTAGCAGGACGCGTCCTAGAACTCTACGAAGGAATTGACTGCCCAAAAATCGAAACAAGTGTTGAGTCATCTGAACTAATCAAGTACGCGGCCAATGCATACTTGGCTATGCGCCTGTCTTTTGTAAACGACATAGCAGAACTCTCGGAGAAGACCCACGCAAACGTTGATCAAGTGCTTCAAGGCATGGGTATGGATAAGCGCATTGGCACCTCATTTTTGAAACCGGGTCCAGGCTGGGGCGGGTCATGTTTTCCCAAGGACACATGCGCTCTGGTTTCAATAGCCAACACCGTCGGCGCAAACTTGCCGCTAGTTGAAACTGCAATTGCCTCGAACCGAGCCGCATCGGACAGAGCTGTCCAAGCGATAGTGGAACTTGCCGGCGGAGATTTATCAAACAAACTAGTTGCTGTTTGGGGTGTGGCATTCAAAGCACACACTGACGACGTGCGAGATAGCCCAGCACTGAAAATTATTGAGGCTTTATTGAAACATGGAGCAGTAGTCCAGGCCTATGACCCGATTGCGTCGGTGCCGGAGCAAACTGGCCTATCTAAATCTTCCTCGGCTTTGCAAGCCGCAACAGGTGCTGACGTTTTGGCAATCTTGACAGAATGGCCGGAGTTCTCAGGGGTTTCCCCAGAGGAAACGACAAAGCTGATGAAGAACTCAGCCGTTTTCGACGCCAGAAGAATTCTTCCCGAGTCATGGCGCAATCATGCTTCGGAATTCAGGGTCCTCGGGGGGTCATCAAAGTGAAAGTACTTATCACTGGCGTTGGGGGTTTCATCGGCTCAAATCTTGCTGCAGCTCACCTTTCTCAAGGTGATGAAGTATTTGGAATTGATAATTTCTCTACAGGAAAGCCCGATAACCTCAAAGGCCTTAGTGATCTGAAGTTAGTCGAAGGTGGCGTAACTGACTCCTTGGACAGGGTCCCAGAAGACATCAACATCTCTTACCACTTCGCAAGCCCAGCATCCCCGGAGAAGTACATGGCTCTTGCCATGAACACAATGGAAGTGAACACCGGTGGCACACTTGCGATGCTGCAATACAGCCTTCGAACAGGCGCACGATTAGTTTTTGCTTCAACCAGCGAGATCTATGGAGACCCGTTGGTGAGCCCCCAGTCAGAGGACTACTGGGGCAACGTAAATCCAATTGGGTCACGAAGTGTTTACGACGAGGCTAAGCGATTTGGCGAAACCTTGGTCGCCCACTTTCAGCGAGAGCACAAGATTAACGCGGGTATTGTTCGAATATTCAACACGTACGGACCAAACATGGACCCTTTCGACGGTCGAGTGGTGTCAACTTTCATCAGACAGGCTCTAAAAAACGAACCTTTCACAATCTTTGGAGATGGTTCTCAAACAAGGAGCTTCTGCTACATCGACGATCTCGTTCGGGGAATTATATCTATGGGAGCAAGCAATCACCCAGGGCCAATTAACTTAGGAAACCAAAGAGAAAATACCCTCTTAGAACTCGCCAAGCTCGTCACTGAAATTGTTGGGGGGCCTGGCGAAATCAAGTTCCTTGATTTACCTGAGGATGATCCAAAGACACGAAAACCAGATATAACTAGAGCGAGAACTATTTTGGAATGGGAGCCCTCTGTTTCTCTAGAAGTAGGGATCAAAAAAACTGCCTCCTGGATGGCCGACCAAGTAAGCGCATAGACGCAAGTAGCTTCCATGTCAAACCCAGAGCCCTCAAGTACAAGCCCATAAGCGGCATTCTGGAATACTAAACCCATGCCCCAGAAACAACTGATCCTGCACGTTGGCTTTCACAAGTCCGGGACCTCTGCTTTGCAGGAGAGCTTTGCTGAGCAAAGACAAGAACTTCAAGCAGCAGGTGTTCTATACCCAAGCATTGGGCGCAAAGCTCACCACCGAATCGCTTGGGCTCTAACCCAAAGGGCCTGGGGTTGGAAAAAACGTGGTGGTGAGGTCACACCCTTCAAGCACTTTTCCAAGATGGCAAGCCTGATCAACCGCTCTAATTCACCAAAGATAGTTCTGAGCAGTGAGTTCTTCTCAGAGCTAACAGCAGAGCAGATTCAAAAGATTGTTTCAGGAATCCGGGGCCGCGAGGTGAAGATTCTCTTTACTCTAAGGCCCCTTGCCAAACTTCTTGGTTCTTCATACCAGCAGTATCTGAAGTACGGAACAAAAGCTGACTACGTCGAGTGGTTGCACTCAGTTCTAGACGAGCCAGGGGTATCCAAGATCAACCCCACCTTCTGGCAAAGACACATGCACGGAGACGTGGTGTCTAAATGGGTCGACGCCTTCGGGAAAGACAACGTCTCAGTTTTGATTGTTGATGAATCAAGACCAGAGTTTTTGTATGAGAGCTTGAACAATTACCTAGGCCTTGATGCTGGTTTTTTGAGGCCTCAGGTCACCGGAAGCAACCGGTCACTTTCTTTGGAAGAAGTGTCGTTGCTTCTGGAGCTAAACAGACGTTTTCCTAAAGAGCGACAGTGGAACGAGTACTTGGTGTTTATTAGAAACGGTTACATCCGTCAGCTAACTGACCACGTTCCACTCAAAGAAGGATCTAAGAAGCTTCTAACACCTAGCTGGGCTGTTGCCAAGGCAAATGAATTAGCCACCGCATCCAAGCTAAAGATCCAGCAACTTGGGGTTGAAGTTTATGGGGACATCAACAGCTTGGATAGCGCAAGCGTTCCCGAAGGTGAACCCGAGTACTCAACCACGATAGATATCCATACAGTTGCCCAAGCCATGCTTGGTTTTGATAGAACGCTCTCCAAGCGGGTACCGTTTCGCTGGTTAGTTGATTGGACCACGGGCGAAGTTATTAGGCGATTGAAGTGGGCAATCAAGTCGATTCTGCCTGGTAGGTAACTCTCAGCTTTGATAGCCAGAGAATTACAAACCCTCAATCTATAATTGAAAAAATGAGCGACTCAAAAGCAATTGTTCGGGTCAAATCTTCAGGCACCCTCTCTGATCTCCTAAAGCACTTTGCTGACTCAAGCGACGACATCGTCTTACTTGATGAGAACTCAGTTATCACAGAACCTCATCTGCAACTACTAACTGACTTTCCAAGATCTGCTTCCGCAGCACTTGTTGGCAAGCAAACAGATTCTGTTGACACCCTAGTTCGGGCAAGCCAAGTTGTTTCAGCCTCCAGTGCAAGTCACAAACCAACAGAGGCCAACCGGGTATTTGCCGGTGCCATTCGTCTTTCCAAGAAGCAATCTGCTGAAATCACAAAGGCACTCGAAGCAGCAATTGCTCGAAACGCCAAGGGCCACGCACTTGATCTTTTGCTTGTTGCCCTAGTTCGAGCAACCATCCGCGTGGATGCTGTTGAACTAGTCGAGGCTCCATTTGCTAGAAGCGATGACGAGAGGGTCCGTGCTGAAATCACGAAGGCAATATCCAAGATTAAGATCCCGATGCTTCGTCTGAAGCTTGCCAACCGAGCCAACGACGGATTCTTCTCTGTCTTTTTCCTCAGGCGTGTTTCCAAACTTCTGACCTGGGCTGCCGTGAAGATTGGCGCCACCCCCAACCAGGTCACAATCGCATCCTTCGCCATTGGCCTCTATGCAGCGTTCTTGTTTGCTCAAGGCGACACCTGGTCCTTGATTGGCGGAGCCATCTTGCTGCAGGTGAGCATAATCGTTGACTGCGTTGATGGAGAGATCGCCAGATACACCAGAAAGTTTTCTGAACTTGGAGCATGGCTTGATGCCATCACAGACAGAGTCAAGGAATACGCAGTATTCCTTGGCCTGGCCTACGGAGCCTATGTTCACAACGGTCAGAACCTTTGGGTTCTGGCAGCTATCTTGATGGCAATTCAAACCTTCAGACATCTCTCGGACTACAACTTCTCACAAGTTGTTAAAGCTCGAGCTGCAGAAGAAATCCCAGTTCCGGTTGACTTCATGGCGGAGTGGGATGGCATCACCGCTCAAATGGAAGAGCTTGATTCAGACGACGAACATGCCTTTACAAAAAGGCGCATCCGCTACTGGCTAGGCAAGATCGTGATTTTCCCAATTGGAGAACGATGGCTGGCAATTAGCTTCACAGCCGCCGTTGGCGGTGCGCTGTTTACTTTCACAGCCCTGCCGCTTTTGGCTCTGTTCTCAATGGTTTGGGTATACCGAGTTCGCATCGCAAAAACTCTTGTAATGGCAAAAACTAGAATCCAATCTCACGTCATTGTTCGTCAGTTAGATCTTGGTTTCAGCACCAAGTCTTTTCTGACCCGCTTCGATTGGCTTGAGCCATCTCTACTTCGAGCAGTTGAGCTCGGAGCAATCATTGCCTTGTTTGCTGCAACCGGCCACCTTGAGGGAGGCCTTGGCGTTGCAGGCTTCGTGATCTTGTTCTCAATTGCTTTCCATCACTACGACAATCTGTACAGGTCAATGCAGAACGAGCAAAAGCCTAAGTGGCTTAGCGTTCTGGGACTTAGCGTTCCTGGCCGAATTGCTCTTTTGGTGTTGGCTACCATTCTGGGTTGGAACTTGTCATTCATTGCAGCGTACTTTTCGCTCTTGTTCCTGGTCGCAAGTTCATTCCAGTGGGTTGTTTCTCACCGCGCAAGGTCTAGTAGCTAGGTCTTCACGGGTTATTCACAGCTGTTGGTTCCTAGGACTTCGGTGTCAGAGGTCTAGGGTTAGGTTTATTAGCACATAGTGCACTCGAGAGGTAAAAACCATGTTCAGTTCCAGTACCGGTCTGTTTTCTAACTTCACCAAGAGTTCAATTTCGATTCTGGTAACAGCCTCGCTGACTCTGATTGGTTTGATCGGTTTTTCCTCCCCAGCTTCTGCCGGAACAAACGTAGATGTGTTCTACGCCGGCAACACCATCGGCACTGCAGTACCTGCCAGCATCACCGTTGACCGTGATCTAGTTCCATTGCCACCTGCAGCATCAGTGACTGGTTCTAGAACTGGATACACCTTCGGCGGCTGGGGCACAACGGTCGGCGGAGCTTCTCTAACGGGCTCTACTTACGCTTTTTCCAGCACGGCAACAAGACTTGATTTGTATGCAGTGTGGAACACCACAATCACCTACAACTCAAACGGCGCTGATTCAGGGTCACTGACTGGAGCAAAAACGCAAGATGTTTATCGCTTTGGCCAGTCACTAACTCTTCCAACAGCAGGCACGCTGGTCAAAAGCGGCTTCGCATTTGGTGGGTGGATGGCATCGTCTCTTTCCACCACCCGTGTGAGCACCTATCTGGCAGGTAGCACCGATGTTGGAAACCCAACTCTGTATGCATCGTGGATTAAGACCGTTTCCTTTAACGCCAACACCGGCACTGTAGGGTCTATCCCAGCCGCCCAAGTTTTCACTTCTGGAGGTACAGCCCTAAAGCTCCCTGTTTTGTCTGAGATGACCCTTCGTAAACCCGGCTATGACTTTATGGGTTGGTCACTAACTGCCACTGGCGCAGTAATCGCGAATCCTAGTAGCTACATACCCGTTGTCTCACAACAGACCCTCTACGCAATTTGGAAACTACAAAGCACCAAGGCAACTGCGAGAGTGTTTTTCAATCCAGGGAAATCTGCGCTGAGAGCCGCTCAGAAACTTGTCATCCGCGACATGGTTGATGCCATCAAAACCAAAAGTGCTATCAAGATCACACTTGCAGCTACCAGACCATCGGGTTCAGCAAAGTCTCTGGCTAAATCCAGAAACACCGCTGTTGTGAACTACATAAATTCCCTAGGTGTTGTTGCAACCTATACGCGCAGCACCAGTGTTGGTGCAACTGGTTTATCTAGTGAGCCTAAGAACAACCGAGTAACAATAAGCTCCAGCTGGACTAACTAACCGAGCTGCTCCAGAACAGCCATGGCGGCGTTGTGACCTGCAATGCCGCTTACGGCACCGCCTCGCCTTGCTCCTGACCCACAAACCAATAGATTCTCTTGCTTGGTTGCAACACCCCAACGCCTGGCAGCAGAACTTAGATCGTCACCGTCTTCAACAAATGGCCACTCGAGTGCTCCGTGGAAAATGTTGCCGCCTGGAAGACGAAGTGCATCCTGCAGGTCCTGTGTGGTCTTAGTTTCAATGCAGGGCTTACCGTTTTGATCCAACATGAGCAAATCTTCAATTGGCTCAGCAAGAACAGAGTTCAGCGAATCCAGAACAGCGCGGGTTAGTAGCTCACGCATCTCGTTGTTGTTTTTGCCAGTTAGCAAACTGTGCGGGGTGTGCAGAGCGAAGACCGTCAAGGTCTGAACACCTTGGCTCTGGAGTTCCTTGGAAAGAATTGTTGGATCAGTCAAACTATGGCAATAGATCTCGCAGGGAAGTGGATTTGGAATTTCTCCTCTGGAAGCTTGCTCGAAAGCAGTTTGTAGCTGGGCGTAGCCTTCGTTGATGTGGAAGGTGCCGCCGAAGGCGGCAACTGGATCCAAGGAACTGTCTTTGAGCTTCGGAAGTCTCTTCAACAGAAGATTCACTTTAACCTGCGCACCATCAGCCTTCGTGGCAGTTGGAACAACGTCTTTGATTCCAGTTAGCTTCTCTAGCTCAACAGGAGAAATATTGGCCAAGACAAACTTAGGTCTGATGTGTTCTGCCTCTAGAACCTCGTCGGCATATCCTGGGCTGTGGGAGGTGTAAGAAACCGTTCCATCCGTTGCTACGGCTCTGACATCACAATCAGCCATCAGTGTTGCTCCTGCAGCTAGTGCTGCTTTTCTAAGACCTTCTGATACTTCCCCCATGCCACCGATTGGTATGTTCCACTCACCGGTTTCGTTGCCAATCACGTGATACAAAAAGCATTTGTTAACATCCAAGTTGGGATCCAGGTTAGAACCGAAGGTTCCAATCATTCCGTCGGTAAGAACTACTCCTCGAACCAAATCAGACTCAAAGGACTTCTCAATCACTTCGCCCACAGGCTTCTCAATGAACTCATTCCAGATCTGATCAGATCCCGCAAGCGCCTTGAGCTTGGCCTTTGCTTCAGATCTGGTCATCAAAGGAGATAAAACAGTTGGGAACATGGCTTGAGCTAACAGTGTGGTCTTTTGGTAAAACTCATGCCAGGCTTTGGCATCAAGGCTTGCGCCGATGGAATCAAAGGAGCTTTGGGTATTTGCCTGATCATGGTTATCCACCAGCAGGCCTTTGTCTGTTTCTGGTAGCGGCGTATAAGAGGAGTAACGCCTCGGGGCAAGTTTGATATCCAAATCTAGATCTTCGATGATCTGCTTCGGCAAAAGAGAAACCAAGTATGAATACCTGGATAACTTCGCATCAACGCCGGCAAAGCTCCTCTCGGATACCGCAGCCCCGCCAAAGTTGGATAGTCGCTCAAGTACCGTGACACTCAATCCAGCCTTTGCTAGATATGCGGCGGCGGTTAGGCCATTATGGCCACCGCCAACAATGACCACATCTACTGAAGGTTTCATGGAAACAGTCTAGGCAGACTGGCGGGACAGAGATCTTCTCAGGCTTTCCATTTGGATTCAAGCTTTAGTGGCTTTGCAAGATCCAACATGACACCGTTGTATTCCGGCCTTGAGCCAAGATAAATCTTGGCCATGGCACGAACGCCACTTGAATGAGCAAGCAGGTACTTGTGCATTTCGCCTGCCTCTTGGGTTGGGACATATCCCAGCACCTTGGAATCTAGTGTCACAGCAACCGCGAGCTTGCGTTCGATGTTGGAGGGTTCTGGAATCAAGAGAACTTCGAGAAGCGTCGCCTCGACAAAGTAGATTCGTCTCGCGATCCTCACAGCGTCGAAGTTTTCGGAGAAGGGTATACAACCCCTGATTGTGAAGGCAAATTTTCCATCGCCTTTTAGCAGAGGCGCTGGTTTGTTATCGCCTTGGCGCTTTTGGAGCATAGGTCTGAGCGCTAGCAGTGCGATCAAAATCGCAACGCCAGCTGCAATTAGTAGCCACTCAATCCCCATTTGCTTTCCAAGTTAGCACTCAAAACATACTGCGTAGGGATTGGGGGGAGCCACAGGCTAACTAGGGTGATTGGCTTGCTCAAGCAAACCATTCAGTCGCGAAACCGATTTGAGCTCTTCGATGTTTCTGAAGCGGGATTTTGTGAGCGAAGGCGAATATACGAGGTAGCAATTTGCTTTGGCTCTCGAAAGAGCAACATTCAAACGGTTTCTATCCAGCAAGAAATCAAGTCCCCTTGGTGCATCCACTGCGCTGGAAGCTGCAAGGCTCACGATAACCAC
>Ga0315909_10009442_pt1 | contig 10555 bp, 10 predicted proteins | sample LakEriMetagenome_11_FD_203527 | JGI IMG/M metagenome (GOLD analysis project Ga0315909, IMG submission 203527) | Freshwater fungal communities from buoy surface, Lake Erie, Ohio, United States - Buoy 2 MA125 | ecosystem: Environmental > Aquatic > Freshwater > Lake | place: USA: Lake Erie, Ohio...
AATACTAGTGTATTACGCAGCTGAATAATGGTCGTACAAGTAACTGAATGCGGTTTCACTTTGCTGAGTAAGCAGCAAAATAAGTTCGGACTCGTTGTATTGTTGTACTTGTCCCAAAAATAAAATCTAGGATAACTTGAATTAGGGCATTTTAGCCAACTAATGCTTCATAAGCATCTTTGGTCATTAAACCCTCAAAATTGGAAGGATCAGTAACCGTCATCTTAATCATCCAGCCATCACCATAAGGATCGGTATTCACCAATTCTGGTTGTTTTTCTAATAAAGTATTTACCTCTGAAACGGTTCCTGCTAATGGCAAAAACAAATCACTTACGGTTTTAACCGCTTCAACAGTACCAAAAACTTCTTCTGCAGCCAATTCCTTACCCACTGTATTGATGTCTACATAAACGATATCACCCAATTCGTGTTGAGCAAAATCGGTAATGCCAATAGTAGCAACATTGCCTTCAATACTAATCCATTCGTGGTCTTTGGTGTAACGTAGTTCTGCTGGAAAATTCATATAGCGGTGTTTTTATTATGCAAATATTGAATAAAAAATGAAGGGATAAAATTATTTATCCTTCACAAAGGTATTTAAAACCCAGTTTGCTCAAAATAGAGTAATACATGGTCCTTGATGAAATTCTCTTGTTCAGGCAGGCTCATTTCGGGCAATTGTTTCAATTGAGCAAAATGTGGCCAACCTTCTTCATCTTTTCCTTCTACTAAGTAATAACCACTTTGAGCCAACACAGTACAAACTGCCACGTGCATGAGATCTTGCTTTTGCTCTTTCGATATTTTTTCGGCCATAAACCCTGTTTCCTGAAGACCAATTAAGAACAAAACAGCTTCTAAATCGGGCTTTTTACCAAAACGCGCTAACATTTTAGCTTCCAAAGCCCACCAACGTTGCATTAAGTCATCTGTAATAAACATACTGCAAAGGTAAACCATCAAGGCATGCCATCATCAACCCTGATAAGGTATATTTGCAGCAAATTCGAGAATATGTTACAGGTAAGTGTATTAAAAGCTGCCCCAGAAAGAGTGAAGCAGTTGTTAGCGAAGAAGCATTTTAAACAGCCAGAACTAGTAGATGCCATTATTCAAACTGATGATGAGCGCAAAAAAATTCAAGCAGCTTTTGACGACACACAAGCCAAAGTGAATACGGCATCCAAAGAAATTGGACAATTAATGGCCAAAGGCGATAAAGAAGGCGCAGAAGCCATTAAACAAAATGTGGCCAATTGGAAACAAACACTTGAACCACTGAAAGAGAAAATGGCGTTGTTAGAAAAAGAATTGGCCGACCAATTGGTTCAGCTGCCTAATCTGCCAGCAGATATGGTTCCCGAAGGCAAAACACCAGAAGAAAATGAAGTAGTTAGAACGGGGGGATCAATGCCAACGCTAGCCGAGGGCTCTGTTCCCCATTGGGACCTTACTACTCGCTATAATTTGATCAATTTTGAATTGGGCAATAAAATTACTGGAAGCGGCTTTCCTGTCTATATTGGAAAGGGCGCCAAGTTGCAGCGTTCATTGATCCAATATTTTTTAGATTTCAACACAGCGGCGGGCTATACCGAATACTTGCCGCCATTTATGGTAAATGCAGATTCTGCTTATGCTACAGGACAATTGCCCGACAAAGAAGGGCAGATGTATCATGCAACAGAAGACGATTTTTATTTGATTCCAACCGCAGAAGTTCCTGTGACCAATGTGTACAGAGATACCATTTTAAAAGAAAGCGATTTTCCTGTTAAGATGACGGCGTATTCTCCCTGTTTTAGAAGAGAAGCGGGCAGTTATGGAAAAGACGTGAGAGGATTAAATCGCTTACACCAATTTGAAAAAGTAGAAATCATTCAAATTGTACACCCAGATAAAAGTTATGAAACCTTAGATGAAATGGTCTTGCATGTTGAAAGATTATTACAATCATTAGAACTCCCTTATCGGATATTGCGTTTATGCGGCGGTGATATGGGCTTTACCAGTGCTATCACCTATGATTTTGAAGTATACAGTGCAGCACAAGAACGCTGGTTAGAAGTGAGTAGTGTCAGCAATTTTGAAAACTACCAAGCCAACAGAATGAAATGCAGATTCAAGGGCGCAGATGGTAAAACCCAATTGGTGCATACCCTGAACGGTAGTTCATTGGCATTGCCTCGTATAGTTGCTTGTTTGTTAGAGAACAACCAAACACCAGAAGGAATCAATATACCTACAGCATTGCAGTCTTATTTTGGAGCGGCTAAGATTTAATGTTGAATAAACCGATCAAAAAATTCAATCGTGCGAAGCATTTGGTCAACGCGTTGGCGATTGTTGCCGGTGCGTGTTAATTCATGCGTACCGCCTGGATGCCTTACGTACTCTACAGTTCGGCCCAAGACCTTTAAACTTTTGTAGAGCATTTCACTTTGAATAACGCCAGTTCTTAAATCGTTTTCTCCATGGAAAATGATAAAGGGCGTATGAATGTTGTCTACATAATTAATAGGTGATTCACGAAATAAAGTCGGTCTGGTTTTTTCTTCCCAAGGATAGCCACCAAAATAATTGGGCACCAAGCGCCATGCATTTCCTTCACCAAAGAAAGTGCCTAAATCGTATACGCCTCTTTGTGCACAAGCCGCTTTAAAGCGCTGGTCGTGACTAATGATCCATGCTACTAAATAACCTGCATAAGATCCACCGGTTACTGCTAATCTAGCCGTATCAATGAATCCTTCTTTTGTTGCTAAGTCAACTGATGTTAATACATCTGAAGTGGGTCCTGCACCCCAATCATTAACATTGGCTCTTAAGAATTCTTCACCATATCCACCAGATCCTCTAGGGTTACCATAAACGATGGCATATCCTTTGGCTGCATAGTACTGAAACTCATGCCACATAGAGCTTTCACCTGGTCCCCACATAGCGGAAGGTCCTCCATGTATATTTAAGATAGTTGGATATTTTTTGCCTGCTACATAATTAGCGGGTTTCATGATCCAATATTCTATTGTTAATCCTTTCTCGTTTTTGAACGTTCTTTTCTCAGGAAAACTCAATTGTTTTTTACTCACCCAATCGTAGTTGAAACTGCTGATGCGTTTTTCGTTTTTGCCATTGGTATCAGTCGTGTATAATTCAAATGGATTGGCTACTGCAGTTTTAACATAAACCAATTTATCGGTCTTCATAGAAAAACTACTGATGCCTTCATCTGTAGAAGTTAACTGTTCAGACTTTTTTGTTTTTACATTAATTCTAAAAATGGGTGCACCGCCATTGCTTTGTGCAGTAAAATAAATATGCTGCTCATCTTTGCTCCAAGTAAGCCCACCCTTGTTTCTATCAAAAGGTAGCATTACTAAATCTACTGCTGTTCCATTCAATGGCATGATTGCTAGTTCGGGCACATTCACAAAAGACACCGTACCTACTTGAACTGCCAACCATTTTCCGGATGGGGAAACAGACGGGCTTGAATAAGATTTTCCTGCAGCTCCTAATAATTGTTTCATACCAGATCCATCTGAATTCACCATGAATACTTGGCTTTCTAATGCACGGTCTGGATGTTGTGTATTGTCGGTATTTCCAGTAAAAATAATTTGTTTGCCATCAGGCGTAAAACTCGCTCCACCAAACCTATGAAAGCCTTGTGTAATGGCTTTAGGCATTGATCCTGTTTCAGCAGCAACAATAAATAAATGAGAAAAAGATTGGTCACCCGATGTGGTGGCTTCTTCTTGAAAATTTAATTTATTGATGACTTTGGCTTTTTTCTCTGCCACATTCAAATCTAAATAGGCCCTTATTTCTTCGGTAGTACCATCTGGGTTGGGTAAGGCTTTATTGGGTTGGAGGAATTGATTCTGTTCAAACCCTGGTTTCTCTGCTGGCCATTTTGGAACTGCTCCAGTAGGATTTAATTCTTTGTCTTTTAATAAATCTGCTAATGAAGCAGAAGCACTAAACAACAGTTGACTTCCGTCTGGGTTAAACTGCGGGCTGCTCGCTCCGTATCTGAACTTGGTTATTTGAACTGGCTCGCCTCCCTCTAGGGAAAGAAAAAAGATTTGTGGCTTGCCATCTACTGCTCTTACAAAAGCGATTTTTTTACCATCGGGGCTCCAAACGGGTTGGCTAGCGCTTTCTTTATAAGTTAATGCCCTTGGGGCTGATGACCCATCCGCAGCTACGATATACAATTGATTGGTGTACTTGTATTCCCATTTTCCAACAGCTTCTGGCTCAATACTATTCAATATAAATGCAACCTGTTTACCATCAGGGCTTAAACTGATCGCGCTCATTTGTTTGATTTTGTACATATCGGTTATTTTAACCAAATCAGCAGTTTGCTGTGCTAATACCAATAATGGCATTAGGAAAACGAGCAGTAAAAATTTCTTCATTCGATAGTATTTGAGCCTTAAAATACAAAGAATTTGGTTTGGCTAAGCATTGCTGCTGTATTTTTGCAGTACAATTACCGATATATGAGCGAAATGGTGAATGAATTCAATAGCTATAGAGAGCGAATGAATGAAGTGATTCTAAGTAAGAATAATTTAGTGATGAAGCGTCTTTGGAACTTAGATACCAATACATACGATGAAGGCGCATTGGATAAAAAAACCAAAGAAATGTTGGGCTTGGTGGCTAGTATGGTATTGCGTTGTGATGATTGTATTAAATACCATTTGGGGAAGAGTTTTGAACTAGGTGTAACCACCGAAGAAATGTATGAAATTTTTGCAGTAGCCAACATTGTGGGGGGTACCATTGTAATTCCTCATACTAGAAGGGCAGCGGAATATTGGGAAGAACTTATTAAACAATAAACATGGCTACAGAAACAATAGCAGCACCTACTTTAACTGCAAAAGATTTTGCAACCGATCAGGAAGTGCGTTGGTGCCCAGGTTGTGGAGATTATTCAATTTTGGCGCAGGTTCAAAAAATAATGCCAGGCATTGGAGTGCCTAAAGAAAATATTGTAATCATCAGCGGAATTGGATGTAGTAGCCGTTTCCCTTATTATATGAATACATTTGGCATGCACAGTATTCATGGGAGAGCCACTGCAATTGCGAGTGGATTGAAAGCCACTCGTCCAGAATTAAGTGTGTGGATTGTTACTGGAGATGGAGATGGATTAAGTATTGGCGGTAATCATACTATTCATTTACTCAGAAGAAATTTTGATGTTAATATTATGCTCTTCAATAACCAGATTTATGGTTTAACAAAGGGACAATATTCACCTACTTCTGAAACCAATAAAATTACCAAGAGTACGCCTTTTGGTAGCATAGATCATCCATTTAATCCATTGGCATTGGCCATGGGTGCCGATGCTACATTTATTGCTCGTTCAATGGACCGTGACCCTAAGCATTTGCAAACATTGTTGACTCGATCTCATCAACACAAGGGTGCTTCCTTCTTAGAGATTTATCAGAATTGCAATATTTTTAATGACGGTGCTTTTGAAATTTTTACTGAAAAATCTTCTAAAGCCGATCATGATTTGTTCTTAGAACAAGGTAAGCCATTGGTATTTGGAGCCAACCAAAACAAGGGTATTCGCTTAAATGGATTGCAACCAGAAGTGGTTGAACTAGGTGAAAACTTTAGTGGGGATGATTGTTGGATACACGATGAAAAAGATTTTTACAAAGCACAAACATTAATCAGAATGTTTGATGATCCACATCAATCAAATTTTCAATTCCCCAGACCTTTTGGTGTATTTTATGAAACAGAGCGCCCATGTTATGAAGACATGATGGCTTTGCAAATTGAAGAAACCATTGCTGCTAAAGGAAAGGGTAACCTAGATCAATTGTTAAGAGGAAGAGAAGTTTGGGAAATAAAAGACTAGTCTTATAGTTCAATTAGGTTATTTCTAAGTGAAAACAAAACCAATCCAACTCTATTGGCCACTTTTACTTTCTCAAACAAATTATCTCTGTATCCATCAATAGTGCGTGGACTTAAATTCATCTTGGCTGCAATTTCTTTTAATGTTAAGTCGGTGGCCAACAATTTCAAGAACTCTTTTTCTCTTTCAGGAAGGTTAATTAAAACTTGATATTCATCATTGGGTTCTTCCAAACCATTTCTAACTGAATGCACTAGGTTTTGACAAAGTAATTGATTAAAATAAATGCCTTTGTTGTAGAGTTCATTGAGTGCTCTATTGAGCTCTTTAGGATCAGTATCTTTGGTCAGATACCCCATTGCCCCTAATTTCAACATCTTAATTATAGTACGTTCATCGTTAAGCATACTTAGAACCATTACTTTAATATTCGGATGATTACTAAAAATCCATTCTGCAGTTTCGAACCCATTCATAATGGGCATAGTAACATCCAGCAACACGATATCGGGTAAGTTTTTTGGATCTAATTGTTCAATAAAATGACTCCCATTGTTGGCTTCAAACAAAACAGTGAAATTGTCGAAACCATCAATAATTCCAGCGAGCCCATTCCTCAAAAGGATGTGGTCGTCTACCAAAACGATTTTCTTCATACAGTTGATTTAGTAAAATCGGGGGTATTACTAAACATTACTATGAAGTAACTAAAAAAACTTGAATATAAATTATTGACTATACGATTTTTTATACCGTTAAATCACGGTTTTTTTTGGCAAGAACTGCGCTAAAGAATTGTAAAAAACGAAGCTATTTTTATCCTCCATCTTTATAAAGGGTGACTACTTTGTCAAGATGTATTTTTTAACCAGGGGTTACAAACAAACAGAGGGCGGCTAAAACCGCCTTCGTTTTTTAAGTAACTTTATGTATGCTGCTTCATATACATCCAGACAATCCCAATCCGCGTCATATTAAAACTGTGGTAGACTGTTTGTTATCTGGAGGGGTGATTATTTATCCTACAGATACCATTTATGGATTGGGTTGTGATATATTTCAACCAAAAGCAGTAGAAAGAATTGCAAGAATTAAACAGGTTGATCCCGCTAAAGCCCAACTCAGCTTTATTTGTAACGATTTAAGTGACTTAAGTAAGTATTGTAAAACCACCGATACCCCATTGTATCGTTTGCTAAAAAGTCATTTACCAGGACCTTACACATTTATTTTGCCAGCAAGTAAAGAAGTTCCCAAAATTCTGCAGAATAAAAAAAGTACCATTGGACTTAGAATTCCAGACAATAATATTGCTAGAACGATTGTTTCAGAATTGGGTCATCCATTGTTGTCTGCATCACTTCCAGGTGAAATGGTAGAAGAGTATACGGATCCAGACATTATGTACGAAAACTTTGAAAAGCTAGTAGACATTGTAATACATGGTGGCAACGGAGGGATGATACCCTCTACCATCATTGATTGCACCAAAGATCCTTATGAGCTGGTCCGTTTAGGTGCTGGCCTTTGGAACGATGCCTCTTAAATACAGACATCTAAGTTGACTCACTTGTTGCTTGCTAAAAAGGCATTTCCATTTGAGTAGGACTGATATTAAAACTTCTTCTGTGGTGTTGACAAAGTCCATTGGCTTCAATAGCCAACCGATGTTCTAGTGTACCATATCCTTTATTACTGTTCCAACCATATTGTGGGAACTGGGAATGAATTTTTTCCATATATGCATCTCTATAGGTTTTTGCAAGTATACTAGCTGCGGCTATTGAAGCATACTTCCCATCTCCTTTTACAATACACAAATGCGGAATTTTTTTGTATGCTGGGAATCGATTTCCATCAATCAATAAAAATTCTGGTTTTATTTTAAGTTGATCTATAGCCATATGCATGGCTTTAAAACTGGCTTTCAAGATATTGATTCGATCAATTTCTTCTGCTTCTACACTAGCCACCGACCAAGCAATGGCATTTGATTCAATCACTTCTCTTAAAATTTTTCGATGTTTAGCACCTACTTGTTTGCTGTCATTTAACAAAGGATGTTTAAAGTTTACAGGTAAAATAACTGCAGCTGCAAACACAGGACCAGCATAACAACCTCTTCCTGCTTCATCACAGCCTGCTTCAATTTGGTTTTCTTGGTAAAAAGCGGGTAACATTTGGTAAAACTACTTAAACATCAATCAATTCCGAAGTTTGAGTGTTATACCTTTGCACAAACGCGGAAACAAACAGAAATATGATAGCAGCAGACCGTTCTAATAAGCAGGTAGCCATTTGGTTATTGATTGGCGTAGCGATGACCATTATTCAAATTGCATTAGGAGGAATCACTCGATTAACAGGAAGTGGTTTGTCAATCACACAATGGGAAGTAATCACTGGTACTTTGCCTCCTTTAAATGAAGCAGCTTGGTTAGCAGAATTTGCTAAATACAAACAGACGCCACAGTTTCAGTTATTGAACTTTGAATTTCAATTAGATGATTTCAAATTTATTTTTTTCTGGGAGTGGTTCCATCGTTTATGGGCTAGGTTAATTGGATTGGTTTTTGCATTTGGATTTGTATGGTTCATTTTTAAGAAAGCATTTAAAAAAGAAATGGTAGGTTCTTTATTGGTCTTGTTTTTTTTAGGGGCTTTGCAGGGATTAGTGGGTTGGATTATGGTTGCGAGTGGATTAACGGGCGATGCGGTTTATGTGAAGCCCACTCGATTAGCGCTCCATTTTATTTTAGCCTTGGGCTTATTGAGTTATACCTACTGGTTTGCATTAAAATTATTGATCCCTGCTAATAATATAGTTATAAATAAATCATTGCGAAATCAAAATATACTATTGATTGGATTATTGATACTTCAATTAATATATGGGGCTTTAATGGCAGGACATAAAGCAGCCAATGTTGCTGCAACATGGCCTACTATTAATGGCGCATGGGTGCCAGAAAATTTATTTAGCCATCAACCCCTTTTACTAAACTTTATAGATAATACTACACTCATACATTTTATACACAGAGGTTTAGCATACTTAATTTTAGTGTTAATGGTTTTATGGTCTATCAAATTATTCAAAGCAGCAAAAACGCCTAGCTTGCAGGGTGCTGTTAAGTTTCCTTTATTAATCACATTGCTCCAAGTGGTTTTAGGAATTGCTTCGGTTTTAACAAGCAGTACCATAGTGCCTGGTATTTGGGGAAGCTTTGAGTGGATGGCACAATTGCATCAACTCACAGGAATGTTATTATTACTGTCATTGGTTACCATTTTATTTCTAGTTCGGCCTAAAATTTGCTAAATTTAAATAGCAACACAAAAACCATTATTGTGCTGCTGGTCCATTAAATGAAGCAATATCTGATAGGCTTTTGGTATTCATTCCCTGTACAACTGTTGTTGTTGCATTTTCGTAGGTATCAGATTTTTTTATTTTTCTGGTATATTTTATTTGCAACGGTTGGGGGTAGTTTCATGAAAACTTTTGGAGCCTATTCTTTATTTCTTGCACCTGAATATTTTGGAAATATAAGTCCTTTAAGTACTGCAATTGTTGGAGTTACGTCTGGAGTATTTATGATGAGCTGGAATATCACCACATTCATTTTACACAGTGGTCGAATTCAATTCCTAGCCACCACAGCACAACCGTTTTTAAAATACTGTATTAATAATGCCATTATTCCAATTACTTTTTTGATTTTTTATTTAGTTGAAGCTTACCAGTATACCATCAATCAGGAATTGTTTGCTTTCTCCGATTTTGTAGGACTTGCATTGGGGTATATAGGTGGATTTATATTATCTATTGCTTTTGCATTCCTTTATTTTTTTGGGGCCGATAAAACCATATATAGAACTATTTCTGTTACCATCACCGATGCCAATAAGCAATACGATTTAATTCCAGATAAACACAAAGAACCCGATTTAAAGCAAGATTTAAGAGTTGATTGGTTTCTTAGTGCTGCTTTTAAATTGCGAAAGCCTAGAAATATAAAACATTATAATCCTGAATTTTTAGAAGCGGTTTTTAATCGGCATCATTTTGCAGCCATTATTGCCATCATGATTGCATTTGTTTTTTTAATCTTAGTTGGATTTAGTTCTGATACCAAATTGTTTCAATTGCCCGCAGCATCTAGTATAACATTACTCTTTGCAATATTAATTGCAGCATCTGGGGCACTCACTTTATTCTTGCGCTCTTATACATTTGTTGCTGTAATTGCAGCTTATTTGATAGCTAATATTTTATACCAATCTGAAATCATAGATCCAAGAAACAAAGCATATGGATTAGATTATTCCAAGGGATCAGGAAGACCAGCGTATACCAGAGAATCTATTCAACAATTGGCCACAATAGATTCTGTAGAAAAAGACAAAGCAGCTTTCTTGCAAATATTAAATAACTGGAAGCAGCAACAAGGTCAAGATAAACCCATTATGTATATCATTAACACCAGCGGTGGCGGAACCAGGAGTGCAACATTCACCATGAATACGCTGCAGTATTTAGATAGTCTAATGGAAGGGCAACTCATGAAAAAAACCTTGTTGATTAATGGGGCTTCGGGGGGTATGTTGGGGGCTGTTTATTTTAGGGAATTGTACTTTGAAAAT
>Ga0315909_10009452_pt1 | contig 10552 bp, 11 predicted proteins | sample LakEriMetagenome_11_FD_203527 | JGI IMG/M metagenome (GOLD analysis project Ga0315909, IMG submission 203527) | Freshwater fungal communities from buoy surface, Lake Erie, Ohio, United States - Buoy 2 MA125 | ecosystem: Environmental > Aquatic > Freshwater > Lake | place: USA: Lake Erie, Ohio...
TATTTACTTCTGAGTCAGTTACCGAAGGTCACCCAGATAAAATTGCAGATCAAATTAGTGACTCAATTCTTGATGACATGTTAAGACAAGATCCCAATAGTCGCGTAGCAGTTGAAACGTTAATCACAACAGGACAAGTTCATGTTGCTGGCGAGGTAACCACAAGTGGTTACACAGATGTGCCAGAAATTATTCGTCAAGTAGTAACCCAGATTGGTTACGACAGCTCAGTCAAAGGTTTCGATGGTAACTCTTGCGGAGTTTCAGTTTCAATAGGAAAACAATCTCCAGATATTGCCCAGGGTGTAGATGATGCTTTAGAGGAGAGAACTGGTTCGCAAGATCCTTTAGATCGACAAGGTGCTGGTGATCAAGGTCTGATGTTTGGTTATGCCTGCATGGACACAAAAACTTTGATGCCACTACCAATTTATCTAGCACACAGATTAGCTGAAAAGTTAACAGAAGTTAGGAAAAATGGAACACTTGCTTATTTGAGACCAGATGGCAAAACGCAAGTGACAATCGAATACAGCGAAGAGAATAAGCCAGTAAGGCTTGACACAATTGTTGTGTCCTCACAGCATGCATCTGAAGTTGATTTGGACAAACAATTAACACCAGACATTAAGAAGCATGTTGTTGATCCAGTTCTCAAATCATTGGATGTGGATCTGGATACTTCAAACTTCAAACTGTTAGTTAATCCAACTGGTCGTTTTGAAATCGGTGGACCAATGGGGGATGCCGGTTTAACTGGAAGAAAAATTATCGTTGACACATACGGTGGTATGAGTAGACATGGTGGTGGAGCATTTTCTGGTAAAGATCCATCAAAAGTAGATAGGTCAGCAGCTTATGCAATGCGTTGGGTTGCAAAAAATGTAGTAGCAGCTGGATTGGCGCAAAGATGCGAAGTTCAAGTGGCTTATGCAATTGGTAAAGCTCAACCAGTTGGGGTTTTCGTAGAAACTTTTGGCACAGGAATTACTAGTGACGAAAATATTCAAGCAGCAATTCTTAAGGTTTTTGATTTGAGACCTGCTGCAATAATTCGTGACTTGAATTTAAAGCGACCAATATACAAAAAAACAGCAGCTTATGGACACTTCGGTAGAGAAGATAACGACTTTACTTGGGAAAAAACAGATAGAGCACAAGCTCTTAAGTCTGCAGTATCAAAATAGATAAACATTCGGAAAGTGTAGGCATTTAATGTCGCGACACTTGAATGTGGCAAAGGTTGTACTTGATAATCCGTTACCTCATCTAGATAGAGCATTTGATTATGAAATTCCGGAGGAAATGGATGAAATTTGTCAACCTGGTGTAAAAGTCAAGGTCAAGTTTTCAAACAGAAATATGGAAGCTTGGGTCGTTGAAAGAACTGGATTAACAAAACATCATAAAAAGTTAAGTCAGATTGAAAAAGTTATATCCCACTACCCAGTTTTGCTTCCCGAAATTTTGGAATTATCACAAGTTGTGGCCGATAAGTTTTTAGGAAATCTAAATGATGTTCTCAGATTTGCAGTGCCTCCAAGGCAAGCAAAAATTGAAAAAGCACACGACAAACTATCTTTGATTCAAACAATTGACGAAACAAAAAATATTCCTAATTTTTCATCCTTGACGCTTCCTCCGTGCAGTGAATATCGAGATCAGATTCTTGCTGTAATAAAAGATAAGATTGCATTGAATAAACAGAGTTTGATTATTTTTCCAAACATTAATCTGGTTGAAGATTTTCATAATTTTCTAAAATCAAATACTCCAGACTTGCGGGTCCAAATTCTTAGCGCGGAACAAGAACCCGGTCCACGTTACAAATCATTTCTTGAAATCTTGAGTGGGCAAGTCGATATTGTTATTGGCACACGAAATGCGGTATTTGCGCCATTAAGAAATCTTGGCGCAATTGTAATTTGGGATGACGCTGACGAGAACTATTTTTCTCAGCAATCTCCCTACTGGAACGCACGAGAAGTTGCTTTACTAAGAAGTCAGGTTGATTCAACTGATTTTATCGCTATGGGACACAGTGAAAGTATTGCAATTAATCAATTAGTTAAAGATGGTTCAATAAATCGAACTGTTTTTGAAAATTATCAATCTTCAGATTTCTGGCCAAGGATATTTACTTTAGATAACACATCATCTGATCCACTTGAAAGAGCAAAGCGCATACCAAATAAAGCCTGGGAAATTATTAAGCAAGGTTTACAAAATGGAAACGTTTTAATTCAGGTGCCTCGCTTGGGTTACTCAAGTAACATTCAATGTCTGACTTGTAGAGAAAGTGCACGTTGCACAAGTTGTGCTGGCCCATTATTGACTAAGCAGAGAAGTGGCGCTCCAGAGTGCAAGTGGTGTGGAAAAATTGCCAGCAGCTGGAGATGCAGATTTTGTAATGCAAGAGAGTTTCGTTCTTCTGTGGTTGGCCAGACTAAAACGGTTGAGGAATTAGGTAAATCTTTTCCAGGAGTAGAGATTGTTACTTCTGGCGGAAAATCGATCTTGCGCGAAATAAATCAAAAAAATGCGATTGTTGTCGCAACTCCAGGTGCAGAGCCAAAGACAAAGAGTGGCTACAGCGCTGCAATTCTTCTTGATGCCTACCTATTGCTGGGAGTGCCATCTCTTGCTGCCGCAGAAGAAGCTTTAAGAAAATGGTTAAAGGTATTGAGTCTGGTCAAATCAGACAAAATGATGGGACAGATTTTCATAACAAGTGAATCAAATAATCGAGTTGTGCAAGCGTTAATTAAACATGACCCTAATTGGTTGATTGAAAACGAGAGAAAGTTACGTGAGGAAACAAAACTTCATCCATATTTGACAACAATCTCCTTGAAAGGAGATTTAACTGAGATTAATCAACTCTTGGAAAGATTTAAACACGACGCCTCTCTTTCGGTTATTGGACCTCGAATATTTGAGAAAGAAGAATTGGCCCAGATTGTAATTGGTAGTAAACAGCCAGAAAATGTGTTGCGAGACGTACGGGCTGAGATCTTAAAATTTAGTGCCGCCAGGACCAAGCCTGTGCGTGCTCACATTAATGCTTATGACATCGAATAGAATTAGTTATTGGCTTAGAGAAAGTATTTAAATGACTATCAAGGACATTCGACTTTTCGGTGATCCTGTATTGACAAAAAAAGCCGATGAAGTTACCAGTTTTGATAAAGAAATCCGATTACTTGTTAAAGATTTAACAGAAACAATGCTTGAGGCTCCTGGTGTTGGGCTAGCAGCTCCTCAACTTGGTGTTTCGCTAAGAGTTTTTACGTACTGTGTTGAAGTTGATAAGCCGGGGCATTTAATTAATCCAGTGCTTGAATTATCCGAAAATCGACAGGATGGAGAAGAGGGCTGTTTATCTATTCCCGGTATGTCTTTCAATACTGATCGTTCATACGGGGTAATTGCACGTGGAAAAAATATGTATGGAGAAGACGTTGTGATCGAAGGATCTGAGCTTTTAGCAAGATGTATTCAACATGAAACAGACCACTTAGACGGAGTTCTGTTCGTGGATCGACTCGATGTTGAAACAAGAAAAATAGCAATGAAATCAATTCGAGAAGCTGAATGGTTCGGTTTAGATAAACCAATAGTCAAAATTAGTCCGCACGAGACATTTGGTTTGTCGATTTAACCAACATGAAATTACTATTTTTAGGAACACCCCAGACTGCAGTGCCAATTCTTCAAGCAATTATTCAATCAAAGCACCAAGTTGTAGGAGTAATAAGTCAGCCTGCGAGAAAAAAAGGCAGAGGTTTGATTGAGGAAGAATCTGCAGTATCAAAATTTGCAAGACTCAACAAAATTCCAATTTTCACACCAGAGAAATTCGATAAGGACTTTTTTGATAAAAAGATAAGTGTTCTTGGTGCTCAAGCCGGGATAGTAGTTGCTTTTGGACAAATTATTGCTAAAGATCTACTTGATGTACTAAAACATGGGTTTATAAATATTCATTACTCAAAATTGCCAAAGTATCGGGGGGCAGCACCAGTTCAGAGGTCGGTAATGAGTGGGGAAACTTCTAGTGCAGTCACATTTTTTCGAATTGATGAAGGACTAGATACCGGCAAAATTCTAAGGAGCATTAGATATGAAATCGATGAAAATATTTCTTCAGACAAAATGTTAGATGAAATGAACGAATTAGCTGCAGCAGAGATATCAAACTTGGTCGAAGACTTAGAGCAAGGAAACATTAAGTTATTGGATCAAGTTGGAGAATCAACGATCGCAAATAAATTGAATGAATCTGACATGAAAATAGATTGGTCTAAGAGTGCTAAAACAATTAAGGATCTGATTAGATCTGGCACCAAGAGTCTTAATGCGTGGACAACGTTTAATGGTAAAAAAATTAAGATCAAATCCTGTAGTACATCAGATTTTGGTTTAAATATCCGTTTGGGAAATATCGTGGTTAAAAATAAAGAAGTATACGTAGGTTGTGCCGATGGTTGTTTAGTCTTGGATCAGATAATCCCTGAGGGTAAAAATCCTATGTCTGCCTTTGCGTGGACAAATGGTCTTCAGGACAAAAATAACTTAAAATTTTCCTAAATTTCGAGAATACCTGGATTTTGAAAGCAAGAGATAGGTAGTTGAAGAGTATTCTTTGAGTATGAGCGTAAAAATCGCGGCAAGTATTCTCAATGCAGATGCTAATCAACTTGAAGAAGAAATTAAATCTGTCAGTGAATCTGCAGACTGGATTCATGTTGACATCATGGATAATCACTTTGTTCCAAACTTAAGTTTTGGGATAAGTGTTTTAGAAAGCCTTGCAACAAAAAAAGTAAAACCATTAGACGCTCATCTTATGATCGAGAATCCAGATGTATGGGCACCAAAGTTCGTTGAAGCAGGCGCTGACTCTGTTACATTTCATTTCGAAGCAGCTAAAGATCCGTCAAAAATTATTAAAGAAATCCATGCTATGAATGCTCGAGTAGGAATAGCAATAAAACCAAATACAAAATTAGATCAAGTTAAAGAATTTCTGAGCGACATAGATGTTCTGTTGGTTATGACAGTAGAACCAGGTTTTGGTGGACAATCATTTATGTTTGACATGCTGGACAAAGTTAAAGAAGCCCGATCAATTGTGGCTAAAAAACAACTTGAAATGTGGATTCAAGTCGATGGTGGAGTTGGTTACAAATCAATTGAGCAGGCAGCTAATGCTGGTGCCGATTTTCTAGTAGTGGGATCGGCTGCTTTTGCGGCAGAAGATCCAGGAAAAGCAATGCGTGAATTAAGAGATTTAGCGATTAAGGGATCAAAGATTTAAAAGATGTCACATCAATCAGACGTTTATTGGTTAAGTGTTGCATTTGATCAATCCTTAATTCCATTCTCGGTTAAAAGAAATCCTAGAGTTGGCGCAGTAATTGTTGATAAATCTGGACTTGTAATTGCTAAAGGTTTCCATGCCGGATATGGCACAGCTCATGCAGAACAGGTTGCATTAGAAGTTGCTAAGTTTAAAGCAAAAGGTGCGACTCTTTACGTGAGTTTGGCACCATGTAATCACGTTGGTAAGACTCCGTCTTGTTGTGTCGAAATTATTAACAAAGGGATAAAGCGCGTGGTTTATTCTCAACATGATCCCAACCCAATAAGTTTTGGAAATATTGAATTTCTAAAGGCCAATGGAATTGAAGTTAGCAACATAAAAACCCCTAAGCAGTTTGAAAACGTGAACAATCGATGGTTTAAGTCTTTTGAGTATGCAAGACCTTTTGTGACAGCAAAAATAGCAATGACAATTGATGGCAAAATTGGATCAACAAAAGATCGCAAGTCGCTGTTGTCTGGAAGAGAAAGCCAATTAGAGGTTCATCAGATAAGAAATGGTTGCGACGCAATTGTTACTGGAACAGGTACGGTTTTAGTTGATAACCCAAAGTTGAATGTTAGATATCCATCCAAAATTAAGGCAATTAATCAACCTTTACGATGCGTGGTTGGAGATAGAGAGATCAAACCAGAAGCATTAATTCATGACAAATCTGCTCAGACCATATTTTTACGAAGAATGAATCCAAGGCTGGTATTAGAACAGCTTACAAATCTTGAAGTTAGAACGGTTCTAGTTGAGGCAGGTCCTAGTCTGGTCACCCAATTTTTGCAACAAGATCTAGTTGATGAGTTGATCATCTATATGGCTCCAACTGCAATTGGTCAAGGTCAAGCAATTATTGAAGAAGTATTACATCCAATTTCAGTTCGCGAAATCAAGATTAGTAGTGTTGGATTAGTAGGTAGAGACTTAAGGTTCAAGGTTTCACTCAGGTAATTGATTGAAGTTGAGGTTATGTTCACCGGAATTATTCAGCAAGTCGGCGTGATAAAAGATATGAATCACTATGAAGATAATTCAATTAAAATCAAAATTGACTGTAAGGATTTAAATGATAGTTCTCAATTGGGAGAAAGTATCTCAATAGATGGAATTTGCTTAACCGTTGACGAAATTTCGAAAGATTCTTTAACCTTCGTAGCCATACCTGAAACTGTAGACAAAACCAAAATAGGTACTAAACAAATTGGCTCTCAAGTTAATGTTGAAAGAGCGGCTTCTATGCAAGATTTAGTTGGGGGTCATCCCACAACAGGGCATATCGATTCAACTGGAACAGTTGTTGACAAGAGACTTTCGGATAATTGGGAAGTATTAAGAGTTGAGGTATCAAGTACTTTTAGCAATCTAATTGTGAAAAAAGGTTCAATAGGTATTGATGGTGTTTCATTGACTATAAGTGACTTATCGTCTGGAAAAGATAATTGGTTTGAAGTATCACTAATCCCTGCAACCCTTAAACATACAACCTTAAAGCAATTACAAGTTGGTGATTTGGTTAATATCGAATTCGACCAAGTTGGCAAATATATTGCTAAGAATATGCAGATGCAAAATGAATAACAAAACAATCACATTTGATTCAATTGATGATGCAATCGAGGATTTTAAGAGAGGAAAACCAGTTGTAGTTGTCGACGACGAGGACAGAGAAAATGAAGGCGATTTAATTATTGCAGGATCTCTCATAACAACAGAGTCAATGAACTTCATAATCAGAAATACCTCTGGTGTTGTGTGCGTTCCAATGGAGCCAGAAGATTTAGATAGATTAAATCTTCCACCCATGACTTTGATGAATGAGGATAAAAAAGGTACAGCTTTTAGTGTGTCGGTTGATGCCTCTGTTGGAATTACCACTGGAATTTCGGCTGAAGATAGAGCAACAACTGTAAAAGTTTTAGCTGACCGAAATTCAAAACCAAATGATGTTAGAAAACCTGGACACGTATTTCCGTTAAGAGCTGCCCAAGGAGGAGTTTTAAGACGAGCTGGTCATACAGAAGCAGGTGTTGATCTAGCAAAACTTTCAGGGCTCAATCCTGTTGCTGTCATATGTGAATTAATCGAAGAAGATGGTTCAATAAGAAAATACGATTCCAGTTTTAGATTTGCAAAAGAAAATAGTCTCAAATTTATTTCAATAGCTGATCTAATTAGTTATAGAAGAAAGAACGAAAAACAAGTTGAACTCTTCTCGAAAAGCAAACTGCCCACAAAATATGGCGACTTCACTGCTTATGGTTACAAATCAAATATTGATGGAATTTCACACATTGCGTTGGTGAAAGGCGAAATCGGTAATGGAGATGATGTCCTAGTTAGAGTTCACTCAGAATGTTTAACAGGTGATGTATTGGGTTCTTTGAGATGTGATTGTGGAGATCAACTCCATTTAGCGATGAAGGTAATCAATGAACAAGGACGAGGAATAATTCTTTATGTCCGAGGTCACGAAGGAAGAAGTATTGGACTTCTCAACAAGATTGCAGCCTATGGTCTTCAAGATAAAGGAAGGGACACAGTTGAGGCTAATATTGAATTAGGTTTACCCGCAGATGCCAGGGATTATGGAACAGGTGCACAAATTTTGGTAGATCTCGGTGTCAAAACGATGAAGTTGTTGACAAATAATCCATCAAAGCGAGCTGGGTTAGAAGGTTATGGATTAAAAATTGTTGAACGAGTTGGTTTGTTGGCTAAGGTAAATGCCAACAACGTTGAATACCTCAGCACCAAAACTAATAAAATGGGGCATCAGATCCCAAAAGAATCCCTAGAGGCTGAAAATGAGTAATCAAAGAATTCCTGACATAAAAATAGGCAAGATCAAAAAATCAACAAAAATTGCTGTGATAGCTGCGATCTGGAACCAAGACCTAACTGATCATATGCTTAATCAATGCAACTTGACTTTGGCAGATCATGGAATAAAGCCAACAAGCATTCGAGTCTCTGGTTCTTTTGAATTAATCGCTGCAACAAAATCTGCCATCAATAAGAAGTTTGATGCTGTTATTGCCCTAGGTGTGGTTTTGAAAGGTGAAACTCCACATTTTGATTACGTGTGCCAAGCTGTCACAAATGGGCTTACTCAAATAGCAGCAGAGACCGGTAAACCAATAGGTTTTGGTGTCTTGACTTGCGATAATCATGCGCAGGCTAAAGCACGGGCAGGCTTTCCTGGATCTATCGAAGACAAAGGTAAAGACACAGCCATAGCTGTTTTAAACAGTCTCATTGAACATAAGAAGTTGGGTTAATTTCTTTCTCGCTATCTGACTGAGTTATCCTTGAATTAATCAAGATAAGTGAGGCCTTGTGAAATCATTCGAACAACTCTGGACTGAGTTGAGCGACAAAGTTGAGAAAAATGATTTAAATTCAGCAAGTGTGAAACTTGTGAAACAAGGTGTTCATGCTGTTGGAAAGAAAGTTGTTGAAGAAGCAAGTGAAGCCTGGATGGCTTGTGAACATGAAGATAAGAACAGAGCAGCCGAGGAAATTTCGCAATTGATTTATCAAACTCAGTTACTCATGCTTGCTGCAAATGTTTCCATTGATGACGTTTATAAGAAGTTGTAAAAGTGTTAAAAATTGCGATTCCAAACAAGGGTCAATTGGCTGAGCCGACGCAAAAACTATTGCGCGAGGCAGGATATTTAAGAAGCCACCACCCACGAGATCTAGTTGTAAGTGATCCAGAAAATGACGTAGAATTTTTCTTTCTTCGTCCCCGTGACGTTGCAACTTATGTAGGTCAAGGAACACTTGATTTTGGAATTACGGGAAGAGATTTATTGATTGATTCTAAATCAAAAGCAAAGTCAATTCTGGATTTAGGCTATGGGCAATCAAGTTTCAGAATTGCTGTGGAAAGTGACAAAGCAAATTTGGGAATTGCTGGCATTGCCGGCAAGAAGATTGCGACAAGTTATCCAAACATTTTGCAAGATTGGTTAAGCAAGTCAAAAATTCAAGCAGATGTTGTTGTACTAGATGGCGCTGTTGAGAATGCCGTTCGACTTGGTGTGGCCGATGCTGTGGCAGATGTTGTTGATACCGGTACGACTTTGAAGCAAGCAGGTTTACTCATAATTGGCGAACCTATTTTGGTTAGCCAGTCTGTTCTATTAAGAGGACAAAGTACAAAAGATTCTGTGGAGACAGAAAATTTCATTCGAAGAATTTCAAGTGTGCTACTTGCACGTGAATATGTGATGGTTGATTACGACATTGAACAGTCAAAAGTTGAGCAAGCTACCAAGATAACTCCAGGAATAGAGTCGCCAACTATTTCTCCACTACACTTAACAGGTTGGGTAGCTGTGAGAGCGATGACTAAAAAGAAAGAAATGCACCGAGTAATGGATGAGTTATATTCAATTGGCGCTAAAGGCGTAATCGTCACAGAGATAATGGCTTGTCGTCTATAAGTTCTGCTGTTGATCATGGACAAGTTGATCCTGAATTATTGGATCTACTTCTTCAGGACAGGTTAAGTTCAAAACAAAAATTGTTTGAGAAAATATCTTCATCCAGATTAATTGCCGCAATTTTGCCTAAAAAGCAGGAACAAGTCGAAATGGTTCAAGCTTTGTTTGTGTCAAATGATGGAAGACAAGCAATGCCAGTATTTAGTTGTTTAGACGAGCTTATGAGTTGGAATCAAGAAGCAAGGCCCTTGCCATTAAACGCTACTGAATTTGCTCAACAAACTCTCATACAAGGTCTTGATGGATTGATCATTGATATTGCATCTAATCATAAATTTGTGATCGATGGATACATGTTGAGTTGCTTGGCAAATGGGAAAGAATGGAGATACCCACACCAGGATCGTGAAGTATTAACTTTTTTAGAAGAAGTTTGTTTTGGAATTAATGGGGTTAAAAATGTCGAAATTAAACAGGGTAAAGACTGTGATTTACAAGTCACGATTTTTGGGCCTAAATCGATAGCCCAAAAAGTGGTCGAGGTAAGCCAAGAAATCGCTCGAGCAGAAATAATTCGAGAAAGAGCCCCTCAAGGTGCTGATTTATTCCTTAGTCCTTTGCTCTGATAATCTGGGAAACAACCAGTCGCCAACCGGCGATGCACAAGCGGAGAAATCTCCCACCTGTTAGATCGCTTAAAAGATCTCTTGGGTAAGAAGAAGTT